>JAAOEI010000003.1_pt1 | contig 78338 bp, 114 predicted proteins | sample 7059261 | NCBI WGS metagenome assembly JAAOEI01 (sample SAMN14008812, study PRJNA610033) | viral metagenome | isolation source: viral particles filtered from seawater | place: China: Hangzhou Bay, Yangshan Deep Water Harbour | collected 2017-10-31 | reverse complement strand
GATCACCACCCGGCCACGGGTGGGAAGCCGATCACCACCCGGCCACGGGTGGGAATGCAAAAGCCACCCGCCAAGATGTCTTGGCTGGTGGCTGATGGTGCTACAGTCCTGTCACTCGCCGCACAATGCGAGCGGCGAAGTGTAAGAGGGCGAGCGTGATAGCCAACCCAAGCAAGCCGATCTGCTCACTACCCTCCCACCGCAAGCAAGGCGAGGGCGAGGGCGAGCGTTCCGCAAAGTCGAAAGATCATTGTCAGTACCTCCAATCAAGGGTCAGAGAAGGGTCACAATCGGCCAACATTGGCCTATCAGTGGTAAACGAACCGAAACGCACAATCGTCACACAACCCGTCAACGTCCAATTTTCCCGGCAGTTCGCACCATTGGCAGCGTTTAACGGTGCTGCGTAGTGGGGCCGGGTCTCGGAACACGGTCGAGCAGTAGCCGAAGTTGTTTTGCCAGTGCAGGTTGGAGAATTGCAAACCCTCAAAAGTCCGCCAAGTTCCCGTTCGCAACGAAGTTCCGTCGGCAAACAAAAAAGCCAACCGATTGCCGCTGCCGTGCCAGTCCGCCAAGTTGTCGCGCTCGCGCACGATGTCGCCTGGTTGCCAAGTTTGCAGAATGTCGGCCAGCGCGGCGGTGTCCGATCTCGCTGGATCAGCGTGTTTCAGGTCCAAGCATCCGTTGTGCATGAGGTAGGCTGCGCCACCAGCCACCGGGTACGGGTGGCATCCATCGCGGCTGATTTCGCCAGCGGTCCTGATGCGGAAGTGGATAAATGCGCGGAAGGGGGTCAGTTTTTCGACGATACGGCTGATTTTCCGCAGACCGAAAAGTCCCTTCTTGTGCCGAAGCCGTCCCGAACCGTCGATCCAAGCTGCACCGAAGCCGTCCGGGTTGGACCAGTAACAGTCCTCGACGATGTCCGGCGGGACAACCTGTCCGGCGTGTTTAGAGATGATGACGCACATGCTATTCCTCTCCTTTCAAGGTTTTACGGTTCTTCCAGTAAGTGAGCAGATTTTGGCCATAGCCGACGAAGTCGGACGATTTCAGCCAGCGTAGAAAGTCCTGCCACCGAAGCGTGGGTGACTCGGTTCGGCAATAGGTCAGACTCAATACGGCCAGTTCCAAGCAAGCGCGAATGGTTTCCAGTCGAGTTGTCCCGCGAAACGCTCGCACCTCTAGCCGCCCACGATGCCTCTCTTGCAGGTTGACCAATTCTCGTCGGTCACGGTCGGAAAGTACCTCGGCCAACTTTGCCGACTCTTCCGGCATGACGCGCAAGCCCTTTTCCGTGGGTTTGGGCATGGCGTAAAATTCCCCCCAGCGTCGCGCGAAAACCGTCAAAAATGCGGCGTTTTCGGGCAGGTTCCAGAACACGACATACTTGGCGATTTCGTAGGTGCTGCAATCCCCGCAACTCAGCGAAATATGCAGTCCACAACAATCCGTATCGTGTGACGTTGCGCCGAATTTTCGCAAGATCGGCGTCAGTTTGGCCGTTTGCTCACTGACCCATGTCAGCGGGCCGTAGTGGGTCACAATCTCGGCTCCGCGCTCGTCATCCAGTGACCCATCGCGCTCGACTCCGCAAACGAGGTCCGTGGAATTGGTCGCGCGCTCGGCGAAGTCGCAACGGTCGGAAGCGTCTCCTACCTCTACCTCTAACTCATAGCCGCAGTCGGCAAGACCGGTGATTGGCGCGCCTCCTCGCCGGCGACATTGCCGACCGAACGTCCCATAATCGGCCAAGTCGTCTTCCGGCTCTGGCTCTGGCTCTGGCTCAAAGTGCCGTTCGCCATCCGACTCCCAATAGTAGCTATCGGAAACGCAACTAGAGCAACAACACTCACCGTCCACAGTCCCAAATTCCGTGTCCCGTCCGCCACAATGCTCGCACGCGCTGTAGTTATCTTCACAAGACTCGCAAATACCGTGCTCGTTGATGTCAACGGCGTGGTGAACGTCTCCACAATCATCACAGCGTCGTAAATCAAACCGGCGCAGCAAGCGAGATTGCAACGGGCGACGGGCGAGGCGGACTAGGTCTAAGATCGTGTCCTGATCGTCCACCGCGACAGCGACCGCGAGCGCGCGGCCAAGTTCGGGGTTTCGCGGTGTTTGTGCGATTGGATTCGGTGTCAGTTCGGTCCGCGCGTAACGGTAGGCCGTAGGGATGTCGTATCGCGTACGAAGTTGCCGATAGCGGTCTAGGAGGTAGGGCATGGTCTTGGTCCTTCGTTCGTTGTTGTGGTGCCGAGCCACGTGGCTCATGTGGGTGTAGTATCGTCGCGAGTTTTTGCCTGTCTACAGTCAAACTGTTGTTCCGTTATCGGATTTCTCAAGGTGAGATTGTGTCTCAACATGGTTGTTTGGTGTGACAGTATTACTATGAGTCAGTTTCGGTAGTGGTGTCGTCATCCTGTAATGGTTCCACAATCCGACGACACCCGCTAAAGTGTGCGGAACCGCACATGAGTCTAGAATCGCATAGGATGTGTTTTGCGGGGCTATGGTGTCGAATGGTGCTATGGTGCCAGTCGAGTCTAGTTTTGAGTTTTGTTGTCTAATCGGTGACAGTGACGACAGTTGCTATGGTTTCCCCTACAAACTATTGACGACATCGGGAAGCCGCAATTGTTGCGGTTGTTGGTTGGATTATTGTTGTTTGGTATGGCCCCCGACCACGCACCTCAGACGCAGGCCACTGGACGGTTAGCCCAGGGCTGGGGCACGCCCTTGGGCGACAGGCTGGGTGGGCGGGCGACCCTGTATATGGGCCTGCGCTGCCCCCGCCAACGGCCTGTATATGGTTTTGCGCTGCCCCTGGGCGATGGTTGTGGGGCCATTTTTGCCTCGCCAACCCATCAACGGCCTTGTATATGTCGCTGCGCTGCCCCTGCATTCTCAAAAATGAGAAAACGGATTCTCATTTTTGAGAACAATCGTAAATCCTGCCTGTATATGGCTTTACGCTGCCCCTTTGGGTGGTTTTCGGTGGTCGGGGGCGGTCGCGGGCCTCAACGATCTTAAGGTTTTTGACCAATCAAACTTTTGAGTTTGATCCCTCAAAACCAAATGTTTGACGAGTCAAACTTTCTCATTTTTGAGAATTTGTAAGGGTTGTTGTATGGACACCCCCACCACCGACCACACCACAAAAATCACGTAAACCAGGCAACAGCAAGCACTTCCAAATCGAGATGCGCACCACCACCACAAATCCACCAAGAAAACACTGTCCTGACAGAACGATTTTCCTCCCCAAACCCAGGGGCACGAACCGTTTAACCTATTATCTTTCTTTTCTTAACTTAAAATAGAAAATACTTCCTCTGTACAACTATTCCTACACACACATGCCGTGTGTGTACGTTTTGTGATACAGAGGGAATAAGTTAAAACCATCCTAGTAAAACGTGATCTCGATTTCACCGAGCAACCCAACATCAACCAAATCAACAAGATAAATCAACAATTTAGAATCGGCATCAAAATCCAAACATAGCGATTCGATGAATTTATAGAGGTCAACGACTTGCGTCACCAACAACCGCGACCTGTCTATACACCGCAGAACATCCCCGACAAAAAATCACACAGAGCAGCCCAAAAATCACGAATTACTTTGACACACACCCCTGTCTGTGCTAACGTATTCTTCAGACCCAAAAAACCCACACCACAACGGAGCAACAGAATGCAACTCGGACAACGGCTACAGATCAGCAACCAATCCCCCAACCAACGGCCACTACTGACCCTGGAACGAGTCCTCGACCGCGAGGGCTACCCCACCACCTACGTTGCAGAAGCCAGCGACCAACGCAGCAAGATCACAGGCCGGACACTCAGTCACTTCAGCAATGTCGTGTCCTTATTCCACGAACCAATGGCCCCCACCAAGCAGCAACAATCCTTTCAACTACTCCTGGCCATCACAGGCCCACAAGACACACTCATTCCGCTCTCAATCCACGAGGACATTGTGAGTGTGTGCCACTTCCTCAACCAACACGCTGCCAAGGGCCACCAACCAAAACTCTACCGGATGACAGCGACAGAGGATGGAACAGAGGACAACAAACCGATCAATATGACCATCTCACAACCATTCAACCTACTCACAGAGGACAGGTTCCAAACAACAGACAAGTACGACCCCACCAAGCGAACAGGCCAGCAAACTATCAGCACCCCCCACCAACCCGACGCCCCCTGGGCCATCCTCCAACCCAAACACCACTCAATCAAAGTTGATGCGGCACTCTGCGAACCGCCGCCGCACAACACCACTCTCTTGCCGATTCCAGGTACAGAGCAAACAACGCCATTCACCCTTATGCTACGCAACCGCAACACCAAAGAACCACTGAGCCTACATCCAACCACGGAGTCGCTCATGTTCTTTGCCAAGCGGCTCAACGATGCCGGTAAAGTGTTGGAACTGGTCAACGCAAAAGGGGAAACGATCTATGTCTAGTCAGCACTACAGGCTCGGTATCACAGAAATGCACCTACAGGCCGAAGCAAACCGCACTAGCCTGCTGTACGTCAGCATCTACTTAAACGGAGAGCACGTCCACAGGGTCAAACGGTGCAAATGTGGGCTACGCAATTTTCAAGAGGATGCAGCACGGTGGCTACGGAGAAAGAACCTGATCGGACCACGGACCAACCAACAGAGCCTCACAGAATACTGTAAAAACAACAACATCACGCTGACAACCGCACTACATCAAGTTCACAGAAGAATAAAATAAAGACCACGCTTGACAATGCCGATACCTGTGGTACAATGACACCACAGACGCAACGACAAGCAAAACAAAAAAAAAGAACAGCCAATGGGCCGCAAATACAAAAAAGGCGAAACGTACAAAGACCAAGAGGGTAACACCTACACGATCACCCAAGTCCGACCCGGCATCGACAGCCACTACAGCCAGATCACCTACGAAGTAACGAACCAAACCACAAAGACAACAAACACCACGACCGCCACCAAGTTCACACGGACACTCAACGGAAGGAAACCAGCCATGACCGCCGCACAAAAGAACCAAGCCCTGGCAGAGCGTATCAACCGCCACTTGAAGGCCACCGACCCGGACTACAACATCGTCACCGCAGACGACGCCCGCGTCCTTCGTCAAGCGGAACTCACCTTGCAACGGTGGGCCGAAGGGGAGTGCGGGGACAGCAACGACCGCCATAGTCGCTGCATTGAGCGGGACGAAGACACTGGCAAGCCATTCATGGTCATTCGTCCGCACGACAGCAACCGCGTCACCAAGTACCCATTGCAGGACCGCGAGGCCAGCACCCTCAAGCGGACAGCGAAACTCACCGCCTCCCTGGGCCTCCACTTCTACCACCAAACCGACCCAAGGGGATGTACCCTCTACGTCAGCAACGAGCCACTCAACGACCAGAACTACACCAACGGCGTGGCGTGCTCGGTGTAGGTCAGCAAGAAAGGACCAAGTACAATGAGCCTTCCACCAGTGACGACAACACCAACCGATCCCGACCCGTACTGGTCCTACCCCCAAGACCCGTGGCAAGAGGAACAGGACTACGAGATCAACAGCCGCCACGACCGTTGGGAAGGGTGGGGCGACCCTGACCCGACGCCCGACGATTACTTCACGGAGGGCAACGACGTTCAAGGCCCGCCTCCCCAGCCCAACGAACAGCAATACGACCCACCCGGACCAAACGAAATTCCGTTCTAGTCAAAAAGGAGGCAGTGATGACCACGCGCACACAAGTCCTCGCCGACCTATCAGGCGAGCCGCACATCAACCATACCACGGGCGAGACAGCACAACCAAAAACCAAACGCCGCAAAAAGACCAAGACCATCACACTCGACGCGAAACGCTGGTTCAACAAGTCCTGCGGCAACACCTACCACAGCGTCAATATCTTGGTGAACGGCCAACAGGTCCACCAAGTCGAGTTTGCCTACGGCTACGGCCAGCAGTACGAGTGGACGGCACGGGCTTGGCTGGCCAAGAACGGCTACCTCAAAGACATCGAGGACAATGAAAGCCTGTGGCGTTACTGTGACGACCACAAAATCCACCTCATGCAATTCGTCTCGGACGTCGGACGCAAGAAAGACCTTTAGCGTGGACACACCTACAACATGGAGGTATCAAATTGTCTTTGGTGACTTCCCTGGTCCTGGCGGTATTTTCGGGATCATCAAGTTCCCTACCAAGGGGAATTGGCACAAGACATACGCCCCGGCAATAAAGAGAATGCTCAAGCGGGACGGGCAGAAAAATGACAATAGAAGTTGGCTGCTGGACTACGACGACGGCACAATCTACCAACGAGGAAACTACAGGAACTTTGACTTCGACGGAAAAGAGTTCGTGGAAGTAACCAAGAAAGACCTTTAACATGGCACACTGGAACATCACCATTAGCGGAAAGAACATCCGCAAAGAGACCGTGGAGAAACTTGCCAACAACCTCAAAGACAAGTTCGGCGACAACACGTCAATCCGCGTCACTGACAACAGCCCACCAGCATCACGGGCCGACCGCCTCTCCCAAGCCCTGGGCCAAGTGGAAGACGCCAGGAGCGAAGTTGAAGCCCTCAAGGACGAACTCCAAGAGTGGTACGACAACCTCCCCGAAGCATTCCAAGGAGGGGAAAAGGGTGAGCAACTGCAAACAGCAATTGACGCCCTGGAAGAGATCACCAGTGAACTAGACACAGTGATCGGCAAAGACGGTGACGTCGAATTTCCAGGGATGTACTAACCATGAAAGTCCGCAAAGGTCAGACCTACATCTATCAACCGAACATGCTCGACACCATCGACGGACGAACCAGCCTGAAACCTGGGGACAGAGTCCGCGTCATCCACCCGCACGGATGCCCGCCACCGAACACCATGAACCACTGCCACGTTGAACGTCTCAACGGGGAGTGGGGCGGGCTGGTCCACTGCAACAGTCTACAGAAAGACAAATAACCATGAAACAAGAGCTAAACTTCGACGGCCACGGCATCAACCTGAAAGAGTTCGACGAGCAAGGGGAGTGCAGCTACTGCGAGCGAGTAGCCACACTGCAACCCCGCTTCAAGGGCCACGGCATCGGCAAACTGTTGGCAATGGCAATGCTCCAACGGGACAGCCTCGGAGTGGTCAGCGATGCCCTGGACCGTCTCAAGGTCACAAACGGGCCATTCAGCGTGGACCTGGAATCAGCCCACACACTAGCCAAGGCCATGCACCAGTCAGCACAGTCGGTTTACACTGGCGACCGAGATTGACCAAATAACATTTGACAAACGTGACTCGTGGTGTATACTGGAAGCACAACGGCAACGACCAGCCAAACCAACCAGGACCAGACCAATGAACACCACAACCACACAAGCCACCTACCAAGTCCCCGCCACCAAACTGGACCGCCTCAAAGAGCAGATCGACCAACTCAACAAACGAACCAAGCGGCTCGGCCTCGCGGCAATCCAAATCAGCATCAACCCAGACCCAAGCAAGGTGGTCCATGAGTTCCGCAGCGACGACGCAGCAGACCACCGCCACAGGTACACCGACGCCCTCCCTGGGCAACAGGTCGAAACCCCCAGCGGCTACCACCCCACCGGCCACGTCCTGCCCTACCACACGGTCACGGTCCAAGGCGAGAAGCCGCAGATCGACGGTTGGGAGTTCGTGGCGGTCCTTGAGCCGGTCCAACTGGATGACGGGACGTGGGAGAATTTCGTGCGAATGGTGCCGGGCTATCCTGGCATCCCCCAAGACCTGCGACACCGTCTCGGTGACTGCGACCACTGCCACACGAAACGGAACCGCAAAGAGACGTTTGTCCTGCGGTCCACAAGACCGCAGGACCAGCAGGGAGACAGTAGCCGAGCCTTCAAGGTCGTGGGCCGCAACTGCCTCAAGGACTTCACGGGTGGCCACTACGACCCACACGCCCTTGCCCAAGCCGCCGAGTTGCTGTTCGCCCTCAACGACGCGGCAGTGCAGGCCAGCGACGACGGGGACGCCTGGGGCAACGGAGAGTCACGACAGAACAAAACCTTTGACCTGCAACAAGTCCTAGAGTGGACGTCGAGAATGATGCAGGTCTTCGGGTGGGTCAGCCGCAGCAAGGCCAACGAGTCCTACCTAAGCGGCCTCGTTGCAACAGCCGACCACGTCATCGGTGTCCTAGTCAGACCAAAAGAACAAACGCAAGCCTGGGAGGACTTCCGCACGAAGAACCAGCCCACCAACCAAGACCAACAGCGGGCGGAAGCCGCCATCGCCTGGGCCATCGAACAAACGGACAGCGACAACGACTACCTGCGAAACGTCAACCTTGTGGCCCGTATGGGCTACACCACGTCGGGCACGTTTGGCGTGGCGGTAAGCATCCTTGCGGCCTACGACCGAGCCACGGAGAAAGCCCAAGAGGCAGTGCGGTCACAGGCCAGCCTCCACCAAGGGGAGATCGGCAAGCGTCAGGTGTTCAAGCTGACGGTCGTCAGCATCTTCGGGGCCGAAGGCCAATACGGCACGACCCATATTCACAAGATGCTGGACAGAGACGGCAACATCTTCACATGGTTCGCCAGCCCAGGGAGCGGTTGCTTGGAGCGGGGGAAGGAATTGACCCTCAAGGCCACGGTCAAGGCCCACGACGAATACAAAGGGGCTAAACAAACCATTCTGACGCGAGTCACGGAGCAAGTAAAATGATCCTCAAGAAAACCATCGAACGACCGATCACGGTCAATTCGACGATGACAACCCTTGTCCATATCCAACATGGCCCGTACAACAAACCGAAAAGAAATAGTTTGACATTCGTCCAAAGTGGTGTATACTGACTACACAACCACGACACAAAGGGCCGATAACCATGTCAGACACCAAACACGTTCTCTCAGACCAGTTCAAGCAGGCCATTGACGAAGCGTTGCATAAGGACAGCCCTGCGGCCATCCTTCAAATTCTGCAAAAGCGAATGGGCTTTCGGCCTGCGGCGGACGCCGTCTACGCTGCTGTAAAGAACTACCTCAGATCAAAGGGTCACGACGTTTAACAGGAAAGACCACACCATGCCATTCATCCTCGTCTTCCGCCCCCACGCCCGCACCGCCTGGGCCACGGCCTACGACAACGAGCAAAAGTTCGTGGACGATTTTCTTAACGACTGTTTCGCCAGCACCTGCCACGCCGATGCCGACACGGAAACAGTCGAGGCCATGCAAGGCCAGAGTCTCGAAGACCAATACCGATTGGCCTTTGAGCGGGTTGGTCACGATCTTCACAGCCTGACACGTCTTGACAACAAAGACGAAATGTTCCGCTACGTCACGGAACGCGAATACTGTGGCACACACAATAAGGCCACGGAAACCGTCAAATCCATCGCCCACTACATTGGCTGGTTTTAACATGACACTCGATCAAATTCTTAGAGAAACCGAAGCGTCATTCAACGCCACATCGTCTGGTTGTGTGGTCGTCTATGTCGGGCTGGTCCCCCGGCATAGACGACCTGATTTCTTTCATCTCAAAGACTACGTCGTCAGTAGCGTCGGAAGTGAGCAGTATTTCATGGTGCCTCGCCGGCCTGTGACCTTGGCCGAGGCAACCCCAGGACCAAACACGCTTGGAGAAGTGGCCGATAGGCCAATCAGCGAAGTTCGTGATACCAATTGGCGGTTGTAAAATCTTGAAAATAGTTGTTTGACAAACAACAGTTCTGTGGTACAATCAACACACAACCGGCCAACAACCAAACAACGGAGACAAGACCAATGCCACGCATCGCCACACAAATTGACCCGGTCCTTGAGGGTGAGATTGCCAAGCGGAAAGCCGAGCGGTTGGCCCGCCGACGTCGGGACGACAAGGAATACATCAAGCAGCTTCAGGCCCAATTCCGCAAGCATACGAAGAACCTGAAGAAAGCCCACGCCCTGGGCTTTATCACCGCCGACCAACTGCTCGACAACTGCGACAGCGGCCTGTCATTGGAGATCAAGCGGGAAGACCTGCCGCAATGGCGGAAGTTGGGCAAGTTGAAGCTGTATTACAAGTCTGGCCACAAACGACCCTGCGACCAGTACCCGCACGGCACGGTCTACGTCCACTTGCGAGTGGAAGGGTACGACGACAGCCTGACCCTCTACTACATGCGGGAACTCAACGGGACGGAGAAGTGCAAATACCAGCCGTCCACCCACACGTCCTACAACCTCGTCTGTGAAACGGAGAACACCTAACCATGAAGACCAGCGACATTCAACGTGGCCAAGTCTACAACGCCCGCGTCAGCGGCAAGAAAACGACCGTGGTCGTGGACGACATTGTCACGACCCGGCCACTCGGCTACAGCCGCAAGATCACCCGGTTTGTCTGCACCAATCAGGCCACGGGCCGGGTGGTGACAATCAAGTCTGCACAAAAGTTCTTGTCCACTGCTCAGTAGTCTGAGCCGTGGACTTCCCAACCAACGGGCCACCTGCCCGGAATCACCTGCTTCTCGCTGGCTGACATGCGTTTCAACGCGGTCGCGGACATGATGCCAGCTTGGTTGGGTCTTGAGCCATGCCGCTTGGTTCGCGGCTAGTACAGTTCCCGGCAACTGTATGATCGAAGTGGGGTGACTCTTACAACAAAAACGGCTCAGTGACCGTACTGAGTAGAGAAAGACGGGGCCACAAGCCGGCCAGCGAGGCCGTGACCTGGGAACGTGGATCGAGTGGGCAACCACACCGACATGAAGCGTGACCCAGGATCGTTTTTCCTTCTCGACCAAAGGACCAACGACCATGAACAATTTAATGACCGCTCACCTGTGGGCACAGCAGACCAAAAGCCACGGCAAGGGCCACAACCTGTTCTTCGAGGGGCCGACGATCTACAGCTACGGCCACCACTTCCCCATCGCGAACTTTATGCCCGCTGCCCCCGGCCACGGTCGCCGTGTGGTCCTGCTGACCACCAAGACCTACAGCAACAGCACCGCCAAGCACATTGCCTACGTCCGATCTGCCATTCGGCACGACACCACGGTCTTTCACGTCGTGGACGTGCTGGCCAATAACAAAGCCAACCATACGGCCAACTTCTTGTCGATGAAGGAAAGCATCAAGTCCCAACTCAACTGCCTCGCCAAGTGCCGCACCGACTCGACCAAGGCCCGCGTGAGCGAGGTCATCGTGCAGGCGGCAACGCACGCCAACGCCTACTCCCAGCACTTCCGCCTCGGACGCCGCATCACCCTGCCCCCTGGGCAGTCGGTCGAGGAACTGACGGCCTTGGGCCAAGCCTGGGACGCCAAGGACGCAGCGGCGAAGCGGCAGCGGCAGAAAGCCCAGGAGAAGCGGGGGGCGGAGGCGTTGGCCCGCTGGATGCTGGGGGCCACCAAGGACGTGAGCAGCGTCAGCCACCTGCCGGACGCCTACCTGCGAGTCACCACGTCGCCGTTGGGCCTGCCGATCATCGAGACGACACGCGGGGCCGAGTTCCCGGTCGATCACGCCAAGCGGGCCTACCCGGTCCTCAAACGTTGCGTGGCGAACATGGGGCGGATTCCGCCCGACGTCACGATCCGCTTGGGGGAGTTCAAGGTTGACCAGATCGGCCAAAATGCCACGATCATTGCCGGTTGCCACTGTATCCAGTGGGCCGAAATCCAACGGATTGCTCGTCAATTGGGCCTAGAGGACAGTAACACCAACCAAGCGGGGTAGACCATGAATGAAGATCGAATCCGACAAGCTGCTGCCCTCCTGTGTGCCGTGCTAGAGGGCCACGACAAAGAGGATCGTATGAACTGGCTACGGGAAATCGGCCTACAGTGGGCCAGTGTCCTGAACGCCGGCCACACACCGAAGGACACAAAGGCCGTGACGAATGGTCTGTTGCCCTACGAAGTGGTGTATTTGTGCCAAACGGTGGTCAGTAACTGCAAGGACCACTCACACGCCAGCATGGGTCTAACGGTCATCTGCAATATGGTCATGCACGGGAGGTAACAATGCCTTCTCCAACGGTCTATGAGTATGTCGGTGTGGTTAGGCACAAAGCCACTGGCGAAGAGACTACGGTGCGGCTGAGACCCGCTACGTTTCTATGGATCACACCACAGGGGCTACGCTTCCAAAAAGACACTGGACTGCCCCCGCGAACGCGAAAAGAGTATGGATTGAAGGATCATCGGTTCTACAACCTGGACCTGTCCACCATCCAACAAGTACCGCCCTTCGTCGTTAAGGGTCAACAACATGTCAAAACCAAACCACTACCCAAGTAACAAGGAACCGCACGATGCCCAAACGCACCCGGAAAATTTACGACGACGACTTCAAACAAAAAGCCGTGGACACTGTCCGCGAGGTCGGCATCACCAAGGCACTGCGGCAAATGAACATGCCCAAGAGCATGTCATCCACACTCTGGCGGTGGATGAAACAAACACCATTGATGGTCGGACAGGCCGAACGGGCCGTGGTCCGTCACACTCGGCAACTGCCCTCCGACACCACCGAGGCCGGCATGTTCCAGGTCAAAATGACGGTGCCGTCCACAGGCATTTGCCTGAAACTGGACAACGGGGCCGGCATGATCGGTACGTTGGGCATCAGCCAAACCGGACTGAAGTTTTCATCGAGCAACGCCAAGAAGCGACCGGCTCGCGAACTGCCCTTCGAGGTCTTCAACTCCCTGATGACCAGCGGCCTACTCGGCTGATCCCTGGGCTTTGACAAACCAGCTTGACGCTCTTGATTTTGTCTATACACTGCCCCCTTCACCCGCCACACATGGAGGACGCAATGGCCGAGCGAAAGAGTTTCAAGTTGTTCGAGGTACGCTGCCCCCTGGCTCGTGTCAGGGGCACGGCGATGGAATACGGCCCCAAGGTTGTCCGCCTGCACGCGGAGGACCACAAGGCCGCTGTGGCGAGTTTTCAGTACGACTACGAAACACAAGGTCCACCAGTCGCCCAGGAAGTGGGGGCGGGAGTGCCGACATGGTAGAAGACAACACAGTCACAGACGACGAAGCCCTGATGGGGGTCCTGCTGCTCATGGTCGCCGAACCAATCACAATGATGCCGGTCTGGATACTCGACAACGAGCCGGGGGACAAGTTCATCCGCTGCTTGTTGGGGAGTGAACCTCCATCGTCCGCCCGTGCCGAAGAGGTGCCACGGGAGGCCATCATTGGTCGGCCCACGACCATCCCGGCAGAGGTTCGAGCCACGATGAAACTGCCTGAACACTTGTCACATTTGCGAGGGCTGGTGTTCGCCATTCTGCAAGTGCGGATGTCGGTGCTGCCCCCGGAAATGTTGGAACGGATCGAACAAGGTTGTCGAGCAACATGCCCACCACGCTGACACTGACTATTCGCAACAAGAAAGGCCGGCCATTAAGTTCCAGGCCAGTGGAGTTTGTGCGGTGCAACCGCGACTGGATATGGGTTGCAGACTTCATCGACCACGAACAACCAGTTGGTCAGTACAACAACGACACCGGAGTCCGCATACCAAGGCCAACGGATAAATACACATACACGCTGCCCCCTGATGAAATCAAACCACTCAAACCCTTCAGCAAACTGGCCTACATCAAACGGACAAAGCCTATACGTCCTGCCCCCGTGAAGAAGGAAAAGGTCAAGAAAGTTAAGCCGACGTTGTTCCATTGGCGTGTGGTGCTGGCCAGTGGGAAGATTCGTGTGTTTAGGAAGGCCACAGAACAAGAGGCCATTGAAGCGGCCACCAAGGTCAGCCGAGGCAAGCCGCCACAAAAAGTGTTGTCGCAGGTCAACAAGACGAGTTTCCGCGTCTCAATGGCAGTTCCAGTTAAGGGGCTGACTGAAATTGGAAAGATCGACGTATGAGCGAAGCCACCACCAACTTGGAATACCTTGGCGACGGTGCCTACGTCGGCCTGGACTATGGCTACCAACTCAAGCTGATGGCCAACGACCACAAGCACCCCAGCGACACCGTTTACCTTGACCCGGACGCCTACGCGGCCCTTGAGCGATATGTGCAAATGTTGCGTGACCAGGGTCTATTTCTCCCACCAAGAGGATAACCATGCCAAGCGGAATTGCCGAGGTTCTAGCCGCGTGCATGGAACCTGTCGGAGAGTATGAAACAGTGTTGGGGGTGCTGAAGGGCTTCACAGGCCACGAAGCGGCCAAGGCCGGACTCGCCATTCGGGACAAGTGCCGAGAAGTGTTAGGCATCGACCAAGTCTCCATCAGCATTGACGACGCCGACACCAGAACGTTGATGTGGGGTGCTGGTCGGTGGCTGACACTTCAGAGAGACACGATCAACATTGACTGGGTTTTGCAGAAGAACTACGATAGAATCAAGGCAATGGTGGCCCGCAATGAAGACCGACGAGCCATCATCAAGGCCATCGACCAACCAGAAATGGTCGAGATTGATATGATGTTAAAGCAGTACGCCGAACTGACCTACAAACTTGGTCAGGTCATGGCCTACGGAACAAAGTTGTTTTGGGACAAGTCGGCCATCCAGGCCAGTTACGGGTTGGGGTGGACGTTGCCGCAGAAGTACCCATTTTGAACGAATAGGTTCTGGCGTTCCGGTCATGGACGCCGGAATCGTCCAGCAACCGATTGTTACTTGGGCTTTTAGGAGGACGTGATGTTTATCGCGATTGATTTCGACGGAACAATTGTGGATCACCGGTTTCCAGAGATTGGCGAGCCGAATCCTGGGGCGATTGATTGGATGAAGCGGTTCCAAGAGGCCGGGGCGAAGTTGATTTTGTGGACGATGCGAAGCGATGGCGCGGGCGACGGCATGAACACGTTGACCGAAGCCGTGGAATACTGCCGCCGCAACGGTGTCGAGTTCTTTGGGATCAACGGCAACGCGGAGCAGTCGTCGTGGACGAACTCGCCGAAGGCTTACGCGCACACATACATCGACGACGCGGCATTCGGGTGCCCGCTGCGAGAGAACCCACGGATGGGCGGGCGTCCGTTCGTGGATTGGGACGCTGTGGGTCCGCGCGTGATGGAGATGATCGAGTCCAAGTAACGAATAAGTTTTGTTGCAGCACGGATGCTGTCAATCAACAACGCTTTGTTCAACGAGTTTTGGAGTTGATGCGGATGGAAATCGTAACGATCTACGCTGTGAATCAGGGCGACGACGACATGCACGCCGGGAAGCCAAAGTGGTTCTTTCGGTCACTGACGGACGCCAAAGAGTGTGCTCGCGGCCGTGGCTGGTACGGCAGCGACGCGCCAGTGGGAAACCATAAGGCGTTAATCGTTGACGGCGCGGCGTACTTGTTGGCACAGCCGAAGCCCGTGGAACTGGACCCGGTATTGGATGACGAGCAAGCGAAGAAGAATAAGGCGGTTGCCAAATTGAGCGACGAAGAACGGAAACTGTTGGGAATCCGTTGAACGCTTCAAAATCACCCGCGTGCGGCAAGTGATTCTCAATTGTAAAACCGCCCCGATCCGCACGTCGGGTGCATTTTGTTGTTATCTGGATCGTGAGTCTGGTGCAGCCCCACGAAGGGCACAAACGGAACTCTAGGTGTGGAGAGCAGGTGAAACTCCTGCCGGTCGTAATCTGATTTGCCAACGGGACAGAAAAGCGAATAAAGGTCGCTCCGTAGAATCAGTACCGCAGCCACTCTGGTTAAACCCATCCCCGACACAGGACGTGGAATTCGTCTTCCAGATAACGCTACCCATCAACGGGCGGCGACTAAAGATTAACCACCACGCAACGGCTTATTCGCCGCTCCGTTGCATGGGTTTGTTATGCGGCGAGATACGAGAGAACGATGAATTACAAAGCATATTTGATTGTGATTTGCGATAACGTCACCAATGCCATTTTGTCAGCGACGATTTGGTCCTCTCCTGAGTGGGAGCAATCGCGGTGCTTGGACCAGCGAACATACGTTGCCTATGCAACCAGTGGGCAAAGCTACGCGGATGCCAAGGAAGGTATCGTTAGAGCAATGCAGCATCCGAGGTCGCGTTACCACTGGTTGCTGGATCATCTTGATGAGCGGTCGAAGCCTGTTCCGTCCGCCCAACTTGTTCTTTAACTGCGTATGAATAACCTGCGCAGCCTATTCACATAAGAAACCAACATGCCCTCCGACCTATTAAAATCGACCGCCACCTCCAGGCCACACAACGTGGCCGCTGGTGCGGAGCACCAAGACAACTTCACCAAGTTGCTGGTCTTAGTGGAACAGGTCAACCACAAAGTCACACAACTCCAAGAGCGACTCGGCACGACTCCGACACACATCAACCTGACCAAGACACCCACACTCCACCTCCCCCTGGGCGAATGGTCCACAGCCCAGGGGGCGAACTGGTTGCAGCTTCAGTCGGGGGACGGCACAAACCTAGCACGAATCCCCCTGGAACTGGCTACGCAGTATCCAGACGTCCCAAAACTACTGGCACGGGCCAAGATGCTGTACGACGTACTGAGTGAGCTACTGGAACTGTTCCGACTTGGCGGGACGACAGAAGCAAACAAGCTGTCGGCGGTATTCGTCAAAAACGATCAACCACAAAACCCAACGACCGTGACCACTTTCATCAACATGCTGGCCATTGTCAACAACACGGAGCAGTAGCCATGAAAGCCAAGAACATCAAAGCCGTTTGTGCCAAGGTCATTCGGCAGTGGTCGGAGAGCATTGCCGACCCGTCCGTTCGCGACGTGGTCCAAAAGAACTCGATCATCACTGGTGGGGCCATTGCGTCCATGCTGCTCGGTGAAGAGGTCAAGGACTTTGACGTCTATTTTCGGACCAAAGAAGCGGCCTTGGTCGTCGCTTACCATTACGCCAAGCAATTCAACAACACCCACGGGCGACAGGTCCAGGTCACAAGCGGCGAGGACCGTGTCCAGCTTCGTGTGCAATCGACTGGCGTGGCAGAGTCGGACGACCACAGTCAGGACGATGAAAGCAAGGACGGACAAGAAATTGACGCGGTGGTCAACGCAACCATCGACTCCGACAAGAAACCAGCCGAGCCGACCACCAAGCCCAAGTTTCGCCCGGTCTTCATCACGTCCAACGCCATCAGCCTAAGCAACAAGGTTCAGGTGGTGACACGGTTCTTCGGAGAACCAGACGTGATCCATGAGAACTACGACTTTGTCCACTGTACCAATTACTGGTGTAGCTGGAACGGAGAACTGACACTCCGGCCAGCCGCAATGGAGGCACTGTTGGCTCGTGACCTGCGGTACGTCGGGAGCAAGTACCCGCTCTGTTCACTGATTCGGACACGCAAGTTCATCCAACGGGGCTGGCAGATTTCAGCCGGTCAGTACCTGAAAATGGCCATGAACCTTCAGCAGTTCGACCTGACCAACGTCAAGGTGCTGGAGGATCAACTGACCGGGGTGGATGCGGCCTATTTTGACCAGATCATTCGTGCCTTGGTGGCCCGTGACGATCAGGTTGTGGATCGAAACTATTTAGCGGAGTTGATTGACAAACTGTTCTAACGAATGGAGTAACAATGACAGGTCGTCACAAAAGTCAACGGAAAAATGGTCTTCATGTGGACGCTCGTGCTCCACAATATACGGCGGATGCAAGGTATGACGAGTACGGGGACGAGATCGAACGTCCTGGTCGGACTGACTACGGTGAACGATATTTCGCGACACAGCCTGGGACTCGTGCAGCGGCTGAGGCGTTGGCAACATGGATAAGATCGAGGAATGGAAGAAAATGAATAATCCGATCCTCAACTATATCCTCAAGTTTCGCCCAAACCTGCTGGAAGAAACTGACTTTGAGCGTGTGGCGGCGGTTCTGCAATACATGCGGTTCCACCACGGAGAGTGGACCCCGGAAACAGTGACCGATGCACTGGCCGAACTACTACCAGACCAACGCGAGTTTTGGCTACGGGTCGGGGCCACGGCACACATCCGGTTCGTGGAGGGGATGACCGCCATGTTCCAAGATAGGGACGAGCCAACACCATGAAACAATCCTTCATCCAACAAGCCTGCAACGGTGGCATTTGGTACGACCAAATGCGACAGGTCATGGGCCACCGATGGGACAGCCACGGCATCGAGGTCGCGGCGATCTACGACCTTGCCACGACGAATGCCGGCGACATGCGACCGCTCGACGTCAAGATGAACGAACTCGGCCAAGCCGGCCTGATCTACGTTGCCGAGAATCGCAACGGTATCCTCACCAAACTCAACGCCTCCCTCCCTGGGCCAATTGCCCAGGGGACGGGGGAGTCGGTGCGGGCGGTCGGTGAGGCGATGCGGGTGGCCATGACCAAGGGTGCCTCGGAGCATCTGGTGGGCGAATACGCTCGCTACATGCAGGCTGCTGCTTTGTCAGAGTTGATCTTCGGACCCAAGCCTGCCACTTTGGTTGTCAGCGAACGGACGACAGTCGAGCAGGTGCTGTCGTCAGTTCGACAACAGTCCCGTCCGATGGACCTGTGGCACACTCCCTTCGAGCAGGTCTGGTGGGAGTTCTCGTCGTGCGTGACCATCGGCCATGTTCCGTGTCGGGCGGTCGTGTTCTACGCCTCCAAAGCGAAGAATTGCACGTTTGGGGCACTGCTGAGCAAAGGCGGCACCGCCTACCGAGCCTTCTCCTGGGGCGAGACGAATGGGGTCTTGACCGGATGCGTAGATGCCCCCTTCCAGCGGGGCATCGAAGAGGTCTACATGGACGCCTTGGGCAAGCTGTGGGACTACCTGACGTCCCGCAACGTGACCAAGAGCGACCATAAACGGACCAGCGGGTCGTTGCACAAGATCAAGGCCAAGACCAAACTGAGCAAGGCCGGTCTGCCCGTGGCCCGGCATGTGATCTACTTCCACCATGTCGAGCCTGCCGGCAAACCCAGCATGGTCAACGGTTCGCACCACGGCCTGCTGTATAAGGTACTGGTGCCGGGGACGTTCCATCGGTGGGTGTACTGTGCCAAGTGCGACGACGTCCATCGTCACGACTTGCTCGGTCAGCCGTGCCGGAAGTGTGGGACCGTGGTCGGTCCTGCGGAGAACGTTCGTGTCGAGAAGTATTGGCACTGCCCGCACTGGAAAGGACCGGATGATGGTGAGGTGCGTGAGGCTGTGCGTGTTGTGGGGAGTAACTGATGCCTCGACACAAAACACAACCTAACACCAATCGTATCACGATCTGCGTGGACGATGTCACCAAGAACACATTGCGGGCGGCAGCAGGCATGTGCCAACAAGAACTGTTGGACTTTGTCTATGCAGCGGTATTCGACGCTGTGTTGACGGTAGCAGCCACACGCAAGGCCGCATTGCCCATGTCAATATCCCGTGTCCAACCAGTAGGCTACAAACAGAAAGTGAAACACCGTGACAAACTATGAAAAAGTGGTTGATTTCCATGCGACCTTTGGCCATCCCGTGGCGGAAGTGGCTGGTGTGCCGCCTCAAGAGTTAGTGGACCTTCGGATTAGCTTGATCCAAGAAGAGTTTATGGAACTTTTTGATGCGGTTGCCACGAACAACATTGTAGAAATGGCCGATGCCCTTACCGACATGCTCTACGTCATCTACGGCTTTGGGGCTGTGGCGGGGATCAACCTGGATTTGACGTTCGCCGAAGTCCACCGATCCAACATGAGCAAACTCGGTGCAGACGGAAAACCAGTCTTGCGGGAAGACGGCAAGATTCTCAAGGGGCCAAACTACAGCCCACCAGACTTGTCCTTTGTTTTGGAGAACTAGCTGTGTCTAAGAAAACCACCAACCTTCGTAAGCGGTTACGGCTTGTCGAGGGGCAGTTGAAAAAAGCCCAGGGGTCACGGCAGGTGTATTTCCGTGGCGAGTTGCTACAGGCCAGGGAGCAATTACAAGCCGCACAGGACGAAATCAAGGCCATGAAGGCCAACAACCTCGACACGACCCGCGATCCAGTCGTCACGGTACGACGTGCCAGTCACCCCGGATATGCTCGTGGCGGACAAACTGTTGGATTTCAGGTCTACATGAACACGGGTGAGCTACAGTACATGGTCCACCAGAACATGAGCCGTGGACCGTTCATCACTGCATCGAGTGTTTTCAACCAACTAGAACACGACGTTGTTCGACAACTGCGTGAGATTTTCACGATGGCCGTGGCCGAGGAAACTGGCCTTGGCATGGGCTACAAGGCACTGAAGAAATGATCTGGCCATTGAACCTGATTGAACAACAAGCACGACGCCGAACCATGCTGGACCTTGTCCGTGAGGCTCGGCGTCGTCATGTCCACATTAAGCCGTTCTACCAGATCGGTGACTATGGTGTGATGGCCGTTGGCCTGTGGAAGTTCGTGCTCAAGCGACGAGCCGGCTTCGACAACACCTGGGACGTGGTCGAGCGGTTCGCTACTGTGACCGCTGCCGTGCGACACATGCAGGCACTCCGCGATACTCCGCGTTGAGTGCCGCCACCAGTTCGGGCGTGAAGTCGGACTCCACAAAATGCTTGGCCGAGGCACCATTCCGGCCTTTGAGCACAAAGTACCGCACTCGCCGCGACAAAAAGTCTGCTGGCATTTGGCGGTGCAGCCCCACTCGTGGTCGCAGGGCACTGATCGTAAACTGACCGGGGGAGGGCCGCGAGACCTTCCCCCGGTTGTTCACGCCAAGATAATTGAGCAGCTTACGCCGGAAGTTTTGCGGCGGATAAAGCTGCCTGTTTCGCAATTTCTTCATGGACTTGTCTGTGGGCTACGTCCACACAGACACTCGTGGGCGGTCCAGCCTTTTTTGTGGCGACGGGACACTACACCGGGTCGCAGACCTAGACGATCCTCCCACTGTGCTGCGGTAAGCGACTGACCGAGAAACTCAACCCTAACAGAAGATCGACGGTTGTTTGCCTGTTCTGTATGGGACGCCCACACACAGTTTCTAGGAGAGTAGCCGAGGTTGTTATCCTTTCTTTCAATGGTTAGCCTGTGCGGGGCGACACCCATGTCTTCTAAAAAATTCTGGAACACTAACCACCTCTCACAGACGGCAATACCTCGTCCACCGTAATTTGGAAAGTCTTTGGCATTTGCGTTTCGGCAACGGTTTAACATTCCTGACCATATACGGTATGTACGCGAACCTCTCATTCCGTGTTTTGTGTTTACTTCTTTAGTTCTTTGCAGCATGAGGCAGCCACAACTTTGTGTCTGCCCACGTCGCAAACAACTACCAGAGACTCGACAAGACTGACCACAATCGCACTGACAGTACCATGTCAGTTTTCCGCAAGAGTCGCGAAGGTCGGACAGGGACAAGACCAACAGGCGGTTGAATTTTTGACCCGTCAGGTCAAGAAAGTTGTTGGCTCTTTTCTGCGTGGATTGCATCATACACCTCTTTTCGGTGGATGATGATATCCTTCGGCGCGTCAAATGCAAGTCTGACCTTGTCCCCTCTGACCTGAACGATTGTCACTGTGATATTTTCAGCAATGACGACCTTTTCGTTAATCTTCCGTGATAACACGAGCATGACACATTCCTCCATAAATAGTCGCCAAGACACCTAGATGCAACGGTACACACCGATGCCGTAATTATCCCACGGACCTTTCTCCGCAGAACAGTCGATCATGTGGGCCTTATTGGGAAACTCTTGCATAAGTTCCCGAAAAGCCACCACACTTCCAATGGGTCCGCATTCCGGGTTGACGTCGTGAATCCCGATTAACCCACCCGCTCGCACCAGTCGCGTGCATTCCGAGAAGTCAAACATGGTCGGTCGGTAGTCGTGGTTGCCGTCGATAAAGGCCACGTCCACAGGCTCGTCGCCAAGTTCCGCAGCGATCTTCTCCCAGGTCGCGGACTGCTGCGTGTCGCCACACACAAAAGCCAACCTACCACCGTACTTGGCCAGTATTTCCGGTCGTTCGGCCAAACGGTCCTCAATGTCCACCGTCACCAGTTTCTTGATGGAGGGAATGGCCGACAGGGTCATTTGGGCCGTTCCCCATTTGTATGTGCCGATCTCCAGAAGGACTGTTGGCTGAAGCTGTTCTAGCAGCTTCAGCCAATCCCGAAACTCGAAAAAATTCTGATGAACGTGCATCCGCTCGGAATCGTGCCACTCCACCAATTTGTCGTAGTCGATTGTCGGTAGAGCAGTTGTTGGCCAAACACAGTGAAGGTTGTATGGTCGAGCACCAACAAGCCGTTGAACCTCCAAAACCTCTGACTGGAACTTGGCCAGTGTTGCCGTGCGGTGTTCGAGCGTGGACCACGACCCTGCCACGAAGTGGACATGGGTCTTCCATTCACCCATCTCTTCCACGGACCAACCACCAGCGGTCAGTTTCTGGCAGGCCCAATAACCAACGTCCGTGGAAAACACACAGTTTTCGGAGAACGGAGCGTGATAGCCCCGCCACAGAGCACCCGTGTCCGTAAACGCGGACTTCCGCCAACACACAAAGTCCGTGGCCGGGTGTCGCTTGTGCAGAACGGCCTTGTTCTCCCACGGGGACTGGCCATCAAACCCACACCATCCGGCCACCAGCATCCCCAGCTTGGGGCTGTCCGCGAACCGTTGACGTACCGCACAGGACCACGCTTTGTTGGTCACGATCACGTCATCGTGGAACGAGGCCACGAACTCGGTGGTGATCCACGGAATGGCACAGTCCAGGGCTTGACAGTGGCCGATTTGGTCTTCAACGGTGATGACGGTGAACGGGAACAACGACATATTGCGTAGCTGACAAAGCCAGTGCAACTTGGCCTGTTGTTCGGGGCCACTGCCGTTGACCACGAAAACCACACCAGCAACATCCGAGTTGGACCGAAAGTACAACGACATGACCATCAATTGAAACAACCACAGCGGCGAACCGCTGGTCGGCACAATGACCGTGATTTTGCCGGGTATGTTCGTCATCTGCTCCAACTCAATCAACGACTTTTCCATGACTAGGACTTTCTCCAATACACGCCCATGCCGTGCTTGTGGTTCATGCGATACATCTGGTCAACAATACTGTGCTCGTTGCGATACTGGTCCACGGCGGTCTTGGCCCCCGGCACACAGTCATAGTCATCCACCACCACCCAGCCCCCTGGGCTGAGGATCGGATACAACGCCACGAGTGAGGCCAACGTGGATTCGTAGTAGTCCGTGTCGAGCCGTAGGACGGAAAGCTGTTGGACGGGTAGCCCAGGGAGGGTGTCCTTGAGCCAGCCGGGGACGAAGACGACCCGGTCAAAGACGTCGAACCGCTTGAAGCCCTCCACGACCTCGGACAGCGGTACGACGAGGCCGGTCAAGGCGGAGTAGTCGGTGACTTCGTGCGGGCATTCGGTGTTGAGGGGTGGCATTCCCTGGAAGCTGTCTAGCATCCAGGTGGTGCGGGACTGTTGGTAGTATTTGGCCAACGTGGCCATTGCGATCCCGGCACCACCACGCCAAACACCTGCTTCTAAGAAGTCTCCAGGGATGTTATCGTTGATAACCTGTTGACAACAGAATCGCAGGTTATCTAGCCCTGTGGTGCCGATCCCTGTGTAGGAACCGTTCGCCCACGGATACTCATGCCCATGCTCGTCTAGTGGGATAAGGTGTTTGTAGAACTTGTTGAGCAGGGTCTTGTGCAACAGGTCGAAAAATAAATTGGTCGTGTAACTGTCGTCGCTCAACGGGACGTTGTTGTTGGGGTTGTGGAGGGTGGAGGTGTAGATGGTCACGGCAACTCCGAAAGTGACACCGTGCAGTCGGCTTGTTTCTTGAGGCGACGGGCCTCTTCGACCATCCCAGCCGCCAATATCATGTAGTTGATAACGTCCCGAAAAATGTCCTGCACAGGCTCGTCCTTCACCACAAGGTTGCCCGTGGCAATGAAGGACTTCAGCCGGCTGAATTTGTCCAGACACCGTAACATGATCCCGGCCACCGGGTCAATACCGACCACATGTGAGGCACGGAAGTTTCCAAATGGGTCGTCGGTCGCCCCGGAATAGTCCTGGTTCTTCAGGACCATCAGGTCTTTGGCGTCGTGGCAAATACGGTCGTGCAGTTCGAGTAGGTCTTGTTTGGTAAAGACCCGTTCCTCTTGTTTGGTCTTGCACGACTGGACGACACGGGCCACTCGGTCGTCCAGTCGTGGCGGGTGTATCCATTCTGCTGGGAGGGTGGACCTGTAGCCGGGTTCGGTCAACAGTTCCACCGTTATTAAGTCTCCGTCAACGTCACAGGACACACAGACAGCATGTGCCTCCGACATCGACTTACGAAGGTACGAGTTCGGGCACCATTCCTTGACAAACACGGCCACGGCACCGGGGGGCGATACCACATAAACCTGACCACCTGCCCGAAGGTGGTTCTGAATAGGCTCTTGCATTTCCTTTAGTTCCTTTACCCAATCAAGGCCACACTTGTCACAAACCCCACCGGCAACCGTGCCGTCCCGACAATCAGGACAAATACCACGCGGCAACCAGTGTCGTTGTGCGGCCAACAGTCGTTGGCCAGTCTTGGTTAGAACAACTTCGTCTGCCGTAGCCGTGGCCCGGTCTGTCGGACCTTCGCCGTTGTGCGGCCACGCTTCGGCTGTGTCAGCCCCAACGTCCTCGAAAGCCGCTTCAATTTCGGATGACTCCACAGCAGGTTCTCCAGTAGTGCCACTCTACTCTCCGTCGCCTTTCGGGCGATGGAGAGTAGAGTCACAGTCTCTTCCGACAGGTCAAAGGTGGTTTTAACGACAGCCACAGGAATACCCACCCCACTGGTAGGACTGTCGCCCCCAGGCGTCGGTGTAGATCACCCAGCCGTTGAGCGGTGGCGTGCTGCCGTAGATGCGGTTGGCTGGATGGCCATACCGCAGACCACCCGTGCCGTAGTAGTTGGACTGGCCCCAGCCGCCACTGATCGGTGGCATTGAGCCAGCGGACAAGGGGGCAATGCGGCTAGACCGATGGCCGGCTTGGGCTTGGTTCACCGAAAATAGGCCCAGGAGGGTGGTGAGTGCCAGTGGTAGGAGTAGGCGTTTCATGGAAGAGTTCTCCAAGTTGGTCGCGGAGTGCCTGGAGTTCCGCGAGTGTTTCGGTCAATGGGTCCGCTCCAGGTTGGACCACACATTTCAGCCGATGGACGTGTTTGCAGAGGGTGTGGTACGTTTCACCGTAAACGTAGTCCACCACACTTTGACGGAGGTTGTTTGCCACAAGTTGGTTGGCCATTTGGTCAACCGTCGTTTGGTGGTACGGTACGGCCTGTCTGGCTGTGACCCGCACACCAGCCTCGATAAGCAGTGGCTGTCCAGGCAGGCTACGGACGTAGATGTCAGACTGTTTGAGCATGGTCCTACCACTCAATGTCGAAGTAGTGCTGCATGAATCGAGCAGCAATTTGGTCCGCAACGGTAGGGTCAACCCCCTCTTGCGTGGCACACTGTTTGAGTGTCTCACGCCAGTTCTCGGCGCAGGTTGGGTCGTTCTGAATGGCTTGCTTCAGGTCGTGGAAGGCTTGGTTGGGGTCGGGCATTGTGCGGATTCCTTTGTCGGTTTGCTGGACCGTGTACTTGCCACCGTACAGGTCAATGTCCAGGATTGGTTTATCGTCGGCCATGCTGTTTCTTTGGAAAAGGGCAGACAAGGGACTTTGGTGGCAAATCGAACTTTTGTTTACGGTCCTGTGGTAACTTTGAGCGGTACTCCGTGAAGGCCATGCCGGCATACTGCCACTTCCACGGTCCTTTGCTGCGGCTTCCCATCACAGGCCCATTCGTTCGAGTTTCTTCTTCAGGTCGTCCTTTTCGCGTTTGCTGAGGCTCGTTGCCCCATCAACGGAGTCCTGCATCCACTGCAAAGACTTGTCACTAGCCTCTGATAACCGTCGAAGGACCGTGAGTTCCGGCCCGCTCAACGTCACTGCATTCAGTCGGTAGTCCTCGAACGCCTCCCACACCACCGGAAACAGTGGTTTTACGATCTGCTCACCGATGGTCGTGGCATAATCGCGGATTTCCTTTTGAGCGTGGCTGTCCATCCGCAGGGCGAGGAAGTGCAGAAGATTGTGCAAGTCACACTTCCAGTAGGCTTCGGTATAAGTGGACAGCGGCAGGTCTTTCCGGGCTTGTTCTTTGGCAATGCCGAGTTGCAGTCGTTGCCGATAGAGCGTCGTCACTTGCTCGTGGAACTCCGCTTCTTTTGCGGTAAGGTAGTCACCTGGGGTCATGCAGCTTGACGCTTGTGAGACTTCCAGGTCAACATCTTGTCCCACAGGCCAATCCTCCAAAATGCCACTAGACCCTTGTTTGTTATTCGTCGCCTGCAACCGCCACTCATCAACGCCCGTCGTTTGACGACTGTCAATAGCTTCAGTGTACCGCGTTGAGTATTCGTTGACATTGGCCATGCGGTGGCGAATCCACTGACGCCAGCAATCCATAGGAACGCGGACCAGGAACTTCAACTCCACCATCTCGAACGGAGTGGTGTGGCGATGCCGCATCAAGTATCGAATCAGGTCGCGGTCCTTGGCAGATGTGGAACCGTTGACGACACCGGAGCCGTCGCACACCGAGCAGGGTGCGTGTACCGTGAGTGCTTGTCCAACATGGCCAGACCCATCACAGGCCGTACAGAACCGTTGGTCGTTGTCGTAGCTAACACGAGCCGCCTGACATACGGAGGCGTCAGTCCCCATCACGTCCACCAGACAAACGAAACCATCACTGGTGACGGGGAACTTTTTCCACTGAAGTTTGGCCAATTGTTGTTCGCGTTCAAAAAGCGTCATATTCTTCCCGTGCATCTTTCAGGTTGGTGTGGATGGTGTCAACCAGGAAACCGAGTTCCAAGACCAATTCGTGCTGGCCCGCCCTCAGCAAATGTTCTTTGACCTTTGCCCGAAACTCGTTGGTCCGTTGGTGCAGGTCTTCCCACTGTCGCCACTGGTTGTAGAGGTACTCGTCAAGGTTGAGCGGCTTGTGCATGGTGGGGGCAACTTAGCGGTTCGTCAGGAATTTGTCAATACAGTGTCGGACAAAATGAAGGCCGGCTGGATCAGTCGCCCAATCCAGCCGGCCCCAGCGACACCAAGACACAATTACGCAGCGGCTTCGTCGTCATCCTTGGCGAACGCCTGGAAGACGATGCGGCTCGGCACCTTGACCTTGACCGGCTTGCCGGCCTCGTCCTTCTTGACCTTGCCGTCCTTGTCCGTCGCGTTGACGGTGACGTGCTCGCCCTTCTCGTCCACCTTGTAGTCCATTCGCGTCTTGACGGCGATGCCACGCTCGCGGCCAGCCGCCGACACGGCGTTGCGGAAGGACTCCAGGTTGGTGTTGGGAAGGTTCTCGGCCAGGATTTCGTACTGGTCGCCCTTCTCGGCACCGTCCTCGATCTTGAGCCACTCGTCCCACGGGTAAGTTCCGCGACCCGTCAGGGGGACTTCTTTGTTCTTCGCGATCTTCGTTGCAAGCATGTTCTCGTCCTTCTTCCAGAGGTGTTGCCCGTGATCTTGGGCGATTCGTGATTGGCCACGCTTGGCCGTGAGCACACCAGTTTATCGTCCAACAGTTAGTTGTCAATCAACTATTTTTGAAATTCTTCAGCGGCCTTTTGAACTTCGCTGGCGACAATCCGAATGGCCGACAATTGGTCGTCCGACAGACGACGGAATTGACCCAACAGTGCCGCAGGCCAGTCAAACGACTGTGCCTCAGCGGCACGAATGCCTTGGACAAGGTGTTTGAGCCGACCAACAATGACTTCGCCGTGATTGATTTTTCCAGGCACGTTAAAAACCTCCAGAAAGAGACTCGAAAAAAGAACTAACTTCCGCGTAGGCACTGACGCTCCAGTTGTCACCACGGTTGTCCGGTATCCCACGCAGTCGCAGATTGTCCGGGTGGTCGTTCTGCTTGTCCCGGTCCACATGGTCCACGTCCACACCAGCAGGGATCAGTTCACGATTCGCAATCATCCAGTGCAGACGGTTTCTTTGAATGGTCCGTTGGGACTTTCCGACCTTGACGTTGTAGCGGTATCTGTGGTTGACAGGGTGGCGGGTGGCCACGACCTCCAAGAACTTACGTTTTCGTGCATGGTACTTGTAGAGTTTGTCGTCACGCAGCACTAACCACCCAGCCAGGATCAAACCTAGCAGGACTTTGTCCGTCACACAACTCTTGTTGACCGTCGCCATTAAAACGCCTGTGTGTTAAGGCCAAACTCGAAGTCTGGTATCTTCACGGGGGTTATTTCAGTCCAGGTCAGCTTGCCGATTCTCTGCTCCCAGCACTTACGGCACTCTTCCAGGCCGGGCATGACCCACACCGAACAACGACGATCACGCAACACCATTCGGCCAGTCTCGACATCCTCAACGGGAATGGATGCAATTTTTTGCACCTTGCGGACATGTTGGCGTGGAAAGAATGCCACCACCTGTTTTGCCCATGTTGTCTTGGCGGCAGGGCGAACACCTCGCTGCAAGGTCACAAGGTTGATGTAGTCTTGGTACAGTAGGTCGATCACCACCTCGTCCTTCCAAAACTCGTGGGAAGGCAACAATCGACCTTCGTCCAGTTTCTGGAACCACCACTCTTGGATGGGGGACATGGAGATCATCTGCTGATCTTGCAGGGCGGATGTTTTGGGTGCCGTGCGGACCTGGAACGCGGCAATATCAAAGTTGAGCAGCATATGCAAGAGTGCCTCGCGGCCACCGTTTCGGGACTCTTCGTCAATGGCCGAGAAGTACGTCTTGTCTTGGATGGAAGAGTCTGACACGTCCAGCACAAAGAACCGACGTTCTTCCGCACCAGCCGGCACGACCCACGACTCATTCGACGCCATGACAATATGTGTGCAGTTCGGCGACACAACAGCATCCTTGTGCTTACCTTCGACCACCATCGTCGGCTCAGTAATCAGGGTCTTCAGCACCGACTCATGTTGTTTGTCACCGGCAAAGAATGCCTCGTCCGCGAACAGGACCACGCACGACCGCAGGTGGGCGTTGAACTTTCCCACCATGTGCGTGCTGTTGGACACGGGCAGATAGTGGTTCCCAAACAACGACCCAAAGATACCAGCAAACGTCCCCTTACCCGTCCCCTTCTTTCCCCGCAGCACCACCGCCACATGCCCCTGCTCCCCTGGGCATTGGACCGCACGAGCCATCCAAGCGATCAGGTACTCGTAGTGCTCTCGGTTGCCAGAACAAATGTTGTTAAAGACATGGTCCAGGTACTTCTGACAACTGCCGGGTCTTGGTTCGACCGCGAAGCCTTTCCAGAGGTTGTATCGCCCAGGGGTGTCTTGGCCGGGGGAGAAGGTGACGGTGTCGAATTGACGACGTTCGGCATGGGTCAGCCACCACTTGCCGAGCGGGGAGAAGACATCCTCCCCATTCTTATTGCCGACCTTGACCTTTTGATTACAGTACCGGTTAGTGAAATCGTTGAAGGATTGGGTGGTCAGTGTTGTGTGCGGTGTTCCACCAATGATTTCGGTAATCTCTTCCGCCACCACGCAGCCGCCGCCATAGTTGCAAATGACGGCGTGCTGTTCATTAAGTTTGGCCAGTACAGGGTCTTTGACAATCTCAATTGCTCGCCCGATCTGGCGACGAGCGTATTTGTCGGGATTGGACTTGTCGAGCACGGACTCGCTGATCTTAAAGTCACGATCAGTGATGATGGAATAGCAGACTTCGGCGGGGACACCGGACCTTGCGAGTCCGCACAGACAGTCGAACAACCAGCTTGAGCGGGAGTCATCTTCTTTGGCCCCTTCCAGGTCGCGGTTATGACCTTGCACAATAATAACTTTGATGCGTTCAGGGACGTCATATTTCTTGAGTTCATCCACACTGCCAAGGCGAGGGACGTTGCCGGAAATGTTGATCTCGGCGGCAGCGGCAAACGTCCCTCCAGCCTCTTTGCCCATTGCCACCAGCGGGGCTTTTTGGAAACAAGAGATGGGATAGACACGGGTCTCGTCCCAGGCCACCAGCTTGGCAAGTTCGGGGACACGACCCTTGGATGCTTTCTTTTCGTTGGGGAGATTGATCGTCCCAGGGAGCCGCATGATGCGGTTGATGTTGTGGCAGGCGTCCGCACCAAAGGTCCGCTCCAGCGTCAAATTCCACAGCTTGGCCTCTTCGCCGTGTTCCTTGCTGCCACCGATCACCACCGGCTCGGCCAGCCGCCAGAAGCCCTGGTAGCCGCCACCAGAGAAGACGATCACCGACGCGGGCGGGACGCCATTCGGTGGCGTCTGAAGCAGCCGCAAGGCCCGCTCGCGTTCCTCGGCCAAGTCCTCGCCCGCCCGTGGGTCAATGTCAACGTGCAACCAGTCTACGGTCTGGATTTCGTCCAGTTGTGCGTGCTGGTTGCCGTGGATGGGGCGGGTTGGTGTATTGACGAGAAAATAGATATTCCGTTTGCCGTTATTGGCCATGATCCAATCGGCAGCCGGGTCTTCGTCAGTAAAGGTCTGTGTCTCAAGGGATTTTCTGTCCGGGGAAATTGCCGTCAATGACCACGGGCCAGACGTCTTCCACTGTTTCAGGAACTCTATCGCCCGTGGCGTGTCCGGTCTGACTGTCGTCGCTTCCATGACCGATGGTCCTGTCTGATAGAACGGCTAAGAGTTTTTCTTTGTTGGGTAGTTGGTCAATCGTGTGGTAGAGGGAGTTATCAATCAGGTCTCTTCGCACCCAATCCACTCCCAGGTGGTTCGCGGCCTTTGACCCAGGGAGTAGGAACCAGTCGTCCTCCACCCGGATCAGGACGAACACCCGGCCACCGTACTTGGCCCGTCGTCTGATCCAGGCCCGCTGTATGGGCGTGAAATGGTTGCACCTGATGACCGTGATGTATTTGCGTTTCGGGTAGGCCGGAACATATTTCAACTCGATCCAGCCCGCTGTGCATTCAACATCCGGCATCCCTGGAACACAGACATTTTCGATTGCGTAGGCATCCAGTGGCCGAAGCAGTTCGACCACACTTTGTCGCATTACTGACTCTCGCAAGGGACGTCCTCCCGGCAAGTGTAAAGGTCTTGTTTGTTGACGACTGTGGTAAACAGTCCAGCACGGTCATTGTCCGGGTCTGGTGCATCAACATTCCGTAGCCAGATGCTTTCGCCAATAATCTTGACAACCCGGCCTTGCCACGGCTGTACCTTGTCAACCTCAAAGTCAAAATTTGTGGCGAACGTCGGTTCGTTCGTCCAGAACAAATCACCAACTTCAATGCGTGCCTTCATGTTGGGCCTCAATTCGTGCTAATGCCTTGGTCGCGTACTCTTCCGTCAACTCTGTGCCTATCCACTGCCGACCATGTTTCTTCGCGGCCACCAAAGTCGTACCCGATCCCACAAATGGGTCGAACACTATATCACCAGGATTCGAGGAAAACAACACTATTCGTTCGAGAATGGCCAACGCCATTTGACATGGGTGCCAACCACAGCGTTCCTTGAAAGTCCCACAGACACGCGGGAAGGTCCAGGTGTCTTTGTCTGGTGTCCAGGCGTGCTCAACGTCCTGTGGCCGAAGTATCCAGGTGTTGTCAGGCAGCCGGCCTTTGGGGTTGGCCCGTTTGTCATTGTAGACTAGTTGTCGAGCGGACGGCTGACGCAACCGTGGGTCGTTGCTGTTGAAGGTGAACTTGGTCGGGTGTTTTGTGAAGTGCAGCAGGTGCGTGTGGCTTCTCGTGAAGCCGTCTTTCACGTTGACACCGAACGTCGAGAACAGTACCACCCACGACCGACAGTGAAAACCAATACGTTTTGCGGCGACCTTGAGTTCGGCAACATACTCGTCGCCAATGGCCAACCAGAATGTGCCGTGGTCACGGAGTGTACGATGAACATGGTGCATCCACTCTTCGCACCATCCAACGTAAACAGACTCTGGCAGTTTGTCTTTGTACTCGGCATATTTGTAATCAATGTTAAATGGTGGGTCTGCGACACAAAGGTCGTACATGCTGGCCGGTTGCCGTTCCAGGTACTTTACACAGTCTTCATTGATAACAGTATTCATCAAAACGTCACCTTTACTGCTCGCGGTAGTTTCACACCAACGATCACCTTGCAGACTGGTTGATCCTTGAACGCGGCCTGGAACCCAAGTATCGCCATTGTCCCCCACAGCCCTGGTGCGTACTCGAACTTGTGGTCCGTCCCCTCCCACAGCACAAGGTGGTCATCTCCAAGGTCCAGTTGCAGTGTTGCCGAACGACCAGGGTCAATGGCCTTGAGTGTGTAGACCGTGCTGATCGGCTCGTGGATTTTGAACGATTGGTTTCTGCCGAGTTTGATGGCAAGCATTAGGGTTGGCCCTCCAGCGAACACACTTTTTCTGGTGGGAGTTTTGTGGCGATTGTTTTGCTCCCATAGTACCGTATACGTTCGCGTAGTTGTCGGCAAAGGCGGCACACAACTTGGCCCTTTCCGTTGGCTGTTTTTGTTTGCTCCAGTAGGTGGCCTCTTTTGCAAAACTTTTTTGTTTTGCCTGTGTTGTGGTGCTTGGAGTGGCAACTGTTGCACAGCACCTCTAGGTTGTGACGTTTGTTGTTTGCGTGGTTGTGGTCCTTATGGTGAATAACAAGGTCTTTGGTAGTCCCACATCTCTCACAAAAATGTTTCTCGACTATCCTTTTATACTCTTGCGAGAACATTCCATCTTTGTGGTTTGGGTTGTTTATTCCTGAGTGGTCTCGTGGTCGTAGGTCTATGCCACACGCAAGTAGCCACTGTTGTACAGATTTTTCACATACTCCGAGTTTTGCTGCAACAGCAACAGCAGGTAGTTGCTCAACAACGTACAGTTGCTGAAGTATGCTTTGATATTTTTCTATGTTCGCTTGTCTACGACGTAACCCTTCTTTTGTTCGACCCGAAATAGTCACTAGGCCGTGTCGAAGCAGCAGCTTTGAAACTGTCTTTGGATGAAGGCCAGTTTCTGCGGCTATTTCCTGTCGGTCCAATCCACGTTCAACGGCGTGCTTCAGGTAGGTCAGCGTTACTGTTTGGTTTCTCATCCTTTTGCCTCCCCCCAATTATCCGCTATCAAGCAGTCCACCCGCATCGGTATTTTCAGTGGCACAGCATTTCGCATAATGTCGGCCAACGCCTCCCCCTCTTCGCGGTCTTTTACCGACAGGTCCAGTTCGTCATGGACCTGTAGCTGGACCTTGAAACCAGCTTCATACGCCTGGACCAGTGCCGCCTTGGTCTGGTCTGCCGCCGAACCTTGAATCAGCCGGTTCAGTGCCTTGTGCGTCCAATCGTACTGACCAGTTTCCTTCATCGGAAAATGGCAGTGTCGTCCCAATAGCGTCCGAATGATCCCCGTGTTCTTGGCCTTACGTTCGGTCAGCTTGGCCAGTGACTTGATGTACGGAGCGTTGTTGTTGAACGCATCCAGAATCCACTGGGCTTCTGGCCCGGCGATGTCGATGATCTTGCCATCGTCCAGTTGCTTTCGGGCGGTCGGTAAGCCCAGGGAGCGGCTCAGCTTGGCCCCTCCCATGCCGTACCCTAGTCCGAGTGTGATGGTCTTGGCGTAGTCACGGCCCTTCTTTGGTCCGTAAGTTTGCCCAAGACCAGTGATCTCGGTCAGTAGGGTGTACGCATCCGTCATTGGGTCATTGATGTACCGCTCCAAGGCGACCAATGAACCAGGGCACTGGCAGAGTGCAGCGTAGTGCAGCAAGAGTCGTGGTTCTTGCTGGCTGTAGTCGTTACACGACCACACCTTTCCTTCGTCCGGCAGGTAGATCGACCGCCACATCTTGGCGAAGTCGTCACGGGCCGGCTGTTGTTGGATGTTGGGATTGCTGGACGACAATCGACCAAACGCCGCCCCTTCTGTGGACTCTCCGCTATCGTCCTGGTCCTTGGATTTCTTCAATTGATTAAACGTCGGGTGAAGTCTTCCGTTGGTGGAATGCTCGATGATTGAATTGGCAAACGTGTCTGTCAGTTTTTGGACCTTGCGTGCTCTGGCGATGACACCACCGACAGCATGTCCACATGTGGCCAAAAAGTCCTTGTCGATGTTAAACTGACCTTTGGCCGTTTTGTTGGGGAATACGCCTACTGACTGAAAGACCTTGGCCAGTGAAGCTGGAAGAGTCAGGTCGGCTCGATCAATGCTCCGACCCGTCAGCCTGTGGACTTCGGCCAAGCACCGTGCAATCTCTTCTTCGCACCACGCTTTGATGGTGTAGAGTTTTGCGAAGTCGATCCGCACACCGTGCCGACGCATGTTGACCAGGATCGGTGTGACCTTGGACTCCAGGTTGTAGATGTCCCACAGCCCGACCGTGTCGATTTCCTTTTCTTGGCGGCGAAGAACCAACAGCGGATTGCGGGCATCGTTCTCGGCGTACTCGCCGCAGAACTTGGGGTCGAGTTTCCACAGATCGGTCTTGGGGTCAATGTGCCAAGCCTCTGCCGCCTCCCGCAACTTGCCCTCAACTTTCATCGGGCAGCCGTGTCGCTCCGCAATGGCGTCGAGCGAGTATTTGAGGTGCAGTTCGTAGATCAAGGGGTCGGCCACCTGCACGTCCCGAATCCACTGTGCCTTGGGGAACGTAATTCCCGCCTCGGCCAAATAGTCCAGGTCGTAGGAAGCATTGGCAAAGACCACGGTCCCCGTGAACTCAGCCGCCTGTCGGCGGACATAGTCCAAGACCTTGTCCTTGGGAAGCTGTTGGCCTATTTGATGGCCAAACGGCAAGTAGTATGCCGGCCCATCCTCAATGGCGAAGCTGATGCCGACCATGCGGCCATCGCGACGAACACCCGGCCCAAGTTTCTTGAGCGTGGGGTCTTTGGTCTCTGTGTCCACCCCGATCCGCTTGGCACCTTGCCAAGCGGGTAACTCAGCGATGTTCGGGGGACGCCAGTCGGACACTGGTGGAAAGAGAATCTGTTGCATCGGAATCATTCCAGGGGAACGGTGCTGTGGTGTTCAGATCATTAGCAAGTCTTGGTTGGGCCACCAATTGTCGCCCTCGGTCATCTCTTTGACCAGTGCGACACACTTGTCCTTGCCCATTGCAGCGGTCGTCTCAAAGACCGAGTCAGCCACGTTCTGGCCACCCTGCTCGCGGTACTCGTCGGAGTTCTTGTAGATATTCTTGCGGACCCGTGTGCGGAACCGAATCTTGTCGGCAGTGCTGGCACTGGCCACTCTCGCCGCCACCTGTTCAGCGGACAATTGGCCAATGCACTGGTCGAACAGGCCCATGAGCATTTCCAGCAGCTTGTCTACCAGTCCGTCCCACAGAATCAGTTGCTGGCCGTTGGCTTTTGCTGACAAGGTGGCTGAGAGTTGTGTTTGAAATTCTTCCGATGGCTTGGGCATGACGTGTTCCTTAAAAGAGTGACCACCACACCGAGTTTTGGCGTGGCGTGATTCCTGTTTGTGCGGCTCGCTTCCGTTGTTCGGTAGACTGGCCGAGTTGTTGACGAATAGAGTTGCACATGGAGCAGCCCGGATCGTCGCAGACAGGCTGCGAGTAGTGTTGCCCGCCCCACACCGCCCCACGAACCGTCTGCACCCCCTGGGCATAGAACCAAGTGTCCCCGTTGCGGCTGGCAGATAGCCCAGGGGGCTGATGCTTGTAGCTGGCGAAGGCGCGAAGTTTCTCCAGCCGTGGGCGAAGCTGTTCGAGTGTGTCGGCATAGAGGTAGGCCACACCCACGTCCGCTTCCACGTCCGTTGTGGTGGCGTCACCCTGAACAATGGTAATAAGGTGATCCAGTCCAAGTGCCCGCACCCGTGCCTTGGCCGATGCCGCACGGGCCGGGTCGAGTTCGACGCCGGTCACGCGGCAACCCCAGCGTTCCGCTGCGGCCACACACCAGCGGGCATCCGCACCACAACCAAAATCGACAAACCCTGTAACTGGTTTGGGGAGTAGGCCGATGACCCGTTCCACCTCATGGCCGGGAGTTGGTGCGGCTTCGGCGTTGCTCGGTAGTGGTTGTGTGTCATGTTGGCGAAAGTCAACCACACTCGACCAGAGCATGATCTTGCCGTCACCGCCCGTGGTCCTCCAGTGGACCATTGGGTAGCCCCAGCCAGTCTTGTTGCCTTGGTCCTTGACCCATTCTGGAAAACTGTCGTAGTCGGTGTGGGTCGTGATAGCAAACTGGCCACTCAGTTCCAGCACGGCCTTTTTCGCAGGACCACAAGCCGAACACCATGTCGGTGCAAACAGTGATAGTGGACGCTTACTGGCCACGTCGATCATGGTCAGGTCTGTGTTGTCTACCATAACCATGCTGGGTTTGTGACCGAGCATGACCATGTCCGGGGACTGACTGAGCAGGGCAAGTACGACGAGTGCTGCGTGCATGGTCACACCATCTCCAGTTCACCAACAAGTCGGTACTTGCCGGGTTTAATGGTTTGGTTAAACTCGTAGTCGTAGTCCGTGGTGTTTGGCTCTAGGTCGTATCGCCCAGGGCTGAGGCGGTTTTTGATGGTCAGTGCCTTTTCCGCTGTGGGCGGTAACTGCGGCCCCGCTTCGCCGTAGCGGGACACAACTTCCTGAATGTCCCATGACTGTGGTCGGGTAATGTCACCGCCAGCCGTGGGCTGCATGATGGAGCCACGCGGGCCGTGGTCTAGGCCAATAGCGTGCCCGATCTCGTGGATAATGACGTTCAGCAGTAGACTGTAGGACCAGTTCGTGGAACGGTTGTAGACCTGTTGCATTTGGTCGTCGGGTCCACTGTCGTTGGGCAGGTAGCTGTAGGCCAGGACACCAGGACCAGTGCTGCCGGGGTTGGCATAGATATTGGCCTTGGCCATATCATCAATGAAGGTCAGTCGAATACCACAGACCCTGGACCAAGCCTCAATGGCCTCGATCCATGCAGCTTGTTCTCGTTCGGCGGACAATGGGTTGAGGCCGCTCAGTCGGTTGCTGGTGGTGACGTCCAACATTCTCCATTTGGACAGGCGTGCCTCTTCCGGGGAGCGAGCAAAGTCCGGCAAACCACAGCGTGGTCGAAGCATGTGTTCGGCAGGTTCTTCGTCCTTCAGTCCGTGAAAGTTGGCATACTGCTCCACCGCATCAGTCACGACTGGTTCTGTGAACAAAAATTGACGGACCTCGTCCCACTCGTGGCCGGCAAAATAGCCGAGTTGCCACAGGGTCTTTAATTGGTCAGTCTCAGTGGGCGGTGTCCAGAGGTTGCTCACTTGCCCGCCTCCGCGAACGCCAACGACAGTTCAGCCCACACGGCCACATACTGTTTCTGTGTGGCCAACTTCCCAGCATCGCGGGCAGCCGCCAGGACATCGGCGACATCACGAAACACAGGCAACCATGTTTCGACCTTGTACGTCTCTTTGCGGTTCAGTGCCAGTTGGTTGGTAAAGGCTTTGTCAATGGGCCATGCTCCGCTGGCCAGTTGCTTGGCACCTTCTTGGTAGTTGGCGGCGAACTTGGCGGCAACGGAGCGTTCGGCCACAGGGACGTTCCGTAGAACGGATTCCTTGACCACGTTCACCAGTCCAAGTGCGGTTGGTGTTGGATCGGGCTTCGGTAGGTCAGGTTTCGGAATGATTGGGTCAGAGGGTCGTGGTTGTGGCACCACTCCACCAACCAACAATGTTCGGCGGATGATCGTGGATTCGTCCTTGGCCCCGACCGGAACAACCAGCAGTTCGACCTCACCGGCAACAGCCGCCTCGATGATCCAAATTTGTTTGGACTTGTAGGTGCGACTTTCGACCTTTGCACTATCGGCAAAACGACCACGGATACGCAGTGGTCCGGCCTCTTCGGTGATGGACACAAACCCGGCACGAGAGGCCAGGACTAGGCAAGGACTGTCACACTCGATCACGAAAATCGCGTCAGCGGACAATTCCGTCGTGGCCACGGGCGAGACAGGCACCGGACTGGCGGGAAGTCGAATGGCCGGTTCGGCACCAAAGGCGGCTGTGCAACAGCAAAGCACAAGCACGCTCAAACGCAAAATGTTCATGTGTCACCCGTGAATGAGAACAGCGTGGGTGCGGAGCCTAGCGAGCGACTCGGCAAACGTCAATCGCCGTAGTCCCTCGCTGTGGGCAGCGGAATCTGTGGCCGTGGTCGAGAGAACTCCACAACCCGAAACCCACGCAAAATGTTGAGGACCGTTGCAATTGGCAGCCAAATCGGAAGACTCAGAAAGGCCCACTTGAAAACCATCATTACCGCATAACAACAGGCGGGTATGACTAGCATGTAGACCCACGGTGTGGTCAAAACCTCAATGTCCGTGATCCAGGCGTCGATCAGTTTTTGGTAGAGTCGGTCAAGCATGGTTTGGTAGTGTCTTGGTTGCTTTTGGATCAAACGATGGACCAAACGTTGGGTTTGGTCCAAACCACTTCGTCCGTGCCCGTACAGCCTTGCTGTAGGCATCCAGGCAGTCCGTGAGGTACTCTGCCAAAATGTAGTCTGGTGTGTTGCTGTCGTTCTCGACCGAGTGCCGGTTGAGCAGTTCGGCCAATTCTTGTTCAAGGGTGGTTTCGTTCATATCGCTACCGTCGTCCTCTCTGCCGCCCGCGTGATTGCGGTGTAAAGGTGGCAGTACCTGTCCTGCCGGAACACCTCGGATTCGTCAATGGTCAGCACGTCATCCCACTGGCTACCCTGGCTTCGATGCACGGTCAACAAGTACCCATAATCAAACCGAGCCACACCTGTCTCCCAAAACGGCATCTCTTCCTTGCCGTCACTGTTGAAGTACAGTGCGTCAATGTCGATGCAGTGTAGGGTCTGCGGAATGTCCAACGACCGCAACGAAACCGTCATGGTTTCTTCGCCGATGGCGTGAACTTCCAGCACCTCCCACAACCCACCGTTCAGCAGGCCAATTTCCTTGTTGTTCCGTGAGCAGACCAGTTTGTCTCCAACCTGTGGCAGTTTACCCGTTCGTCCCGCCAACTCCCGCATTCGAGCGTTGCCGGGGATGCGTGTCTTATGTGTCCCACACAACACGATCCCCGCCCCCTGGGCATACTCCGGGTGCTCCCGAAGTTCGCTTTTACGGATGACCCGTGAATCACCGTATTGGCCCAGGGGGAGGGGTTTTCGTTCGCGGGCGAGGGTGGCAAGGCGGATGATGGGGTTGTCTGCGGCCTGCCTGTGAATCTCTGTGAGCATAACGTCGGGGTTGGACAAGGTAAAGTACCCGGTCCCTTTAACGGGTTGCAGTTGTGCCGGATCACCAAGGACCAAGATTGGACAACCGAATGATTCCAGGTCTTCGCCTGTGGGGACATCGACCATACTCACTTCGTCGATGACTAACAGGTCGGCCTCTTTAAGCACGGATTCTGTGTTAAGGCGGAAGCGTGGTCGTTTGGCCCGCATGTGTTCGTTGGCTAACATCACCTTGAGTTCCAACACTCGTTTGTTGGACTGGACCTCTTCAGGTGTGCTACCCTGCTTCAGTAGATGTTCCTCAAATTGGGCAATCGCGGCCTTGATGTCCTCGTAGGCTTTGGCGTCGTTGCCGGTCGGCGTGTAGGCCAGACTGTGGATCGTGGTGGCGTTGGGGCAGCCCTTTTGTCGCATGACCAGTGCTGCTTTGCCCGTGTACGCGGCAAAGTAAACACTGCCACCAACATCGTCCACGAGTTTTCTGGCAATGGAACTTTTGCCGCTTCCGGCGTACCCAAACAACCGAAAGACCTGTTGTTTGTGCGTACCAGTCTTCAGCCACTCATTCACTTTGACCAGTGCTGCATCCTGCTGTGGGCTGAGGATCATCGTTTCGTCCTGATTTTTTCGAGCATGGTTGCTCGGATGAACTCGGAGGCGGAACCAAAGCCGCGTTTGCCGGCTTCTTTTTTAATCAGTTGCCAGTCGGCTTCGGTCATCCGTAAGGACCGGATTGGTGTTGGCCCGTTGGTCTCTTGGTCGTCAGATTCCAATTTAGCTGTCATGTCGTTCCTCAAAAGTTTAGGCGACGGAGTCGAACCGTCTCTAGTGGGTTATCAAGCCACCGTGCTACCGTTACACCAGTCCCAAACATTGCTCGACAGGTTAGTGTAACCAACCCTGACCTGTGAGCAGTTCGCACTAGAAGTGTCCTGCGTTCGTCGGATCACCAGCCGGTTCGTCAGTCGGGGTCTGCACCTTGACCAGTCCAGCCATGTAGTCGTCACGCAACTTTTTGGCCATTTGGTAGGCCGGGTGGGACTTGCCAATCAACGAGTCCAGCATACTCCCCTTGAACGAGTCCGCCGAGATGTTGTAGGCCGGACCCTTGGGGTTCTGCTCGAAGACCGTGGTCAATCGGATACGGTGAGAGAACAGCGGAGGCGTGACCTTCCGAGTTTCCCCGTTGATGACGACCGGCACCTGGAACTGTGACAAGCGAGTCGAGAGTCCCTTGTAGGTGTTGATCTTCTTGGACACGAACGGAATGACCACCGGGCCAATCGGGGCCGACTCGTCGTTGTCTTCGCAGACAACCGCGAAGATTTGGAACGTCTCTTGGACCTCATTGCCGTTGGCCAAGGCCACCCGACCAAACTTGCCAGAACAGAAGTTGGCGACTTCCGAACCCAGGGGGTGGGCGGCGACGAACCCGCCGCCCTTGTCACGGGGCACCCACTCGATGTAAAGGTGCTCCGTGATGGCCGGGACAATGACGATCCCGGTCTTCCCGCTGTAGACTTCGTCCGTGGCCGTGTTGTGAAACATGCCGGCCTTGAACTTGTCTTCCGGGTTCTTCTCCGGGTCTTCCACCAGCGGACTCTTGGCCTGGAGCACTTCCAGAATCGGCAGCTTTTTGTCCGCCGAAGTCTGGTTCTCGAACCCCTGACCGTAGTCCTCACCGAAGTCCAGTTCCGTGGACAAGGCCGTAGTGCCGGTCTTGGCCAGTGCCTGTTCCTCAGTATGTTTCCCCTTGCCGGGGGAATTGCCTTTCACTTCTTTCTTTCCGTGAGCAGCAGTCGTAGTAGTGTGCTTCACCATAGTAACCAGTCCTTCGTTCAAATAGTCCGCCACGATTACCGCTCGTGGCTGGCGGTCGTTGCCAAAACACTTGGCAATGGTCGTTAGGCCGGAACCACAATCTTCGCGACTCGTTGTCGGAAGACGTTGCAGAACTCCGGCACGTCAATTCCATTCTTCAGTTGCTCGCGAATGAACGCGGCAAATGTGTTGGTGTTGATCGAACGTTCGTCGGCGATGGGCTTGTGCAGTTGGTCCGCCACGGGTTCAAGTGCGGCCAAGACCTGTTTCACCGCCTCTTCCTCCCCCGGCCCAAAGGCCAGTCCGACTTCGTGGCGGATCAGGGCGGCGTGGCCTTGGGCCGTCAACCACTCACAGACCTTGAGGAAACGGTCCATGTCTTTCGCACCACCGGGATTGGCCCGAATATCCTCTTTGACCTCCACCATCACGCCCGAACTGGTGGTGAACTTGGCGATCTTCAGGTCGTCCATGAGTTTCGGGATCAGGTCGTTGTTGTACTTGTCGAGTTGTTCTTTGGCCTTTTTCAGTTCCTCTTCCAAAAGGTTGACCGTGCGTTGCCACTTGCGAGAGTTCTCGGCCAACTGCGACAGTTGTCCGAGCCGCTCGGCGGGCAGGACGGGTTCTTCGATGTCAAACTCAATTTGGTTATCGGCGTCAAGTGCAGTAGCGACGGACATGGGAGTCATTCCTTTCAAGAGGGGGTAGGTGTCACGAGCAGACCAGCATACAGTTCTTCGTCCAACTGTCAATACAGCGATCACAAAATTTCTTCACCGGCTTCGATCCGTGCCGTGCCGTACTCGGCAATCTCGGCGCGAACTCGCAGGAGGGAGTGGCAGCCCGTGTTGTACCATGTTCCGTCCACACAAACCCACACTCGCCCCGGCCCGTTGGTGTGTTGGCCCGTGGTGATGGTGGGGTGCGGATAGTTCGTTTTGACAATTTCTACGACAGCCATTGCTTGAGCGTATCCCCGGTCAACTGCGAAGCGATGTCGAACTTGGCCAACAAGGACTTGACAATGTGGTTGTCGATGGTTCCTTGGCAAATCAGGTCAATGTAGTGGACTGATTTGTCTTGGCCTATTCTATGGGCACGGTCATCACTTTGCAAGCGTTCCGACAACTTAAAATTGTTGGTGTAGCGAATTACGGTCTTCGCTTCCGTCAGTGTCAGCCCTTCCGAGCAGGCTGCTGGATTGCCGACGAAGAACTGTGCCTCCCCGCCATGAAACTTGTTCAGGGTCTCAATACGACCGTTCTCGTCCACTTTTCCGTCATATCGCACGGCTTTCTTGCCGAGCATGTCGCAAATCAAGTCAATGTCCTTCGTGAACCGTGACCAGATGATAGCTTGGTGGGGTACGTCCTCGCAAATATCCTCCAGCAGTTCCAGACGTGGGTTCTTGTCGCTAATCATGGTGACGGGCTTGTCTGGTTCGGTTGGGATGTAGTTACAGGTGATCTGTTGCAGGCGCATCAGTCGCACAATGGCCAATCCGGCCACGATGTCGTCTTCGTTATTGTCCAACCGTGTGACGTAGTCATTTCGCAGTTCTTCGTACATTCGCAACTGGACTGGTGTCATCTCGAAGTAGCGGTTGGAAAAAATCTTGGGAGGTAGGTCAAGGACATCTTCTTTGAGAACTCGTGACGAAGCCCGTGCCAAAATCCGTTGCAGGATTGGCAGGTTTTGATAAGCCACACACTGGTCGAAGAGTCGTCCAGTGTGTTGATTGGTCATTTTGCGGAACACACCGAAGAACTGTTTGAAAACCGTGTAGCTCCCAAACCCGTCGTTCTTCCAAAAATCTTCGTCCAAGAACCGCATCTGCGAATATACGTCGAACGGCCCATTGGTGATCGGTGTCCCTGTAAGAATCCGTCGATACGGTGCGAACTTGGCCGAAGCCAGAATCGTCTTGGTCCGAATGGCCGTGGGGTTCTTGATCCGCGTACTCTCGTCCAGAACGTAGAGGCACCGACGTTGGGTCAAGAACTTTTTGGCAAACGCCTTTCCGGCATCCGTAATCATCGCGTCGTAACTGATGGTCAGCACCGCCAACCCGTCATAGGCCAACAGTGCTTCCAGCTTCCGTTCTTGATCCTTGGTCTTGGCCTTGGTGGACGAGTAGGAGTACGCGAAACAGGGCACATCTTGGTGCAAGTGCTTGGGAATTTCGTCCGAGCACCAGTTGCGGTGTACGCCGTTTGGAGCCACCACCACAACCCCATCAATCTCCCCCTGGGCATAGAGCCACGCGGCAGTGTCAATCGTGATGCGGCTCTTGCCTGTCCCCTGTTCAAGCAGGAGACCGTGGTACTTGTTATTTTTGGTGCTGTCAAAAATGTCTTGCTGGTGTTGAAAGGGTTTCAGGTCTACCATTTTGAAGGGGGCACGGGTGGGCATGTCTTGCATCCTTTTCGGGTGAAGCATACAGTGTACTGACAGTTGTCTTTCAAAATCAAGCACGGAGTTTTCAAAGTGGACAAGACCGCGTTCACAGCTATGTGGCAAGCCGCTCCCCGGCCCACAGCCCAGGGGGTGGGGGAGCCGAGGGTGGTGGTCAATCTGCCGCATCGCGGGACGCCGCGACTGCTGGACGCGGTCCTGCCGCTGTGGCTCAAGCAGAGCGTGCCCGTGGCCGTGGACGTGGTCGATACCGGATCAAGTCGCGTGGAGATCAACCACTTGCTCGCCGCCGCCGCGAATAGCAACGCAACGGCCCGACGCAGTGCCGTTCGAGTCCACACCCTCCAGCCCCGGACCTGGAAACATCCGTCTGAACCAATCGCCATTGCTTGCGAGTTGTCACAGCTTTATGCCGAGACGGAATATGTTCTGTTCTCCCATGTGGACGTGTTTCCGCACAGCCAACACCTAGTGAAGTGGTTGATGGAGCAGTGTTCGGCGAAGCATCCTGTGGTGGGGTACGAGATTTCCCCAAGAGATTCTGTTAGCGGGTGGTTGTCCGAAAACTGGCGTGGGATGGTGGGCCACTCGTTGACGATGGTGCATCTGCCGACGCTGCGGGACAACGGTGTGCGATGGACCTATAACGAAAAAGAATTGTGCGAGTTCTTTGGGTGGGGCCGTTCCGAGTTGGCCGGTTGGGACACGGAAGTCACCTTTAACCTATGGCTCAGGGTGGTGGACATAGCGGTAAAAATCGTGGGCCACGACCAAAACCGGGAGCACCTTGTGGACGAGTGGCATGGTCACGCTCGCAGTTACCCAGGGAGTCTGCTGTTTGGGCACAAGCACCTGGAGGAAGCGTCTCGGTGGGTGGACCTGGAAGTGCAGCAAGCGGCCAAGCGGGTCAAGCAGTGGGTCTAGGGGATCGGGTCAAAGCGGCGAATGACGGTTGCTCGTGTGGCTGTGAGGATTGACCGAGCCACGAGCCGGTCAACGAATGTCGCGAACCACCCTTCGTTGCTGCGGGCCTTACCGGCAACGGTTAGTCGTAACAAACCTTTTCGGACAGCCGTGTCCGTAGATGCCGCTAATAGGTCCAATTCGGCTGTGAGTAACACAGTGAACAGGAACTGTTCTGCGGTCACGGAACGGACTTGTCTTCGTGTTTGCTCCTGTTGTTCATCAGCAGCCCGCTGTTGTTCTTCCGCGTCCGTTAGGAACCGTGTGCCTCTGTCGGTGGTGGCAATCCGGCCAACTTGCATTGACGTTGCGTTTTGTGGCACACTCCCACGGACGACATACACATTTGTCTGAAACGGTCGCACCTGGAAGAATGACTGGTTGTCGAAGGTGACAGACTCGTCGTCACCTACGGTAGCACCATTCGGCACCGTGACGTGGTTTTGTGCTACGGAAAGTAGTTGAATAGTTCGCATTGTGCTAGGCCACACCAAACAATCGAAACACGCCTTCCGCGATGTTGCCGGAGGACATCATAAATCGAAGTCCATTGATACTGCCTGCGGTTTTGTAGTACCCCATTCCATTGGCGATTCCAGCGGGGTACGTTGTTGAACCGGAACCAAGGAACACGCCTTCCCACTTAATGGGGCATTTTTTGTTTGGGTCGCCCGGATTTGTTATCCAAATTTTCCAATGGCTCTGCTCGTCGCTTGCATTGCCAAGTCGGTGGTTGTTGTCCCCGTTGTCCATTAGTTCGATTTGTGCTGCACCTGTTGAGTCAGACGACATCGGCCCTGAGTTAATGATGTGGTCCGAGGCTATCCAATTATAGTCACTCGCACCAGCTTTCCATGTTGCTCCGTTATCGGTACTAATCCGTAGCCAAAAATTAACAGCATCCGTCGCTGGTCGCATCCCATCAATTACGATCAGGTACAGGTTGTAGCTTGCGTCAATGTTTGTGAAGTCAATCGTTGCAGAAGCCGACGCTATGTTGGCAGACAGAGCGGAGAGTGCTGCTGGCCAAAACGCACCGTCGTCAGCTAGAAAGGTATACGCCTCCCCGGCGACATGGCCTGGAAACTTTGGGCAGAACCCGTGCCGACCAGTGGTGGCATTATTGGTCGTGACGTCGGCCAGTGTCAACGACGTTTCCGCCAACTGCCCACCACCCGCCGCATTGACGTGCTGGTGGTTGGCGTTGGCGAAAGACGCAATCGTGGGCGTTATGATTGTGGGTGAGTTCAGTAGTTGAACGCCCTGGCAATCTAAGTCCTGCAATAATTTTCGGACAGCCATCTATTACCCAATCACGACAACTCGGTACTGGTTGGTGGTCGGAGCGGTGTTGAACTTCAAAATTACTGTGTTCGTGGTCTCTTTTTCCACCTCACACACGACCTCATTGTACTCACCAGCGGCCTCGTAAACGCTCACGTTGACGTCACGAGTCCCCAAGTTGTGTGTGACTGTGATTGCCGTGGCAGAGCCATTGCCGACACTGGTGGCGTACTTGGTGGTCGCACCAATTGTGGTTCGTACCGTAGCAGCATCATCATCATCCAAAATGGTACGAGCAAACGCCGTCACCGTCATCAAGGCCGCTGAACCGCTGCCTGTAAAGTACGGGGCGGTGTCCGGGGCCGAGGCTAAGCCAGCAATGGCCGCAAGTTCAGCATCGTAGGCTTGAACATCTGTGTTGATAATCAACCCCAACGTGGACCGCATGTCCCCCGCAGACGCATCCGCCAATAGTGTTCTGGCGTAAGCCGTAACCGTCATCGTGGCCGCTGTGCCGCTGCCAGTGAAGTAGGGTGCTTTGTCCGCTTCCGACATCAAGCCGGCCAGTGCCAGAAGTTCGACATCCTTAATGCTGAAGACCGTACCAGTCAGTTGCAACGTGTCTTCATCGGCGGTGTAGCTGGTCGATCCCCCGATTTGTGCGAACACCAAAACATCGGTGCCGACCACGTCCGAGCCGGCATTGTTCGTACAGGTCCACTGACTGTTGCCATAGGACGTACCCTCTCCCACAAACATCGCATCTGCGGCTGCCGCCGCACCAGAGGCCATGTCCGCCGCTCTGGCCCAAGCACCTGTGGACGCCACATAGATACCGTTTTGCGTGCCTGTAGACTGGTTCGCCACCAGCACACGGTCCCCGTCCACGACCGCTGTGCCGTCAATGGTCTGCTCGCCACTGAGTGTGATATTGGCCGTGGTACGCACACGAACAGCCGGCTTCCAGTCTGTCCCGTTGATGGCATTTTGCCATTGTGCGTACTCCACATACTGTCCGGCACCTGTGGCCGAAGCGGCACCTGTGAACTTCTGTGAGTTCATGGCCACCGATCCAGTCGGTGCGGCCATTTGGTCCAATCGGTTGGTGCGGACCTGCGTGTCAAAATTGCTGATCGTGCTGGCGAGTTGTGTGCCTGTGTGGTTCGCACGAGCCAGCGGGTTGACGGACAACGCGGCAATGGCAATCGCACCCGCATCAAAGGCGGGATTCTTGACAATGTTGCCGTTCATGTTGACATCAACAAGGAAAACCTTCTCGGCCATGTTACTCAACCTCCATTGTTAGTGGCAGTATGCTTTCCCTGTCTGCGGTGCAGCAAACTCAACCAAAGCAGAATTTGTGTTCGGATATGTTACGCGAGCCTCGACATGTTCGTTGTTGATAATCACATAGACATGCGGATACCGACCAAGACTATGGACAACTACCCACGCACTCGATGCTGACGACTGTGTATGCGTGTAGGCTGCCGAAGCACCCGACGCTGGTCCGCGAATCCCCGCCAAGGCGACGGATACTCGTCGCGACTCAGCCTGAACCGTCAGCGACTTGCGGACTGTGGACTGTACTGCAACCCGTGCCAGTTGCATTGTCCGTACAGAGATGCTACCGCCTGAAACAACGGCCACTCGTTTTGCAGTGACCGAACGTAGACTCCGTGACGTCAATACGTCCGAAGCAACTCGACGATCAGTCACTGTCCGAATGGCCTGACTCATTTCACAACCTGGAACTCACCGTGAGCAACTCTGTCAACTTCATCCGGGTCCGTTGACGTGTCGATCAGATCAATGTCAATGTGGTAACTGCCGACGCTAAACGCGGCTGTGGTCACAGCGTCAATCACAAATGTAAACGTGGCGTCTAGCACAACAATCGTGACCTCGCCGCCCGCCGTCGTCCCTTCCCACAACTCCGTGCCGTCCGCAGCGGTAATTCGCACACGCCCCGACAGTCCTGTCAGGTCCGACTCCACGGTCCCGGCTTCGTCGTCATACAGCGTCAGAACCGCACGAAACGTCACCCCCTGAATACAGGGGTTATCGGCTGTTTGAATGAAGTTGAGGCTGGCGGGACTCGGCATCTTTCCATCTCCCTGGGCAGTTGAAGGATCGTACAAAAAGCAGCCACGAGCGAGAAGCCCAGGGGGCTACTTGATGCCGAAGAGGCTGAAGCGACCGGAGGCGATAGTGCCGCTGGACAACAACAGTCGCAGACCGTTGATGGCGGCTGTGCCGCTGTGGTTGCCCATGCCGTCGATGCGGCCCCAATACGCCGTCGAACTGTGCTGCACACCCTCCCACATGAACATTTTTTGGAGTGTGGTGGAGGCTGGGCTGTGGATGGTGATTCGCCAGTTGGACGACTTACCGGCAGCATTGCCCAACATACGATTCGTTTCGTTGAAGTAGTTGAGGCACATGGCACTGTCGGAAGCATCAGACTGTGCAAAGGATGGGTCGTATTGCACCATGTGCGTGTTGACCACCCACGAGTACCCCGATCCGGCCAACCACGTTGACCCACCGTCCGTGGAAATTCGCAAAAGCAGGTTGACGGCATTGGATGTCGGCACCAGTCGGTCAACCTGAATCTCGTATCGGTCATAGGTGCTGTTGATGTTGGACGTAAAGTCGATTGACGTGGAGGCGGATGCTTCTTGTACTGCCAACAGTGTCCGGCTACCCTGCAACGAGGCGATGGTGACAGTGGTCGGTGAACCAGAGCCATCCGAAGCCACCACTGAAGATGCAGTGAAGTTCGCCAACTTTCCAATGGCAATGGTGTTATTGGCAACCTTAGCGTTGGTGACAGCAAGGTCTGCGATTTTGGCCGTTTCCACGGCAGACGCTGAAATCTGTGTAGCACCGACTGTGTTCAGTGTGGCCAACGCACCTAGCCCCAGGTTTGTTCTGGCCGAGGCCGCACTCAGTAGGTCAGAGAGGTTGTTTGACAATTGTGCGTACCGAGCATCAGCCTGACTGGTAAGTGGCACTTGTCCTGATGCCGTCCCTGTGTCCACAACTGCTGCTGAACCAAGCCCCAGGTTGGTTCTAGCACCTGCCGCAGTGGTGGCACCCGTACCACCTTCGGTGATGGCCGCAGTTCCAGTCAGGAACTTTTCCCACACGTCTGGTCCAGTGGACTTCAGGAAGTAGTATTTTGTGTCATCCGTGTCGATGAACACTTGGCCGACAACTCCACCAGAGGGAGCAGTTGCACCGCTCCATCCAGAACGAAGTGCATTGAGGCGGTCGATGATGGCCAAAATACCATCTTCGACACTATCCCCTGCCGCCCCTGTATCAATTGCTGTCCATGTTTGTGACATTACTGCATCTCCGCTGGCTCGTGAAAGTAGGTTATTAGTTCAGAAAGTGTTGGCCTAAAGTCATCTGTAGGTTCACGACTAAATTCGATTCTGACCACCACCGATGTAAATTTGTAATCAGCCTCTTCAAACTCAATCTCTGGTGTGAACTCCAAGAAGTAGCGGATGTTTGGGGTTCCGTCCGCGTTCGTGACGTTGTTGATTGGGAAATCAGCATCGTAAATCAACATGGTTGCATCATCAATCAGCAACCCACTGATGGCGTCAAAGTACGCCACGTCCCGCTTGAACAGGCGACCTGTCTTCTCCGTCGTCAAGTCCACCGTGTATTCGTATGTGCCGAAGACCTCGTCTTCTTTCAAACGCAACTCACCGCCGACAACCTCCAGTTCTGACGACAACGTCCCTGGCCAGCCGAGCGTGTGTTCCTCTCTGGTAAAGACAAGATTGGCCCCGATGATCGGCCACTTGGTAATGTCGGTTGTGGCTTCGGTTCCGTAGCCACGTCCACCGCCCGACCACTGCACAAATACACGAACTCGAAAACGAAATGTTGTGGCCACACCCACAGACACAGGAATAATGAACTGCGTGTTGGCTGTGGTTCCTACGGGCAGCGATTCGTCCCAGGTGTCCGTCGTACTGCCCATGCGAATTTCGTAGGAGAAGCCCACACTGCCTGTGGCACTTCCCCAAATCAACTTGACCGTACTGCCAATCTGGTAAGACCGTAGGTTGGTGATGTCTGGCAATGACGGAAATACCAATCCAAAGGTTGTGCCATCACGAGTCACCTGCGTCGGCAACGCACTCAAATTGCCCGTGTCGTCGCGTGCTCGAATCTGGTACGTTTTGAACTCTTGGCTTTCGCATGGGAACTGGAGCCGCGTGCTCACATGGCCCAGGGCGATGACGCGGGGGGAGTTGGGGTCGGTGGCATCCGTGTTTTCCGGGTTCAGTGGCCATTCTTCACTCCCCTCGACGATGTCGTAGCCAACCAAGTCTACGTCCGATACGGCGTCCCAGGTCAATGTGACCTGTGAGTAGGACCGAGCACCACGGAAATTGGTGACATTGGCCGGTGGTGCTGTTTTACCGACAACAACTTGGTCAATCAAAAAGATCGGGTCCGATTGGGTGGCTGCGGACTCGTAGGTCTTTTGCGCCCGTAGTCGGAAGTTCCAGTGTTTGTACTCTTCGTCCTCTTCGTCATAGTAACTTGGCAGAGCCTCTGGAATCTTGTAGGTCACACCGTTGGTGTAGATTGGTGCTGACCACTCACCCCCTGGCGGTGCGTACTCCAGCACATAGACCATTGCTCTTGGGTCGTCACTTGGTGCCCAACTAATGTCCAGCACCGTGCTAACAAAGTTGTTGTTTCTGACAAGGTTCTCCACCATTGTCAGATTGGACGGCGGTGACAGTTTACCTGTGGGCAAAAAACTGGTCGGTCGTTCGGCCAGAGAAAGGTTCTCTTCGACTCGTGCAAACTTGTTGCCGTCGTACTGAAGGGCCGTGATTTCGTACAGATGCGGCTCAGTCTCCCGCATGGAGAGCACCCGCCATGTTTCCGGCACCAGGGACGTCCCCTGGATGATAAACATAGCATCTGGTTGGAGCGTACCTGCGGGTGACTCCACCAGTAAGAAATTGCCGACCGTGCCGGCTTGGATCGGCAGTTCCTCGATCACGTCCTCTGTGTTGAGGACCAACAGCACATCACCTTCTTGGGCGGCATATGGCATGTCGATGTAAAGGATTGACCCACCACCTGAGTAGTCCGCGTATGACAGGATACGACCACCACGTCGGACACCTGTTCTAGTGGGGTCAGAAATGGCGATAATTTCGCCCGGTCGAACATTCTGAAAATCCACCCCTGCGGTAAACGTCACGGTCTCTGTTTCGTACCGCTCTGAGTCCAGAATCCACTTGCCGACACGATTGGCCTGACCACGCGAAGTGGTTGCAAAGGCCACCACTTCCATTGGTCGCCAGCCGTAGGTGTTGATGAGTTCTTGGTCCTCGACCACTTCCACGGCTTGTTTGTAATTGTCTTCCGGGTCGTTCCACGTCACCAATGCCGCTGTGTGACGGGCCTTGAGGGCTGTGCCGGTATATGTGAAATCACCTCCGACCACGTTAGCCCGTGAAACGAGTCTCGTGTAGTCTTTGGGAGAGTCTTGGCTGCTGGACACACCGCCTGCGGACCAGTAGGCCATGCCGCGAAACACACTGGCTAGTGCCTGTAGGACCGTGTACGCTTCTTCGCGGGCCTCGATCACGCCGTTGAACACGAATCGTCGCTCTGTGCCACCATAGCCATCGTCGATCAGTGTTTGGACCCCGTTCTCGTCCACGCAGTCGCAATACTTAGCAATCTCGTAGAGCGATTCTTTGTCAACTTGGTCTTCAGAGATGTACTCACCAAGACCGTATCGTTTGTTTGTGAGAATGTCATAAAAGACCCATGCTGGATTATCGCACCAACCTGTGGTAAACGTACCATCCCAAAATTCAGGGTATGTTTGTGTCAACGGGTTATACCCGGTCGGGTATTTGATCTTCAGTCCTTTAATGTGATAACTTCGTTGTGGTACACGTCCACCGAACAGTTCCGCCACGACCTTGAGTCCGGCTAAGGCACAGTTGGGGTACTGAAGTTTGACGTTTTGAACTTCAACCCAACTGTTTAGGAAGAAGGCGTCTTGTTTCTTGACTGTGTCTGAATCTGGCGTGATTCGGTCCACTTGGATGTCCAGTGGAAAATTGCCGACTGGTTGTCCCTGCAAGAATGGTTCTGATCTCAGATTATATCTGTACTGAATCTCGTAGTCAGATGTGGTTTTGCCAGTGATGGTCTTACGGTCAAATTCAACAAATGTCCCGCCTTCCCATCTTCTCAATAACCTAAACACCACCGTTGATCCAACAACATTTCCTTCGCCTGTTGTGCGGACCAGTGATTGAAACCGAATGTTGATCTTAACATCGTCAATGTTGGGGTTGCTGATCTGGAAGTAGATCGTGCTTCCGAATTTTACTTCTGCATTTTTCTCGAAAGTCGCCTCTACTTCGGAAATACCAGTCAGTGGCTGTTGGTCTGGTGTCCCGTAGCGTACCTCTAAATCGGCCCCCTTGAAGTTCATTAGTGCAATATATGCCGTTCCTGGTGGTGTCTCGTTGACCAACTTAACGTTGTCTGCTTTTGTCAGCTTGATGGTTGTAGCAGTAACGCTTTCAATTGTGTAGTCACCGTTGTTGGCTGCAATTGCACAACCAACCACTCGGATCGTCCTACCTGCCACAAAACCAGAACTCATGGACGGAACTGTGTACGTTCTTGTCAGTGCCGTAACAGACGTGATCGTTTCGATGATCTCGTCTTCCATCATCGGAACATTGTCAAAAAACACAGATCGTTCTGGATGCTCGGCGTCTACAAACCCCTCAATCTCACCCTCACACAACAGGTCCACAACTCTTGCGGTCGCTGTGGAAAACAGCGTGTTCGCTTTTTCGGAGGGCTGTCCACCCTTGCCCTTGTTGCCGCTTACCTGAATCAGTTCCGTCATTTCTTTTGTGCCACTTCTAGGCCACCACTGATGACGATGGACCCTGTACGAACTGTTCCATACACCAACGGCACTGGACCACCCTGCTCAAACGTGTTGATTGGCCCATCAAACAAGAACGACTTCTTTTCTTCCTTGTCCTTCGGTTCTTCCTGCTTACTGAGCAGCATCGCGATGCCCAGGAGGGTGACACCTAGCAGGAGGGGGCCGATGCCGCCGAAGGCACCGCCCGCCCCAAGGCCAAACAGCCCACCACCCTCAGCAGCGGCACCCGCACCACCGAGGCCAAACAGCCCACCGAAGCCACCAAAGGCACCTGCACCACCCAGGCCGGCAAACAGCCCCTTGATGCCGCCCATTGCCACGGGCCGTAGATGAATTTCGTCGTGGCCCACGGACATCAGCAGCCGTTCCTCCGTGACAAGCCGCCGACACCCTGGGCTTTTAACAGCCGGGGCCGTAGTCATCAAAAAGGTCTTGCCTTCCATCGCTCGACGAAACTTGCCGGGAAAATTGACGTCCATCAGTCGAATGGCCTGTGCCGGTGTGGCCACCGAAACACGAAACCGCTCGCCGAACTCTCGTCTCAGCGATCCATGCAGGACCAGTGTTTTCATTTGTGGCATGATTCATGCCTCACAAAGTATTTGCAGTAGCGAAGCCAACGTCCAAGTGGTTCTTTGCACGACAGCCGAGAACCCATGTGGTGCATCACCAGTCCGTTGCCGAGATACAGTCCAGCATGGTTCACAACTGGCGATGCCACTTTGCCAAGGATGACGTCCCCTGGTTGTAGTTCCTGTTGTGCAATCTCGTAGAACCCGCAATTGCGAATGGTCAGGGGATTGAGCAGGTCCAGGCCGGCACCGTGTGGTGGTGGCAAGTACCAGTACTCTTGTCGTGGAAGGTTGTCGAGTCGCACCCCTTTTTCCAAGAAGTACCAGTCTCTGACAAGACACCAGCAGTCACGCACACCGTCCAAGAAGGTTCGTCCAAGGTAGGGGGCGACTGGTGTGCCGTCACCGAACCACTCAATGTGTGAGCATTCTTTCTCAGTGCATTTGACAATGCCCCACGGAATGTCCATTGCCTGTTGTTGCTGCATGTCCAAAATGCTGGGGCTGAAACTGCCGTCCGTGTGGCTGTGGATCAGACCTTCTGCTGCGTCAGAGACATCCGCCAAAAAACTAATGGTTGGAGTCTCGTGTTTGTTCACTAGCGGCTGGTACACTCCACCGACAACCTGTCCAATCGACTCTTTGGGAAACTCCCGTCGAGCGTGTTGTTGTGCAGCCGCAAGTATGGTTCTGTCGTGAAACATTGCTACTCGACCTTGATACGACTCACACCTGGAAAACCACCAAATGGCAACACAGCCGACGCACCAAATCGCAGCTTACAGTCCTTAAGTTTCTTTCCACACAGGTCTTCTGCGGCATTGGCCGTTGTGGCACCTGTCCGTGTGTAGTACGGCCCTTCCGGGTTGTTCGGGTCTGTTCCGTCTCCGGCCCACGGACAAGCCATGTCAGTCTCGTTGTATGTGAAGGTTGGCGGTGTTACACCGGGGACGTGTGTTCTATAGCGAAGCACGCAGGCGTCTCGAATCACCTGACGTCCCGGCAACTTTCGTCCTTGTTGGTCCATTGCGGCTGACAACTCAAATTCCACAAACAGTCGGTTCTGAACCTTCTTTCGCTCAACCACCCAAATCTCTGGCAAATAGTGTTCGTTGGGGTCGGCCAGTGGCCCATCGTCAAGATAGTGCGAGTATGTGACCCATCGTGTCAACTTGGCCCCGACCGGATCACCAAACTGCTTGATAATGCTGGACGGCAATAGGCCAATGTTGGCAATCTTGATTGTCGGGGTCGGCAGTGCCCCACGGCCTGAAATCTCAAAACCCTCAGCAGTGATGGGCATTGGTGCGTAGGATTTACCCTTCCATTGCAACGGTGTGGCGTCCGGGCTGGTCATACTGGATGTCGCGACAATTGCTTCAACATCGGTCTCTGCCAGTGTGCCAATAAACTCGACCGTAACACCACCTGAACGTAGTGATACGCCAGTGCAAAGTGTCGTACCGGACCCGATAATTGTGTCCAACGCTGTTTGAATATCCGCACTGGTGGCCGAGAACGGTAGGTCTGCGGACTCGACCGCGTCAAACGTCAGGGTAAACGTACCGGCTGTGGTCTCTGGAGAAAGTGTCAACAGTTGTTTCTCGTTGACGCCTGTGCCGCCTTCTGTGGTCGTCTGAACAAGAACCTGTCGCGGTGATGTGGTGCCGTTGGTGGCTGCCGAACAAAAATAGTAGACCAGGCCCGGCTCGAAGCGTTCGAGGTTCAAATCGAACAACTCGACACGACGGCCTGGGACTAGCTTCTGTTTGTCGGCGGCAATGCTCATGCTGGTGTGGCCCCGAACCAACGCTTAAACTTGCACGTCACTGTCTTGGAGAGTGAGTTGATTGTCGAAACTGTGTACCCACCGTCCATGACCCATAGCCGTGCGGCAGTGTCCTGTGGTGCTGTCCAGTAGAACGGTGTGTACCCAAGTGTTACGTCGAGAAATGCCGTGATCTCGTCGGCAGCGTCGTTATCGACGTTCTCGAAGCTGATACTCCAGGTCGAGCGGCGGGGGTTTATACCAGCCCCGGCCCGCTGCGCGTATCCATCTCCAAATTCTGCCTCCAAAAAATCAAATTGGACCTCTTGCCCAGGGGAGGAGCGGCTTGGGGGGACGGTGGTAGGGAATGTGGCTGCTGGCATGTTAGTGTGTTAGCCTTGGTTAAGTGTGCCGCCCGGTCGAAGTTCGCGAACCAACATTTCACTGAAGGACTTTCGCATAATGGCATCGAGTTCTTTGCCGGCCATTTGCCCCTGTTGAATCCCCGCCACCGCACTGCCACCACCTTGGACGTTGACGACGATGTTTGGGGCATAACTGACAGCGGTTCCACCGCCACCACCCATCGTTCCGCCTTCATTGATGTAGTTCAGCACAGGTAGGTTTGCTTTTGTGGCAGCCGCGTTGACAATAAATTCTCCAGGGCTGGTCAATGTAAGCAACCGATCAGAGGTGGACGTCCCTGGACCACTGGTCATGCCACCTGTGGCAAAGCCCTTGAAGTCACCGACAAGCCCGCCTGCTGCAAAACCGCCCTTACAGCCACCTAGGCCGCAGCCTCCGTAGTTCCCGATCCCAATTCCCCCGAAGTTGCTGAATCCGCCCGTGCTGGCAGGTGCGAGGCTGTTGAGTCCCCCGCCACCGCCAAACGAGTTGAACGACCCACCACCGCCGCCGACCAGACCACCAGAGGCGAACCCAAACAACCCTCCACCAAATCCGCCGAGGAAGGACTGGAAGAACATCATAATGGGTTGCATGATAATCATGCGGAAGAACATACGAGCAAGGTCAGCAATGATGCTGTTCATCAGGGACTTGAAGTCAATCTTGCCGGTTTGGGCGAACTGGACAAAGGCGTTTTCGAGGTTGGAAAGGGTTGATCCGATGAATTGTTGCATCAACTGGCCAACGTCCTGGGAGGCTTGTCCGAGTTGGCCCATTGCGTTGGCGGCTTGGCCGTAGCTCTGTTGAGCACCCCTGCCCACGTCCTCCTGTGCTTTTTGGACCCCCTCGATGGCCGCTTTTGTCCGTGCTAGTTCGGCTTGGTAGTCTTGTGTTAGCGGGCCTTGTCCTTGAAAATAGTTTTGTCCGAAAGCCCCGCCCGCTGCGTTGAGGGCTGGGCCAAATGACCTGTCCTGAAAGAACGTGCTGTTTGGTACAGCATTTCTGGCAGTATCACCAGCGGCAGACCGATTTCGGTTCAGTCTGTCGAGAAGCGACCCCGGTCCACCAAGTTGCCCACCAAGATCACCAACGAGTGGTATTTTTCCACCTACGCCTGGAATGGCGTTGATGGCAGTAATGATACCATTAACAAGTTTCTTGATCCGCTCTAGTGCCTCTGTGGCAATTTCTTCAATGTACCCGACCACTGTTGCTAGGACAGACGAAACCTCTGCCAGTGTTCCGGCGATTTCGCGTTTGACAGAGGTTACTCCGACATCCAGTTGTTTCGCGAAATTGGTGATAGCGTCAAATTTTTCCTTGGCCGCAGATGCCGCTGAACTTAAACGACCAAGGCTGGGGATGGCAGCCTCGATACCGCTTTTCAGCTTGGGGCCAATTTCATCCAGCTTCAGTGCAGAGTTGATTTTTGCACCAGCCTGTGTTGCTGCGGCCTGTAGGTTCCCGATGGCCGAGCCGGTTGCTCGTTGTTGTGTTTGTTGTGCAAACGGGTCTACTGGTTTTTGTTGTGTGGCAGCAACCTCTTTTTGTCGTAACTCGGCTTTTGCACGAGCCACTCGCAACGACTCCTGTTCGATCTCCAGTTGTTCTTTGGCAACGGTTCGTAGCAATTTCTCTTGTTCGTCTCGTAGCCGAATAACGGGCGGCAGCATGTTCGCCAAACGTCCAGCCTGTTTTGGCAAATCAGCTAGCTCCTCTTGCCGTGCTGGACGAATATCCTTTGTCCCGTAGGACTTCTTCAACAGGTCCAGTTGTTTTTGCATTTCCGGGTTGGTGCGAAGCATCTCAGCACGAAGGTCGATCTGCTCTTTGCTGATCTGCCCCATTGACTCTGCAATTCGGTTGCTTGTCGCTATCCGTCGTTGCTCTTGCTGCTCAATTCGTTGCAGCCCCTCGTAATAGATACGGGCCTTTTCACTGCTTTGTTCCCACATGGACGACAACGCATTAGTTGGAATTTTCGCAGTGGCTAGGATTGGGTTACTTATAAATTCCCCAAAACTCGGCAATATGTCCTGAGACACGTTTTTGGCGATGGACTGGTTTCGCCGCACCGCGATGTTCTTGTCTTGTCCGGTAGCTTGTGTTTTTGCCAATGCCTGACCACTGTCGTATGCGTCAGCGGTGGACTTACCGATCTGACCAAATGGAAAACGAAGCACCTCCGCCCAATCACTTAGCTTGGTGTTCTTCATCACGTCGCCAAGGAACCGAAACGCCTCCGCCAGTGTCACAACCGCATTTGAGAACACCAATGACCCTTGAGCACTAAACCCAACCTCATTGCGGAACGCGATCAGGTACGCTGTGGTGACACCAAGTCCAACCCCCAGCAGTCCGAAAAAGTTAAAGGCTAGGCTTACAGCTAATTTGGCAAGTGCAGCCAACACAAGTGGCAAGGCGACCACGCCCAAAATAATAAACGCATCCGACAACAATCCCACATTGTCGGACAAAATCTTCACAGCCTCCGACAACTTACCAACAATCCCGGTCTGCCGGTCAAAGTTGTTGAGCAGATTGAAGAGGTTGTTGGACAAAACATTGAAAGACTGGTCGATGGTGAGGGGGATGTTCTTCAGTTTTTCAACTAATTTGTCGGAGGCAGGTCCAAGTGCCTTAATGATGTCCAAATCAGTGATAATCTTTTTGCCTGTTTTTTGCGTCTCGTCTCCAAAGGTCTTCATGCCCTGGGCAGCTTTTGTCAAGTCGTTCTTCAGTACGTTGTAGACCTTTCCATTTTGCCCGACGAACTTTGCCGAATCCTTGGATTCTTTGCCTACCACCTGTAGCTGTTGCCCGAAAGGGCCGGTCACGGTCAATAGCTCACCCGTAGCTTTTTTGGCCTCTGAGACAGAGTTACCAAATTCGTCTGTTCCGCGTGTTGCTCGCACAAGTTCTGAACGAGTCAGTCCCGACGCTGCGGCAATAGCGTCAAACAGTGCTGGCAGGTTTTCCGTGATGCTACGAAGTTCGTCACCCTGTGCTCGACCAGAGTTCATCACCTGACTGGTCTGTAGTGCTGCGTTCTGCATTTCATTAGCAGTGGCACCGCTGACACGGCCAAGTTCGTTGAATCGTTTTACGAGGCCCAAGAGGGTTTCCTCGCTGAGTCCGTTGCCCTGATTCATGTCTTTGGTGGCGTTTCTGAACCGTTGTAGTAAGAAAGCATTTTCTTTCAATGCGCTTCCGGTCTCATTCGACGCACCCACCAATCTGTCAAACATCCCCGGTGCTTTGTCTTTGCCGAAACTCGCGGTCAATTTCTGCTGAATGTCTGACAGTTGTCGGAACTCACTCAACACACCACGCAGGCTGAATCCCACACCAAGAGTGTAGAGGATTGTTCTGAAGTTCAAGGCCGCAATGGTGGCACTTTCGATGGCGGTGCGGACGCGACTAACCTCGCTGGAGGTGCCACCGAGGCCGAAGAAGCCGCCAGAGCGACCTCCACCTCCACTTCCAGAGCGACCTCCACCTCCACTTCCAGAACGGCCACCTCCACCACCGACAAATGCCGGTCGGCTTAGTTGTCGCTGCACTCGGTCGTTTTGAATCTGCACACGACCTGCGTCGAGTGTGGCCTGCGTCTGAAGACGCAAGTCCCGCATCTTTTGGTCATGGGTCGCTTTTTGTGCGGACGCCTTGCGTTTGTCCTGGTTGATGGCGACGTCCGTCACCGCTTTCTCCAGGGCCGCTTCTTCTTTGAGCCAGTTGGTCCGCTCAGCATGGGCCAACCGTCCCTTGGCGATCTGCTCGTTGATCCCGTTGATAACGGCACGGCTCTGTTGCCGTTGTTGTTGCTCCAGCGTCCTACTTGCAGAACGCTCAGCCGCCTCACGGGTGCGAATGGCTTGTAGGGTCCGTGTCGTGTTCTGTTGGTCCAACTGCCGTTCAAGTGCGAACCGTTGCCGTTGTGCTGCTGCCATTGACGCCTGGAGTCGCCTGAGGGCAGTGTCCGCCCCCTGGGTCATTCGTCGGTCAAGGTCGGCCCTCGCTTGTGCCTCTTGTCGCATCAGATTCATTTTTGTCTGATGGGCAGTCCGAATGTTGGCCATGTCACGGGCGAGTTGCTCACTGATACCGAGCCTGACGTTGAGGCTGTTGAGTTTTTTGATCTCGCCTTGAAGGTCGGCGAAACTTTTGCCAGACCGACGAGCCGCTGAACCCATGTCCTCAATGGCACGAATGACAACTGCCTCACCCTCCTTGGTGAACCGAATGACAATTTCTTTTTCCATGTCGTCTGTTCCCTAGAACGGCAGAGCATTGGCACCAAAGTTAAAACTGGTGTCCGGTGTCAGGTCCACACCGCGAATTTCCTCAAGACCGGCAAGTATTGCGAGTTCCACAAAGTTCGGTCCAGCTTGTGGTGAGGCTGTTCCGGCATTTAGTTCACCGATGTATCCTTCTCCGTCGCGAGGATTTGTCACGGCGTTACCTAGAAGAATGTCGCCCTTGGTGTAGCCAGCAAGGCGTGAGTCCCCTGCCGCAATAGTGGCTTCAGCGTTGGCTGTTTCGGACTTGTTCATCCCACTACCTTTGGGGTATGGGACGTAAGGGTCAAGGTCTAGTAGGTCTAGGTCTCCCACACCGACTTGCCAGTTTGAGCGTGCTCGGCCAGTGTCAACAGGTGTGTCGCGAACAACTCGTCGCATGACACGAGACACGGCCATTTTCATTGTGTTGGCCACGCCCATTGACACACGACGCTTCAACTCTCCCGTGACCTCCGTCCCAAATTCAATCAGCGTCGAAGCCATCTCAACTATCCTTTTTCGACTTCGACTGTTTCGAGCAATGCTCCAAGAATGCCCGGTCCAGTGCTCGAATGTGGAATCTCAACTCGACCGAGTCGTCTGGCCCTAACCGTTCCTGTTCGATGAACCTATCAATCGAGGCACTTGGGATTGGTCCAACTGACATTCCCAACTGTCTGTCGTTGGAAAGTTCCTGCCAGACAATGTAGTAGTACAACAGTCCTGGTTGCAGTTCTGGTGCATTGGCTACAAGGTCTGGCAGTTTCCCCCCGGTCTTCCGAACTCGGTCTCGTACCTCTTCCTCAATCTTCCCGAACTTCAGTTGGTAAGTTAGGAAGTCGCTTAGTTTTTTCCTTCTTTCTCCAGGGCCGCTTGGCGGTAGGCTGCCGCATCGTCGGCATAGGTCTGGATCGTGGCAAACAGGTCTGGCAGCTTCTTGAACACCTCCAGAACATTGTCCGGCGTGAACGGCAGCAACTCGTCACCGCTCAAGTTGATTCCGTCCACCCACTCCCCGTCACGCATGGTCTGCCAACCCGTGACAATGGTCTTGGCGTAGACCTCTTTCAGAATGTTGGCCTGCATCTCATTGCTGACCATGTCGAAGTTACGGCGAAACGGCTTGGTGGCCTTTTCCAGTGCCTTGGCGTAGCGGATGTTGTTGGTCGAAGCCCGTGCGATGCGGACGCGGAACGTCTCGTCGAACTGGTTCCAAACACCATCGGTCTCCAGGTTCTCGTTGGTCGCAAACTTGTCCATCAGTCCCATGATCGAAAACTCCCGTGATCTGTACAGAGGTGACATGAAAACAGCCACGGCCCCCTCTCTGGCCGTGGCTGCAACTCGGCCTTTTGTGCCGAAGATCGTAGCGACTTCTTAGACGTCTGCCGAGTCTGGCAGGTAGTCAAAGAAGCAGAACAGCAACGTGTGGTTCAGGGACGAATCAATCTCCACACCGCTGGACGCATCCGGTTCCAAGGGCAGTTCGATAGGTTCGTCTTTCTTCACGTTGAGCAGTGACTTACCTGCCACCATTTGGACCACGTCGATGGCCATGCCGCTGTTGTTCTTGACCAACATCACGTCCAGGGTCAGGGCACTGCCTTGACGCACCGAGGCAATCACGTCCACATTGGCGAAGTAGGCCGTCATCTTGGCCGACACGTCAAAGTTGCCAGCGGACATGTCGAAACTGCCCAACGTACCAACGGCCTTGTTGCCCTTGATATTGTTCTTGGCCATGATCGACAAGTCGCTGATATGCTGAAACAGCGGGTCCGGGTTGGCATCCGTCGTGGACGGAACGGCCAGTTTGACGTAGCTCACGTCGCTACTGGTGTTAAAGGCATCTTCCGCGTCCAAGGTGACACGAGTGCCGCTCTTGATCCCTGTGGCCGCGTCACGGGTCTCATGGTCCGTGCCCATGAACTTGAGTTTGGCCACGGCCTTGTCGGCGGTGGAGATGTCCAACTCCACCTCATCCGGCACTGCACCAACTACGTACTCCGACTGTGTGTTGGCCGAGGCGTCGTCCGGTTGTCCCAACTTACGCTCGAACTGGTAACTGCGACGGACCAGGGTGTCACCGTCTTCGTTCTTGAGCACACGGCCCAGGAAGAGGCGGATGGTCTTGCTGGTGCCGGCGTCCGTGACCATCGTGGTGTAGGTCTTGTCGAACGTCATCGTGGTGGCCGTGACCGACCGCACACGGGCGAACCCGTTGTTCGCGGCAGTTGCAAAACTGTAGGCCGCGTTGCTGTCGTCACCAATGAAGACCCACTCACCAGGAACGATGCCGAGTTCGGTCAAGTCCTTGGCGGTGGCGGTGAGGTATGGGTAGGCCGAACCACTATTGGTGATGGTCACGTCGCCAGAGGCGAACTGGTGTCCAACCACGGTCAACTTGGCCGCAGCGGGTGGCGAGGCTTCGTTGACAAGGTTCGAGGCCGAAACGACCGTGGTCGCAGTGGCCGACGTGACTCGGAACAGGATGTTGTTGCCAGTGTTGGTGAACCCGGTCGCTTTGACCAAGTCGTTGGCCGCGAACAAGCTGCCATCGGGTGATGTCACCGTGAATGTGTCCGTGGACGTGGCCACGTCATCAATCGCACTGGCCGTCTCCCCCTTGGGTCGGTAGTCGGCGAACAAAAACCCTTGCAGCAGGTCGGACAGGTTGTTCTGCGTCCAGTCCTGCTCGAACTCCACCTTGGCGTCCAGGTCGGTCACAACCGCCTTGCGACGTTGGCGGTCAGCCGTGATCGGTTCGCGAGCCACGGTCTTGATCTCACCACCGAAGTCACTGTAGCTGTTCGGTTCCAGTGGGTTCCAGACCGGGGTTCCCGGCAGGACACCGATGCTGGCTTCTTCGGCCCACGCGAGTTCCGTGGAGTTACTGTCGATCTTTTTACGGGCGGTCATTGTGTCAGTCTCCCTTATTTGACTTCATCGTACTGAAACTCGATCATGGCATCCGACCTATACCACAGGCCGTCCTTCTGCACATCCCTGGGGGACTGTGGCTTATAGATAACGCCGGACGCGGTACTTTCTCCCAAAAAGATATTGTAGCAGAAGGTACTGAATGCTCCGACGCCTGCAATTCCTCGACCACCCTGGTAGAAGTGGCTAATCACCAAAAGACCTTTGGCCTCGTACCGTCGTAGTCCGTTCGCTGATCCGATTGTTCGCTGTTTGAGAACCCCGTGTTGCCACTGAACTCTGATCCAGGGGGTAGGATTCTCGGTTGGTTGTTGCTGCTCGGTGGATCGTGTGGGTTCGACGTTGGGCCATTCGACCTGAAGACTCGCATAATCTGGACTGGCGTCCAGTGCGGCCTTCAACAAGGCCATTGTTTCTTGGTAGGCTGTGTTGTAGTTACTAGGCATTATTGGTGAACTTCCACTATGTAGGCAATCACCGTATCACCCGGCTTCAACTCCACAACCTTTGTGATTCCCCAAACCTGCTTTCCATCGTTAATGCGTGTGAACTGTTTGACGTCCACATTCACTGACCCGCTGACCACGAAGATGTCTGTGCCTTCTGTCGTCAGTGTAGGTCCGACTCGTTCTTGCTGTTGTCCAGAAACCCGTCCTTGGGTCAGCGACATCCCTCGACCGATAAAAACTGCTGTAGTCTTGACCATTTCGTTGGGCGAGGCGGTTGCATCGTCCCATTCTGTTGGTCCGTTCCAAGGTTCGTCTGTGTCGGCGGCTGCCCTGGCTGTTTTCTTGAGTGTGATTTCCCGACCAAACTCCGCGAGCAGTTCGTCAACAACTCCCACCATCTCTGAGTAATCGAAGGCCATTGTGGGTTAGCCCCTGCGAACATCAGCGAAGGATGGGTCTCGAATGAGTTTCGTCAAGTACAGGTCGGCTGTTGGATACTCTGGCAAAGATTGACCTGAAACAATCCCTGTGGAATGGAAGGTCCGACCTTTGCTTGGGTCCGCGTACTCGGTCTTGACTTCGACAGGTCCGATGACCTTTTGTGTGGATGTGATGGGACCACCAGAACCAGCGGTTCCATTAGACACACCCGACACCATTGACTGGCTGGGGTTCAGTGCGGCAGGGTCGGGAGCCAGCACATTCAGTAACAGTGCTCGCAACGCATACTCCGCCACCGCTTTTTCAAGATTGGTCGGTACACCTTCGTAGTAGTATCCGTTGTCGCTGCGTGCGTCATACCGTGGCCACTCCAGGGCTTGGGCGTCCGTGCCCTTGCTCCCTCGAAAGAGGTTTCCGAACCTCTGGTCAAGGTAGTCGGTGGCTCGAATAATGGCGGCTTCTTTAGCTGCGTCTGCTCCGGTCCACTTGGTGTTGCCACGGTCGCTATGGTAGTCGTCAACGTACTCGACCGACGCATACGCATTGGCGTCTGCTAGTCCAGTCCCGTCTTCAACAACAAAGGCCATTGGTCAGTTCTCACTTGAACCGAGGGAGCAAGGGGACAGCTTTGTGGATCACTCCGCTCCACCGCCCCTTGCTCCGATCACGGGACGTTAGCTGCCGCGAGTGGTCGGACCCTTGAGCACCCCTTGGTTCAGGTCTTTGACCGTTCCGTTGGGGCTGCCGGATCGAGCCGGTTGCTTGGCAGCGGTGTAGCCCACGGCTCGTGCCGACTTAGTCTTGGCGATGTAGCCGGCTGCACGTTTTTGGACGGATGCCATGTTGGTTCTCCGGTGAAAAATTTGTCGTTACTGTCGTTCGCGAACTATCCGCGAAGTTTGTCACGGGTCAGGTCTGACGCCACTGCGTCAATCTGTGCCCGTTTGATGGTTGGAAATTTGCCGCTGAGTGCCGAGACACTGGCCAGTCCGCCTGGGGTCCAGTTGTCGTCGTTCTCCGTGTCCAGTTCCAGAATCGCCAGCCGAATCGGATCGGTCTCAATGACCTGTGGCTGTTCATCGCTGGCACCTGCCGGTTTTGGTACGGCCACCTCAAACTCCGTTCGCACCTGCAAACATCGTCGTAGGTAGTGCAACACACCCGGCAACTCATTTTGTGGGTACATGTACAGGTCACAAACACCATCTTCAAACTTGAAGACCATGTCCGATGAACTGTGCGGTCGCCACTGGAAGGTTTTCCCTTCCCGTGGACCTGTGGCGTAAACTTTCATTGTGTAGCTCCCGTGATCGTGATGGTTGTCAAAAACCCCACCGTGGTCCAACCAGTTCCACGGTGGGTCGTTGGATTACGTCAGCAACAGTCCTTCGACCATCGCCAGACCTTTGTCCGAGAACTGTGCAAGTCCGCAGTGGAAGCGAACACGCCAAATGTCGTTGTCCTTCGACTGGTGGATACCGACGTGGACGACTTCGATACCAGCCGAGTTTTCGGCGGTCAGACCCGCGATGCCGCAGGAACGGCTGCCGTCGTCGAAGTTTCCGGCCAGCATGGTCGTACAGTCCGAACTGGTGCCGTGGGTCTGCGTAATCGGAATCCAGTCGTTGGCGATCAGCGGCGTGCCACGGTAAGCCGGAATCTGCTTCCCGCTGGGCAGCGTGTAGACATCGGATGGATTTGTGCCACCCAACGCTCGCAACAGGCTGAAGTATTTCCGCTTCAGACCGCGATGCAGGGCAATCCAGTCCACCTGACCGTCCTTGTCGGTGACAAGGTCGATGACCTGATCCATCAACTCGAACGTCAGGCTCGCCCCGTTCGTACCGGCGTCGATGGTCTGACCCGCCGAGCACAAGGTCAGCAGACCCGTGAATTGGTTGGAAGCACCAGTGCCGTTGATGAGCATGTCCTGGTACTTGCGACCCACGCTCTTGGCCTTCGACGCAACTTGCGTGGCCGTTTGGTCCGTCTCGTTGGACCGAGTCGCCTGGATCAAGCTGTTGACTTCCGCGTCACCGAGGATGGTGGTCAAGCTGGAAGTAACCGTGGTGAAGGTCGCCGCCGCGTTGGCCGTGATGCTGGTATCAACCGTGCCGACCTGCACGTCGCCGAGGACCGTTTCACGGGTGTACTGCAAAGCATTGCCAGAGATGCCGTCGAATGGCAGCAACTCGAACATTTCGTTCACCGTAATCGCATCCTCAATTACACCACTGATGAGCAAGTTCCGAGTGAGTTTGGCACTTTCGGCCAGGGTTACAGAGGCCATGTTTTATTCTCCCGCTGACTGTGGTTGTTTGGTTGGGCCTATGTTGGCCAAAAGCTAGGCAAAGAGCCAAAAGCATGGTAAACTTCAGCGGCCTCCGATCACCGGTCAGCCACCTGCTCACCCTCCGATCACCGGCCAGGGAGCAACTACCATCTCATGCGGGGCGGACGGTATTTCGCCCATCCACAAAATGTCAAAGCCAAATCAGGAAGAAAAATGAAAATTCTTTGCAGTCGAACCACACTGTGCCGCAGTGGTGTCTACTTTATTCGCAATGGCACTACCGGAAAAATCTACATTGGTTCCACGGTACTGCTGCAAAAACGGCTTGGCGAGCACCGCAAAGCCTTGCGAGCCGGAAGACACCACAGCGTCCTGCTACAACGAGCCTTCGACAAGTACGGTGAAGCTGACTTTTTGTTCGGGGTGCTGGTTATTTGCGATCCAGCCGATTGTCTGCTCTACGAGCAAATTTTCCTCGACCACTTCCGGTCAGCTACACCACAAAACGGCTACAACATCTGCCCCACGGCAGGCAACTCCCTGGGTCGTCCAGTCACACCAGAACTACGAGCCAATATGTCCAGGGCGAAAAAGGGTGTTCCACAACCGCCTGAATCAAACAAAAAGCGATCTGCTGCACTAAAGGGTAGGACACGACCACCTCGAACAAAAGAACATGCCGAGGCCATCGCTAAGGGGCTACTTGGTCATAAGCACACCGACCAAGCAAAACGTAATATGGGAAACAGCCACAAAGGCAAGAAACACAGTTCCGAGGCCAAGGCAAAAATGTCACAATCGCAACAGGGCCACGAAGTGACCGCCGAAACTCGTGCCAAAATCGGCCAAGCCAACCGTGGCCGAAAGTTAGCCCCATTTTCGCCAGAGCGGATTGCTCGAATGACGGAGGCCAACCGCAAATCCGCAGAAAAACGAAGGCTGGCCAAGGTTACTTTTTGACCTTGGCGTGACCGGCCTTAACCTGCGATTCCGACAGGTCGCCGACACCCTCAACGGCCACGTTCCCCAACAACCGCCCAAACGTCCAACTCTTGGACAGGTTGTCGGACAACGGGACCGTGATAACCCCACGCGAACCAACCTTGGCCAGTTCCTTCAAATGGTCCCGCGACTCAGGGCCACCCACCTGCGATAACTCAGGTGCCCAACAGTCTCGCAGTCGTACATTGACGACCGTGACGATTTCGACCGTGAGCGTATCGCCATCGTGCGTGTCCATGATGCGACATGGAAGCTGAAGCATCGGCGAAGGCAAAACGGCCTGTTGCCCTGGGCTAAAGGCCCAGGGGGCGAAGAGGGTGGCTGTGCCGGCCAGTAGGGCTTTGGTGCGAGTCCGCATGTTGAACTACTCGACGCCGACCTGTTTGCTTGACTTATCATCGTCACGGGTCCAGAATCCCGTTGATCCGGCGATAATGGCCACCACACATTCTTGCCACTTGGGCACCGTGGCCGGATCACTGTCCAGCAGTGGTTCCACGATCATTGTACCGATGGCCACAACGATGGCAGTAATCGCCACGGTCGTTGTCTTCCAGCTTTTGTTTTTCAGCGTCATTGCGTTTCCCCATAAAGCGACAGTAGATCAAGGTTAGCCCTGAGACAAGGGCGATCATGCCGCTGTCCTTTGGGACGTCGGCCCCGTTTTGAAAGGTGATGTTGGAGTAACCAAGTCCAACGGCCAGGACCGTTGCCACAAAAACCGTCAACCAGATCGGGTGCTGTCGGTCGGACATGGTTTACTCCAGGTCGTTATTGCCCCATTTGTCGCAATCCGGCTGCGATCTTTTCGCGAGCCGTCATGTTGCCACTGTTGCTGGGTGGTGGGGTGTTGGGACGCTGATTTTCGCGGTGCGTACCACCGCCACCACCTTGTGTGGACTTGAACAACGGTGCGTAGGTGGTATTCGTGGACATTTCTTCCACGAACTCGTCCACGTCCATGCGCTCCCCGCCACGTTTCTTGGAGTAGGCGATTTTGCCGTGGTCATCCAACACCACGACCCCGTACTCACCGTTGTCCTCTTCGACTCGCAAACGGGACAGGACGTGCGGCATGGCCAAGTCCACGATGCCGTTGTGCTTGGCGAGAGCCTGAGCCGTTTGACCGTGGACAAGGTGCTTGTTCAGGGCCGACTGCAAGGAACCGATCTTGGTGTCGCGGTTGGCGATCTCGCCCTTCATGGATTCCGCAATGGCCTTCTTCGCTTCTTCCGGGTCGAAGTTGGCTTTCTTGGCCAACTGTGTCTCCAGTTCCTTGACCTTGGTCGGAATGATGTTGGCCCATTCTTCGATAGGCCCAAACGCCTCCAGCGGCTTTAACGCGGCCAGCTTTGCTCCCGCACTGTCCGCGTTCTTGCGGGCATTAGTCAATGCTCCATTCAGGCCGTTCAGTGCCGACACCGATGCCTTGACAACCGGATTGTCCGTCAACAGTGTCGTGACACCGTTGCGGTCCTCGTAGAAGCAGCGAAACTCGGCTGGTACGTCGTCCAACTTGGCGACGGTTTCTTTGAAATCGAACATAAAAACTCCCCGTGATCTTGTTGTTACTCGCCCACTTTATCAGGGTTCGTTGGTCGTTGTCCCAACGTATCCTGGTTCTCGACTCCACCAAGAGTCGTAAGTGCCTTGTCACCGTTCTTCGTCAGCAAGCTGTTGAAGTCAGCACACCATTCATTGAGTACCTGATGTAGTTGTAGTGCCGCTTCCTGTCGTTTGAGCCGTTGGTCTTTTTGGAGGTTGTGTTCCGCCATTGCCACATACATGCCCATCACTAGCTGTTCTGCTGGTGATCCTTTGCAGACGATGTTTAGGGCACCGGCATTGACTGCCTGGAATGCCACGTCCGGCTCTGTGCTGCCTGTGTAGATCACAACTGGTTTGTTGCACTCTGTGATCCACTCATAGACCTCGTCGTGTTCTGCATCTGGCAGTCCCAAGTCCAACACAACAACATCCGCACTGTCTACCAACCTTCTCGCCTCTGCAAGTGTACCAACACAGGTGAGTCGCACAAAGGGAAATTCTTTTTCTGTGGTCCCTTTCACCAACTCTTGACACAAAAGACTGTCTTCGACAAAGAGCACGTTCATTCCATCACGCTCTCTTTCTGCTTCGGTCGAGCAGTACGTCGCAAAATGCCGGAGGCGTGGTCTGGAATGGCCAGTGACTGCATAACGTCCCCTAGTCGTAGTGCCAGTGCCTGAAAGGAATGGGCCAGTCGATCTACTTTTTCTTCCGAGGCTCGCAACATGGCGTCACGCGACGAACGCTCGGCATCATCACGACGAGACTGTTCTTCCCGGTACTCCCGTAGTGTGGTGGCAAAGAGTAGTCCTGATTCACGGATGGAGGTGTGCAGTGACTCACTCAGTGTTGCCAGTGCGTCGTCATGTGACTTGTTGATCTTCTCTAGCGTCTCTCGCTCGGCCTTGCGTTCGTTAGGGATCGTGTGCATCACCATGTATAGGCACAGTGTGCCGATGATCCCTACTACCCCAAGCGAAGCAAACGCCGTATAAGAGCCAAGGCCCGTTGTTTCTGCGACATCAAAAAACGCCAACAGGGCCATCGCGACGGACATGCACAAAACCCTCCCTAGCAAAAGCAACATGCGGCGGCACACTATCAGACCGTCGCAGGCGGTGCAACAGGTGTGGGGGGTGCTTTGGCGGCTTCGAGTTCCTTCTGTGCCGCCAGTTCCAGTTGGCGGGCCTCTTCCAGTTCTGCTTCATTTTCTTCAGGGTTGAACAGGTCCGACAACACGCCACGCTGTTGGAGTTCTCGGACATACTGCTGCCTGGAGATCATGCCTGTGTCACAGCTTTGGTGCAACACCTGCAAACTTTCTGGACTGCCTTCCGTGATCCCGAACTCCGTTTGGATGTCTACCCGCCCGCCATCTGGTAGCCCAATCCACTCGGCCATAAGTTGCAGGGCTTGGTTCAGGGCATCACTGAATCGAATGGCGACGTCCTGTAGTTCACTGGTGGCCTCAGCCGTGTCCAACGTGCGAGCGGTGGCTGTCACACGTCCAGGCTGCTTTCGCAAGAACTGCGTGCCGTAGGACTCGATCCGTTCTTCCAGTGACTGAATGTGCTCCACACCGGAACGAATGGCCGCTCCCTGGTGTTCCACATACTTCAGGTCAGCCCCTGGGTCACTGAGCCGAATCACCTTGTTGGGACCAACGACCAAGCCTTTATCGCTACTCACTCCCATTGCCACCAGTTGCGGGAAACGTGTGACGGTGAGAATGTTGACTTGGTCTGATTCGCTGTTGAAGTGGGCGATGTTCAGGTCCACAAGGTCTTCAATGTGTGGCCGACCTTCCATGAACCCTGTGCGGTTGGCATAGAACGTGACCAGTGGCACTCCGTCAAAGTGGAACGTCCAACGGTCAATCTCCACCCACAACCACTTTTTGTCGGAACCTTCTTGCCACTCGTACAGTACGACGGTCCCTTCTTTGGTGTCGGGAGGGCCAGCGTAGTAGGAACGAATCCGATGCACTTCGACTTGTGTAAATGGGTCATCGCCATCCACCAACACACACTCTTTGATCCGAATGTGGGTGATACGTTCTTTGCCGTTCACCACTTCTCGTCGAGCATCAATGATGTTTTGTGGCTCAATCAGCACAAAATAGGGTCGGACCCCTTCCGCAATGTCGTCGGCTACTGTTCGAGGTACGGAAGGGTCTTGTTGGTCGATCCGTGGAAATTCCACCAGGACGTGACAAAACGCATAGGCCAGACCCTTCCAGAACCACTCACGGGCGAAGACCTGGAGTTCGTTGCCGCATAGGTCAATGTCCGGCAGCAAGTCCTTGATCTGGTCAGGCACCGTGTCACTGACCCGAATTTTTTCACTGAACGGTTTGCCGGTCCAGGTGTTCAAGGTCTGTCGTGTGAAGTTGGTGAAGACTGACTTTTGCAGGCGTTCTTCGTAGGCTTCGTTGCTCTCTTCCGCGTGCTGGATCAGGTACTGCCGGCCCGCGTGTCGCATGGATTCCGTGCCGCCAATGCAAGCATCCACCTTGCTCCAGCAGCCGATCATCTTCCACCATGCCAATGACGGTGTCCCTGGGCCAACGTGCCGGGGTTCATCTGCCGTAGCACCCACGCTGTTGATGGGGGTCACGACGGCTGTTTCACCAGTCGGGTCATACGGAATCACCTGGACCTTGGACATATTTGTTTCCAGTTCGTGAGGGGTGTTTTGCGGTTTGTATTCGGTCCAAGGCCCAGGTGGCAAGCGTCACTTCCATGACCATGACGTGGCTTCCGAGACCACATGCCGTAGCATGTATCGCGTTTCGTCGCCAATGTGGTCGCAAGCGTTCTTGGGGCAGTCGTCCAGGTTCTTATCGTCGCGAGGCATGGCCGGCAACAGTCGAATGAAGTGGATGCAGCGTGGCAGGACAAACAGTCCCGGTCGTTCTCGGTAGCCAGACTCGTCGGTCTTGGCCGCAGACAGGTACTTGCGGATTTGTTGCCAACCCTGTGGCCTGCTGTTTGGACCTTTGTCGGCTCGTATCCAGTTGACGCCTTCTTGCTGCATATCATTGGCTACGGTAATGGTCCGGTCAGACTCAGCCCCGTTGAAGATAGCCGAGTCTGCCGGCCCTGGTTCAACTCTGCCGGCAATGCCCCAATCGTTCTCACGTTCTCGAATCCCCTGGGCAATTGCCGTGGCAGGCATTCGCAGTCCCTTGTTGTCGTCGTCGTTGGTACATCCATACCACTCTGCAAGCCTGAACATGTCCCCGCGAACATGCCCATAGGACCGTCCTTCAAACTCAAATGGCGTGCCGTCACTTTCAGCCCACCAGCCAACGCTAAACGGGTGAGATTGCCCATGATCGTAGGAGCGGGTGAATCTCCAGCTACGCGGAAACCTGCGTATTGGGCATGTCTTGAGGGCGTGAAGGACATGGGTTTCTGGTTCCCACACGTCATCGAAGAGTCCTCCGGCAACAATGTCCCAACTTCCGTTGACCCAAGCATCGGCTTGAGCGGGATTGGCCGCAGAGGTGCGGATTCTCTGAACATAGCCCGGATCGGCTTCCAGCAGCATTCGATTTTCCGCAAGGCTGCTGTTAATGGCGATGCGTGGTCCTTCATTTGATCCATCTGGTGCCTTACTGTCTGTGATGTACTCACCGAGGATTTTTCCTGGTGGAACGGGAAGTCTGAAACGTCGTTTGACCGCATTGAATCCTACTCCATACGGGTTTGTCGTGGCCCTGATCTTGAGTGGCAGGCCGTTGCATGTAGAACGATTGCATGAAAACATTGACAAGTAGCCGTCAAGTGTCGGCCATGTCGTTAGTTCCTCCCAACCGATCCACGGTATGTTTGATCCGTGGTAGTGGTCATAGTCGTTACGGTCAAAGAAGTGGCGGAATCTAAGTCGCTCGCCACTTTTCCACACCCATGTACTTTGGCCGGCGTTGTACTTGACCCGGTCCCCGAAAATACGCGGGAACCATTTACGGCTCTTTCCTATGATGTCGTCGAGTTCCGGGTAGGTTCGCCGAAAAATCACGCCGTGCCACTCTTGACCGAAGCCTCGTTCACAGTGTTGGGCGAAGTCCATCAAGAAACAGTCAGTGTTGTGGGTTACAGTGTAGTCCCGTGTCACGAATAACCCAAGCGGGTGGTCAATCTTAATGCAGACAGTTTCTTGTTTGTCCAGTGGTGTTATTCGGACGATCCGTCGCCACAGAATTTTGTGCATGTACCCTTTAACTCTGTCACATTTTCGTTTTAATCTGAAGCACGAAAATTTGTTTCCGGGTTGGATGTAGACGATATATGCGTCCACAGACTCTTTGTGTGATACAGTTGCTTTGCCGCCAAGTGACCACACTAAGTTCTGTACGTCCTTTGCCAGTTTTTGGCTGGCACTACAGAACGAGATTCCACCAAAGGTATCTACCGTACCGTCCGTATCCATTAGCCCCTGTAGTAGTGCGAGACGTACTTTGGCGTTTCCGTTCAAGTATAAACGTGGTACGAATTTCTCTCTGGCGGTTTTACCGAAAAGTTTTAACTTCCGTAGTCCGTAGTAGACTGACCCCTTTGCTGAGAACCTAAAGTTCCTGAGACCGTTGCGACTATCCGGTTTACCTTCTTTTGCTCCGTATCGGATGACCGCGTCAGCCAACTCTTCATCTATCGTACAGTACCTAACACCTTGTTCTTGAGACATACTGCCGTCACCCAAAAGTAGCCCAAGTAGGTATGGTTTTACTGGCCACTTTAGTAATCTGGCTGCTGTTGTTGTACCAAGTGCATCAAGTGTTGGCACATGTAGTTTTATTCCGCGATTGAACTTGTCCAAGACATCCGACATTGGCCGTAGGCTGTAGCTGTGTTCCGTTCTTTTCGTTTTCATTCCTTGAACATGAATTGGCCAAATGTGTTGATCGTCGCACCGTGCGATAGCCCCGTCATCAAACTCTATTTCAAATGTTTGCCTTTCGCCCTGTGGGTAGACGCCTATTACTTTTGACTTTGTGCCGTCTGGACAACAAACCATTGTCCCAACCTTCAATGTGCCGATTGGTACTTGCCCAAATGGTATCCACACAGGTTCATTGACAGGTAGCCCTTTCCCTGTCCCACGCGGCCCTGTGAACAACACCTCTGGTATTGTGCAGGCCATGAAAATCTCGGCACTCCCTGGCTGCGGTGCCCAAGCAATCGGCTTGCGTGTAAGACTGTTGATCGGGGTCAGTTTCCCGTCAATATGTTCCCACAGCACTTGGGCCTTGGCAGAGGATTTTGAGCCGAGAATGGACATTGGTTAAAACTTCCACCCCTTTTGCTTGAGGTCTTTGGCCCGTGACTTTCCGTGCGACTCGGCGGCGTCCACGGCCACTTCCAGTGTATCCCCGAACCCATAGCACACGATGCCGCTGCGATGGTGAAAGCGGCAACTCCATTGTGAGTTGTTGTAATTGATCTCGACGGTTGTGCAACGTGTGGCCACGTCCTCGATTCTGTCGTCCAGTGACATAGTCTTATCGTCCCCTGATTTTCTTGAGGTTACTTTTAGCATTCGACACAAACTGCATGAGTGTTTCTTGGACCATGTGCCGTAAATCCTGCAAGTCCCACTCGTCCCCAAACATGTGGTGCTGGTAGTCAGCAATCTCGACTGTGGCAAAGTCCAAGGCGATCTTGGCCCGTTGCATACTGCCATCCCACACCACCCGTCGCTCCGTGGAAACGTGCCGTTGCCGTTGGCTTTCGATCTGAAGGATCAGGAAACAGCCATCCCGTGTCTTGCTGGGCTTGATGCTGATTCCTGGGGCAATGGCCGTGGACTGTTTTTTGACGATGCGGTTGTTGTGTGGCTTAAAGTGTTGTTTCACCGTCGAACTCCAAAATCATAGGGACATTGCCTTTGGCCTGTGTGATTTTCAGCCCCAAAATCTGTTTGATCTTGGTGTAAAACGTGGGAGCGGCCAGTCCAAATTTTTCTCGGACCTGGGTGGATGACACAGGCCCGTATTTTTTGATATATGCCACAATCTTTTCGTTGTGGACACGATCAGCTACCCGTGGCATTGCTAGTCTCCACTGGCAAAGTCGCAAGTTCGGTATTTTGGTGTGTCGCCAACCAATCGTCCACGGCCATTGGTGCGGCCACCGCCAGCACACCACTGTTGTCGCCGATCTTGTCCGTAGATTCTTTATTGGTGCTGCCTACAGCCTCTCTGGCTCGGCCCCACTTCTCTGGAAACATCTTCGACAACCACCATGCACACGCTGCCCAATCAAAGTTGCCTGCGGCCATGATCTTGCCGACCGCTTCTTGCTCCACGTCCACGGTCGATTGCACCACGACCTGGGCCAGTGTAATCAACCGTTCTTCGTCGTCGGACATAATGTCCAACAATTTCGGGTCATCGTTGACCGCCATAATCAATTTCTGGCCGGCCTCGAACCAACGTTTCCAGACCACGGCTGGGATGCCCAGGGCGGCTGCGGCGGACTCCGGGTAGTTCCCCCGTCGCACGAGTTGCCCAATGTCCTCGATCACGTCCTCTGTCAGATAGTCCATTGGGTCGGTCATAATGGCCCGAAACATGGCGATCCCGCTCCGTGGCCGAATGGCCATGTTGCGTTCGATCTGCGGGTGGTTGGCCAGTTCCGCCAATGCACCAAGGTTTTGCTTGTACCCGTTTTTGGGGAAGCCTTGGCGGATCGGTTTATCGTCGAACTCAGACATTGCTAATTCTCACTCGCTACCGGTGGGGCCACCTTGAACCATTGTGCCCCTTTTGTTGGACCTTTGCCCTTGGCCCCGATCCGAATACCTGGGAACCGATCCTTGAGTTTTTTGATGTAACGTTCCATCTTCCCCGGTTCGTCGTCCACAAGCACACTGACAATGACCCGTTCCTTCGTGACCTTGGTGCCAATGACCCTTATTCGGTCATCTTCCCCCATTTGCATTCCGGCAAGGTCGGCATAGGGTATCTTTTTGTGTGGTTGTGTCATACCCCCACCTTCTCCCCTGTGTCTTTGCCGTGTTCGTACCAGTTGAAGTCACCGTCTGGTCCGACCCGATAGTGTCCGCCGCAGTGGCAGCAGAACGTCGCACCATAATACTTTGGGTCTTTGGCGTATGTTTCTGCGATGGCCTGTCCCATCGTGGTCACTGTTCCACATTTGAGGTGGATGTATGTCCGTCGTACTGGCCGAATAAAGCCTTTGGCACGTTCTTCTTTCGACAATACCCAATATGCTTCGTGCTGGCCTGTTTTTGGGTTGATGGGGGCGGGAGCACCCCTGTTTTCGTACCCTGGACGTGGTGGTTGGCCGTCGGTGGTTTCACTTTTTGTGAGTTTATCTGCGTCCATTTAGAACCTGCTTCCAATGAGGTCGTTGGCCCGTTCATTCCAGTCACCCGTGGCTTGTTCCACGCCGTGCTCCGCAAATTCTGCACTATTGACTGGCCAAATCACTTGTTTCACGTCGATCTTGGTGGCTGGGCCACAAGCATGGCAGGTCAGGCACACGGCCCGAAACACAATGAACCCGTGCTGACGAAAATCCTCTCCATCATCCACTTGGTGCTCGATACTGATACTACAGCAGAACGGACAAGGTCGTGGTTCGAGCATCTACAACACTTCCACGTTGGTCGTTTCCCCGTTTTTGGACACGATTTGCACTTTTCCGCCCTCTTCATGGGTGGTCTGGATCAGTTTCAGCAGGCGAACGGCTCGGCGGATGACGGCGACGGCTGTGAGGCCCAGGGAGCGGGCCAGTTCGGCCAAATCTTGGACAGATTCCCCTTTCAAGTCAACGGTAATCCGGCGTGTGTGTTTTTTGAGCATGGTGGTTGCAGTTTACTCAAGTATAGCATATGTTGCAAGTCATGCGTTCGCTTTCTGTTCTAGGCTCGATTGGTGTGGACGGGGTCGTTCGTTCTCGTTCGTCCTTGTCCTTCCCCCGTAACCCGTTTTTATTGACGGTCGGTGATGATTCTTTACGTGTTCTCTCGATCTTCCGTGGCGACATCCTGGTTTGTACCGAGCAACCCTTCTACGAGGATGGTTGTTTGGTTCTTTGCCGAACGGTGGGCACTCTTTCCGACCCGCTTTCTCGTTACGAACCGGCTGATTCATTGTATTTTGTGGGCCGTTACCGACAAATTAGTGACCTAGTGACGGTTGTGCTACCCGACTTGTCCGTTTTGGCTGGTGATGTTCTGGTTTTGGCCGCTGTTTCTCATGTGGTGCGGCTCTATGAGTAGGTCGTCTTTTCCTGTTGGCTTTCGGACCATGTCCCTGGCCCGTCAGCTTCGGCTGTTTGACACCATTTCATCTGGCCGACAAGCTGTTTTACGCTTTCGCCTTCCTGGGCCAGCCATCTTTGCCACGGGCTATTGCTCGTCTTCGCCCTGTGGTGCGTGGTGCTTCCTTCGCTTCCCCTCTGGCCTGCGGTACTCCGCCTTTTGCCCAGGGGGTGGGGAGTTTGGTGTTTTGCTGCGGGATGCTTTGTGCGACCGAGCCGAGGACCGTTGTTTGGCTGCGTGGTGTGCCGACCGTGCGGCTTGTCGGTCTCCTGCCTGCTGTTACCGTGTGGACTGGTCTCTACGGGTCTACCGTGTTGGTCGATGCTTCTTGCTGCCTCAGTCTACTGTTCCCACTGTTGTCCGTGTCGTGCGGTCCTTTATCCTGCGTCGGTTTGGGGACCGCTACTACCACTATGTCTTCCTTACTGGAGTTTTCCCCGATGCCGGTTTGTCCTCCGATCCCACCGTCGCCACCGTTGACCCGCCTCCCTCGCCCGGTTCGTCTGCGGTTGATGGACAATGATTACGTTCGGTTCCACAAACACGACTATGCTCGCACCGTTTGCAATACCGAACTGGAAGACCTGCGACTGCTGCGAGAAGTGGTGTGTGCCCGTGTGTGGGTTCCTTCGCCCACTTGTCCTGGGCCGTGGTGGTTTCGCCCAGGGGGCGGTGCTTCCGCTCGGCCTGTTGTCGTGGAGGTGGTTGTGCTGGCTTCCGGGCCACATTATCGTCCGTTTGGAGTGGTGGCGTTTGTGCCTTGTGCATCTGTTGTGGGGGAATGGCAATCAGTCATGGAGGTACTCTAGCTATGGGATCGTCTTATGTGTCGTTGACTTTTGACCGTGCTGTTTGTGATGGCCTGTCTTCTTTAGTCTCTCGCGTGGGCTACTTGTGCCCGTCACCGTTGCGTGGAAAGGGGCTGGTTCTTTCTACTGATTACCATTTAACGGTGTGGTATGGGTTTGCTGCGGATATTACTGCTGCTTCCGTGCAGGCTCGGCTGGACAATTCCTTTGGCGGACGGCTGGGGCTGCGGTTCACTGGCCTAGTCTCACACCCGGCTGGCAGCACTCGCTGTATCGGGGTTGGTGTACGGTCCTTGGGACTGCTACAACTCAACTATTGCCTGGGGTCGATGGACGGGGCTTTGGAGCCTACCTATCCCATTTACCGCCCTCACGTCACGCTCGGCTATTTTTTACGGTCTTTTGACCTGGGGTCTTTTCCGCCAGAGGTCGATCCCTTTGGCCCAGGGGGCGGGCTGGGTGGGGTTGTGGACTCTTCTCGGCTGGATGCGTGGTTCGTGGATGGGCGGACGAAGGCTCGCACTTGCTTGCGGCTTGGTTCTTCCCCTTGTGCCGGCGTTCGGAACGCCTGAGCTTACTGATTTGTTGTTGGTTGTCTAGTGATCTTTGGTTCAGTCCTGGACCTTGCTTTTTGAATTTTTTTGGGGGCGGTGGTCGTAGTTGGATGCGGCCACCGCCCTTGTTTGTTGGTGCTTGATGGGTGTTCAGTTGGTGGTTTGTTCACTTTTGATTTTTGGGGGTCGTGGGTGGGGGGATGGGTGGGGCCAAGTCCGGGGGTGGGTGGGGGAGGGGTGGGGGGGGGGGGGTCTCGATCACCACCCGGCCACGGGTGGGAAGCCGATCACCACCCGGCCACGGGTGGGA
>JAAOEI010000002.1_pt1 | contig 79887 bp, 85 predicted proteins | sample 7059261 | NCBI WGS metagenome assembly JAAOEI01 (sample SAMN14008812, study PRJNA610033) | viral metagenome | isolation source: viral particles filtered from seawater | place: China: Hangzhou Bay, Yangshan Deep Water Harbour | collected 2017-10-31 | reverse complement strand
AAATCTAAAAAAAATTTTATGAGGCCTTTATTCATTAAGTTTTTAATAATTATTTATTTAATTATTTTAAACATTAATTCATCTTTGGCAAAAGAATTTAAGTACGATGTCCGCGCATATAATTTAAACGTTATGGATATAATTTTTAATATTGATGATGAAATAAATAATAAGATCACCTTTAGTGCCGAAAGTGTAGGGATTGTGGGTTTTTTTGTCAAAGTTTCCGCAAAGTCTAAAGTTGAATTTAATGATAAGGAAAAAAAAACTTGGAAATATGAGTATCGTTATGAAAAACCAACAAGCAATAAATATAGGCTAAACAAAATTAATTTTTCAAAAGAAAAAGTTATTAACTTTGAAACAGACCCACCTAGAAAAGAAGATTTATCAAAAAAAATTCCCTATAATAAAGAGGATTATTTTGGTGTGATTGATCCTATATTTGCAGTTAAAAAATTATTTTTAATTGATAAAAAAAACCTCGATTGTAATAAAAAAATCAAAGTTTTTGATGGTAATATTTTTTATTATTTGATCATGAAAAAAGAGAATACTCAGTTAGATTTTGACTCGGTTTTTTCTAACTATAAAGGAAAATTAAATAAGTGTATTTTAACTTATCAGCCAATATCCGGTCATATTCCAGGGGATCCAAATACCCCTGAACAATTTATAGTGGATCTTTATTTTGGAATTGTTGGGGATAACTATTTTCCAATTTATGCAACAACTAAAGGAAAAAAAGGAATTAGACTTAAGATGTATCTTGATACAATACAGTGACCTATTGAATTTTTTACAAGAATCACTACTTTAAATTTACATGTTAGAAAAAAAACTAAACAAAGCTAAATTCTCAATTGGAGAGGTGGTTAGACACCGTTTGTTTGATTTTAGAGGAGTGATTTATGATGTGGATTTTCAATTTAATAATTCAGAAGAGTGGTATCAATCAATTCCAAAAGCTGCTCGACCTAGAAAAGATCAGCCCTTCTATCACTTATTAGCAGAGAACGATGAGATTACCTACGAGGCTTATGTTTCAGAACAAAATTTAGTAGGTGATGATCCAAATGAGCCCGTGAGACATCCTTTAGTTAACGAGATATTTAAGGGAAAAAGAGGAAATCTTTACTTTAAGCCATCTAATTAGTTCTACTTTTTACTGCCTTAATTAAAACAATTTTAACGCAAACCTTGGACAGATTAATTTATTAAATTATATTTAATACCTAACTGAGTTATTTTGATCCCCAATCTCCCTTATCTCAGTTAGGTAAACTTCTAATCTTCCCAAACTTGTAGTAAAAAAATTAATCTAAAATGTTTGGAATATTTAAACCAAGGACTTTTTTTAATTTAGCAAATAATAGTATTTTTTGGTTAAAAACAATTTTTGTCTTAACACTTATTGTAGGTTTAATTTTAGCATTAGTTCTTTCTCCAATCGATTATCTACAAAAAGATACGGTGAGAATTATGTATGTTCATGTACCTTCCTCGTGGATTGCTTTATTTATTTTTCTAATTATTGGGGTCTCATCATTTGTAAGTTTAATTTTTAAAATTAGAGTTTTTTCAGTTTATGCAAAAAGTCTAGCCCCTATTGGGTTAGTTTTTTCTCTTATTTCTATTGTGACAGGATCATTGTGGGGTTACCCAACGTGGGGAACTTTTTGGACTTGGGATGGCAGATTAACTTCAATGTTTATTTTAGTTCTTAGTTATATTTTGTATGTATCGTTGTGGTCATTAATAAAAAATTATAATTTAGCTGAAAAAATTACTAATATTATAGGGATAGTAGGATTGATAAATATTCCTATTATTAAATTTTCAGTTGTATGGTGGAATACACTTCATCAACCGGCAAGCATTACACTAACTGCCGCACCCACCATTCATAGTTCAATGTTAGCTCCATTACTTATTATGTTTTTCTGTTTTTGCATCTTATCGTTAATTATTTTCTTGATTAGGTATAAGTATGAAATTATAAATTTTAGAGTTAATAAAAAATGATTTTAGAATTTTTAAATATGGGTGGTTACGGATTGTACATTTGGCTATCCTATGCATTTGCTACTTTTTCATTAATTTTTCTTTACTACGTTTCAGTTAAAAAATTAAATTCTATTAAGAATATTGAGCATCTTTATCAGGCAGAAAAAGCCACCGAAGTTTCTGTTTCACAGGAAGCTAATAGATTTTAGTTTAATATATAAATAAGTCCCGATATCCTCTAAAAAAAATTTGTTTAAATACGATTATGATTTTTAGCAAATCTTCGAAAATTAGATTGAAATTTTTTTTTGTTATTACACTTGTAGCGTCAATAGTATTTTATTTTGTTTATAGTAACCTGCAAAAAAATGTAGTTTATTTTTATTCACCTCAAGAAATAAAAAATTTATCTACAAATCCCACTAATAAAATTAGAATTGGTGGATTAGTCAAAGAAGGCTCTCTAAAGAAAAATAAAAACACTTATTCTTTTGTAATTACTGATTTAAAAAATGAAATTTTTGTAGAATATACTGGTTTATTGCCAAATTTATTTATTGAAGGAAAAAGTGCAGTCACTGAGGGTATTCTAAAAGATAAAAAATATTTTGTCGCAAGCTCAATTCTTGCAAAACACGATGAGAATTATATGCCTCCAGAGGTTGCTAATAGTTTGAAAAAAAATAAATTAAACAAATAACATTATGGCTGGTGCTATAGGCAATTTAGCTTTGTTTTTTTCAGCATTATTTAATGTTTTACTAATTGTTTACCTAGTTAAAAGAATAAAGAATAATGATTTTAAAAATTTAAAAATCATTAATTTTTTTAATGACAGTATTTTTTTTCTTTTATTAATTTCATTTATAATTTTAGTATATTGCTTTGTTATTTCTGATTTTTCTAATGTGGCCGTTTATAAAAATTCACACACCACAAAACCTCTAATTTATAAAATATCCGGAGCTTGGGGTAACCATGAAGGCAGTATGGTATTATTTATATTAATACTTTCATTATTCTCATTTATTTTTGCAAGAACAACTATCGATGACAAGTTAAAATTTTATACAGTTTTTTTTCAATCTATATTAATTTTTATTTTTCTAATTTTTTTAATTTTTACCTCCAATCCTTTCGATCAAATTGATCCAAAACCATTACAGGGTCTTGGACTAAATCCTATTCTGCAAGATCCATTACTTGCAATCCATCCACCATTTTTATATTTCGGTTATGTTGGTTTTTCCTTAGTTTTTAGTTTTGCTCTTGCAGGTTTGGCAACAAATAGTTTTGATAAATCATGGAGCAAGATTGCAAACTTTTGGATTATTCTTCCTTGGTCTTTACTTACCATTGGAATTGGCCTTGGATCTTTTTGGGCTTATTATGAACTAGGTTGGGGAGGATATTGGTTTTGGGATCCAGTCGAGAATGCATCATTAATGCCATGGCTTGCTGCAACTGCTTTAATTCATTCTAATATTGTAACTTATAAAAAAGATAAACTACATTCTTGGACAGCATTACTTTCTATATTTACTTTTATAATGAGTTTGCTTGGAACTTTTCTTGTCAGATCTGGAGTATTAAACTCAGTCCATGCTTTTGCAAATGATCCTTATAGAGGGGTTTATATTTTAAGTGCAATTTTACTAATTTCTTTTTATTCCTTAACTATTTTTATTATTAAATCTCCAAGAAAAAATTTTTCTGGAGAATATTCATTTTTACAAAAAGATAATTTCATCTTAATTAACAATTGTTTTTTAATTTTTTTTCTCTCAGTAGTTTTAGTTGGTACAGTTTATCCTATTATTTTAGATGCAATTAGTGGAAAAAGTATTTCAGTGGGTCCAGTTTATTACCATACTATTTTAGCTCCTTTTCTATTTGTCTTCTTATTTTTTATGTCCCACGGTCCACTTCTAAGCTGGAATAAAGAAGATAAATTTTCACAAATAAAAAATTTTAAAATATTTTTTCCAACTTCAGTTGTGATTTGTTTAATAATTATTTTTTGGCTATTTGATTATAAGGATATAACTTTAATTTTGGGGTTATTATTTTCAATTTATTTAATAGTTTCCGTTATTTTTGATTGGATTTTTCAAAAAAAATTAAGTGTAAATCTTGGCAGATTAATTTCCCACCTTGGTTTTGGAGTATTAATTTTTTCAATATTCGTTAACGCCTATTTATCCAAAGAGATTAATACTGCTATGAAAGTTGGGGATGAAATTAAAATTCAAGAATTTCTTATTAAATTTAAAAGCATTAATAAAGTCAAAAAAGAAAATTATGACGAGGTTTTTGGTAATTTTTTAGTAACCTTGAACGATAAACAAGTAGAATTATCTCCTTCAATTAGGAAATATGACCAACCTGTTCAATTTACTTCCGAGACAAGTATTAGATCAAACCTAATTACAGATTACTATTTTGCAATTAATTTATCTGAGTTTGAGAAAGATAAAATTATGGTCAGATTTTACTATAAGCCTTTAATGTTTTGGATTTGGCTTTCTATATTATTAATTGCATTTGGTGGAATTTATCAAACTTTTAGAATTCGAAATGAACAATAAATATAAAATTATAATTCTTGGAGTCACAATTGTTATAATTTTTATTCTTTTTTTAAAAGTTCTTAATTCTGACAAAACTTATCAACCCAATCAAATGATTGGAAAAAAACTTCCTCAATTTATTTTAGAGGATCTTTTTAATAAAAATACAAAACTTGATACCAGTGTATGGGCTAATAAGGATTTTATTGTTTTAAATATTTGGGCATCATGGTGTGTTCCTTGTCAAATTGAGCATCCTTTCTTAATGAGTCTAAAGGATAAAAATAAAATTAATATTATTGGTCTTAATTATAAAGATGAAAGTAAAAATGCTAAAAATTTTTTAAAAAAATATGGAAATCCTTACAGTATAATTGGTATTGATAAAAAGGGTGAATTTGCAATTCTATTAGGAGCCTATGGAGTTCCAGAGACCTACGTTGTAGAAAAAGGGAAAATAATTTTCAAGCATATTGGTCCAATCAATGAAGATGTCGTTAATAAAATTTTACAGCTAAAAAAATAATGAAAAAATTTTTTTTTGTAATTATATTATTTATTTTATCTTTGAATATTGTTCATGCAAATGAGGATCTTAAAAATAAAATCTATAAAAATATTAGATGTATCGTTTGTCAGGGGCAATCAATTCATGAATCAAATTCTGATTTTGCAATTGATTTAAAAAAATTAATATCTAAGAAATTAGATAATGGAGAAAACGAAAAGCAGATTTACGAATTTTTAATAAGTCGATATGGAGAATGGATTGTCTATAATCCAAGGTTTAATTTTAATAGTCTAAGCTTGTGGTTATTGCCTTTTATTATCTTTATGATTGGTGGGTTTTTAATATTCAGATTGAATAACAATAAAAAAAGGTAAGAATCTTTATTGCATTTCCGCTAATTTTATTAAATAAAGGCTCATAAAATGTATTCAAAATTTATTAAATCCTTATCAATAGTTACTTTATTGTTAACTTCTATTTCGACTGCTCGATCGGAAGGTTTTACTTACTCCATTGGAAATTTTGATCATAGTGATGATAAAAAAAAGGCTGCAATGTTTCAGTTAGATTATGATTCAGATAGAAAATTATTTGGCTCTCCAATTGGCGACTTTAAGCCTGTCATTGGATTTTTATTAACAGAAGATAAAGCAAAGTACGGATATGCTGGCGTTCGTATAGATTATAAACTAGCAAATAACTCTATTTTGATTAGCCCAAGCTTTACTCCTGGAGTTTATGGAAAAGGTGATGGAAAAGATTTAGGACATGCAATTGAATTTAAATCTCAAGTTAGAGCTGCTTTAAACCTAAGTCCAACAGCTAATATCGGAATTTCTTATAGTCATATTTCAAATGCTAGTTTAGGAAATAAAAACCCAGGCGCAAATAATTACAGTATCGGTTTTCAAAAAAATTTCTAAAAATTTATAATGTCATTAGCTAGATGTTTTAATGTTGATGATTTTAGAAAGTTAGCAAAAAAAAGACTCCCCTCGCCAATCTTTAATTACATTGATGGCGGCGCTGATGATGAGGTTACTCTAAAAAGAAATACTTCTGCATTTAATGATTGTGACTTAGTTCCAAGCGTTTTGAGGGATGTAAGTTCAGTTGATATGTCCACTACTGTTTTTGGACAAAAAATAGACATGCCACTGTTTCTTGCACCAACAGCGATGCACAGATTATATCATCATGATGGAGAGAAGGCGACTTCAAGAGCTGCAGAAAAATTTGGTACATTTTTTGGAATGTCGACCATTGCAACCACTAGCATTGAAGAAGTTGGCAATCTAACTAGCGGTCCAAAATTATTTCAACTTTATATTCATAAAGACAGAGGTCTTACTGATAATTTAGTAGAGCGATGTCAACGAGCTAATTTTAAAGCATTATGTTTAACGGTGGATACAATTGTTGCAGGAAACAGAGAGCGCGATCATAGAACTGGTTTTACAACACCACCAAAATTAACTTTAGCAAGTTTGATAAGTTTTGCATTACATCCTGAATGGACTTTAAATTATTTAATGCATGAAAGATTTAAGTTACCCAATCTTCCACATACTGAAAAAGATGGGCAATCCATAGAAACATCAGTGATTAATTATATTAACAGTCAATTTGATCCAACGATGAATTGGAAAGATGCAGAATATGTTGCAAAAAAATGGAAAGGAGCTTTTGCTATTAAAGGAATTGTCTCAGTTGAGGATGCAAAAAAAGCAGTAGATATAGGTGCCACTGCAATTATGATTTCAAATCATGGTGGAAGACAGCTAGATGCCTCGATGTCACCATTTGATGTTCTGGCAGATATTGTTGATGCTGTGGGTGATAAAGTGGATGTAATTTTAGATGGTGGAGTTAGAAGAGGTACTCACGTTTTAAAAGCTTTAGCTCTTGGGGCAAAAGCATGTTCATTCGGTAAGGGTTATCTATATGCGTTATCAGCCGGAGGTCAGGCTGGTGTCGAAGCAATACTTAAAATTATGCATGCTGAAATTAAAAGAGGAATGACTCTAATGGGTTGCAGAAGCGTAAAAGAAATTACCAGAGATAAAGTAATTTTCAGAAAAAAATGAAACTAGCAAATAGTCTTTTTAAACTAGGCACTGAAAATGCCTTTGTTGTTCTTGCAAAGGCTAAGGCTTTAGAAGCTCAAGGGAAAGAAATAATTAATCTAGGGATAGGTCAGCCTGACTTTAGAACTCCAAAACATATTGTTGATGCTGCAAAAAAAGCCTTAGACGATGGTTTTCATGGTTATACCCCAGCTAATGGTCTTTTAGAATTAAGACAAGGGGTATCCCGTCATATAAAAAAAATGTATGGCGCAAACGTTGATGCAGCAAGGGTAGTCATTATGCCAGGAGGAAAACCCACAATGTTTTTTGCAATGCTAATGTTTGGTCAACCAGGTACAGAAATTATTTATCCAGAACCTGGATTTCCAATCTATGAATCAATGATTAATTACTCGGGCGCAAAAGCAGTACCAATGTATCTAAGTGAGAAAAATAATTTTTCTTTTAAAGCCGAAGAAGTTTTAAAATTAATAAATGATAAGACACGTTTAATTATTATTAATAATCCACAAAACCCTACAGGCGGTCTTATTGAAAGAGAGCAAATTGATAAACTTGTTGTTGGTTTAAAGAAATTTCCAGACGTTGCAATTTTAAGCGATGAAATTTATAGCAGACAAATTTATGATAATAAAAAAATGCCTTCTTTTTTTAATTATCCAGAACTTTTTGACCGCTTAATTGTTTTAGATGGGTGGAGTAAAACGTACGCAATGACGGGTTGGCGTTTAGGCTGGAGTGTATGGCCAGAAAAAATAATTGAAGATATTACTAGATTATGTGTAAACGATCACTCATGCCCTTGTGCCTCAACTCAAATTGCAGGTCTTGCTGCATTAGATGGACCCCATGAATTTTTAGATGAAATGATGAGTCAGTTTAATAGAAGAAGAAAATTAATTGTGGATGGGTTGAATAGTATTAAAGGCATTACTTGTAATAATCCCGGTGGAGCTTTTTATGTATTTCCCAATATTAGTGGGACAGGAATGAATGGTAATGAGTTTGCGGATAAATGTTTAAATGAAGCGGGTGTTGCAATTATCCCAGGCGTTAGCTTTGGTAAATCTGCTAAAGATTTTGTTAGATTTAGTTTTGCTAATTCATATGAAAATATTGAAAAAGCTTTAGAAAAAATTAAAAAAACTGTTGTCAAATAAAGTTTTTTTTTAATTCGTAAATACCTATATATATCAACTAAAATAATATAAGTTTGAAGTATGTCCACACTAGCAATGCCTAAAATTGATCAATCAGTTTTAAACGATAAAGAAAGTATTGTTCGTGATTTAAAAAAATTTACAAATTCAATTAATATTATTTCAGATCCAGAGGGAATAACTCCCTATGAGACAGATGCATTAAGTGCTTATAAACAAAAACCAATGGCCGTTGTTCTTCCTGAAAACACAGCAGAAGTTAGTGATATTTTAAAATATTGTCATAAAAATAATATTAAGGTTGTTCCAAGAGGATCTGGCACAGGTCTTTCTGGTGGAGCATTGCCTTTAGCAGATTGCGTTTTGTTAGGTCTTAGTAAATTCAATAAAATTTTAGAAATTGATTTTGAAAATAGGTGTGTTGTTACTCAGCCTGGGGTTACCAATTTATCTCTAACAAAAGCTGTTGAGCATAATGGTTTTTATTATGCGCCAGATCCTTCAAGTCAAATCGCCTGTTCAATTGGAGGAAATATTGCGGAGAATTCTGGAGGAGTTCATTCATTAAAATATGGAACCACAACTAATAACGTTCTTGGCGTTGAAATTGTTCTGATGGATGGAACGATTATGAGATTTGGTGGAAAAAAATTAGAATCTGAAGGCTATGATCTGTTAGGTTTAATCACTGGGTCAGAGGGGTTACTTGGAGTTTTAACAGAAGTGACAGTTAAAATTTTAAAAAAACCGCAGTCAGTCAAAGCTCTGCTTTTAGGTTTTCAAAGCGTAGAAGATTCTGGCCAATGTGTTTCAGATATTATTTCAGGAGGGATTATCCCTGCAGGAATGGAAATAATGGACAAGCCTTTAATAAAAGCTACAGACAATTATGCTAAGGCTGGTTATCCGAAAGATGTAGAAGCAATTTTAATTGTTGAGTTAGATGGAACTGAAAGTGAAGTAAATATTTTAATAAAAAGAGTAGAAGAAATTGCTAAGAAAAATAAATCCACATATTTGCGTATAAGCAAAAATGATGAAGAAAGATTAAGGTTCTGGCTTGGACGAAAAGCAGCATTCCCTGCAATTGGTGATATGTCGCCTGATTATTTATGTATGGATGGAACAATTCCTAGGAAAAAATTAGCCGAAGTCCTGAAAGAAATTACTAAGCTTTCACAAAAACATGGCTTAAGAGTTGCAAATTGTTTTCATGCAGGGGATGGAAATTTACATCCTTTGATCATGTTTGATTCAAATATTAAAAGTGAACTGAAGAGAGCTGAGAAATTTGGCGCAGATATTTTAAAATATTGTGTAAAAGTAGGGGGCGTATTAACTGGAGAGCATGGTGTTGGAATCGAGAAAAGAGATTTAATGTGTGAAATGTTTAACGATGAAGATATTCAGCAGCAACTAAATATTAAACAAGCATTTGATGAAAAATCTCTTTTGAATCCAGGTAAGGTATATCCAATTCTTCACCGTTGTGCAGAGGGCGGTAAAATGCATGTTCATAAAGGAGATACAAAGTTTAAAGATATCCCAAGATTTTAATGCCAGAAATTTATTCGCTATCAAGCGAAAATGAGGTTGCCGATTTTATTAAAAATTGTAATTCTGAAGAAGTTCCAATTGAAATTACAGGACATAATTCGAAATCAATAGGCAGATTAATTCAGTGCTCTAAATCTTTGCATTTAAAAAATTTAAGTGGAATTATCGAATATTTTCCAGAAGAGCTGTACATTAAAGTAAAAGCAGGCACACCCCTTGCATTGGTTGAAATTGAGTTAGATAAAAAAAATCAAGAATTATCCTTTGAACCACCTGATATGGGTTTTTTATATGCCGGGCAAAGTAACAAAGGATCTGTTGGTGGGGCTGTTGCTTGTAATTTATCAGGATCACGTAGATTTAGAGCGGGCGCTTTAAGAGATCATATTTTAGGATTTAGAGGAATAAATGGCAAAGGTGAAATTGTAAAATCAGGAGGGACAGTTGTTAAAAATGTAACAGGTTATGATGTGAGTAAACTTATAACTGGATCGTATGGAACTTTAGTTGCTTTGACTGAGATTGTGCTGAAAGTTCAGCCAAAAAATGAAGAAAGCCAAACTTTATTGGTTAATAATATTAATTTAAAAAAAGCTTTAAATATTTTTTCAAAATCAATGCAAACCTCTGTTGAAATTTCTGGCGCATGTTTTTATCCAGCAAAAATGTCAAAATTTTTTAAATTAAACGATTTAGACACAACAACCTCCATTACAGCCATACGTCTTGAAGGACCAAAAATTTCAGTGGTTGAAAGAATTAATACTTTAAAAAAATTATTTGATGAATATAAAAAAACAATCTCAGTTCTTGAAAACTATCAATCAAGAATTTTTTGGAAAAATACAACGGATCTGCAATTTTTTAATAATAGTAAAAATATAGTTGCAAAAATAATTTTGCCACCAGTGAATACAGATCAGTTTATAAATAAATTTGAGAATGAAGAGTTAAAATATGTAGTGGATTGGGCGGGTAATTTAATTTGGGCTGAAATACCAGAAAATGATAGCGTACTACTGAGACAACTAAGAACGGAAGTTACGAAACTAGCCGGGCACATGACAATTATTAAGGCACCTAATCATATGCGTATAAAAGAAGATTTTTTGACAACTGTCGATGAGAATATTAAAGTTTTGTCTTTAAAGATTAAAGAGAGTTTTGATCCAAAAAAGATTTTAAATCCAGGAAAAATGTATTCAGGAATATAATGCAAACAAATTTTACAAAAAAACAACTTCAAGATAGCAATATTACCTCTGCAGATGGAATTTTAAGAAAATGTGTGCATTGTGGATTTTGTAATGCAACTTGTCCAACCTATCAAATTGTAGGAGATGAGCTTGATGGTCCGCGTGGCCGAATTTACTTAATTAAAGATATGCTGGAGAATGATAAGCCAGCTAATGAAAAAATAGCAAAGCATATTGATCGATGTTTATCATGTTACTCTTGTATGACCACTTGTCCTTCAGGTGTTAATTATATGCATCTCGTAGATCATGCGCGAAATCATATAGAAAAAACTTTTGTTAGACCTTTGTTTGATAGATTTATTAGAAGTTTGCTTTCCAAAATTTTACCAAGCCCAACTTTATTTAGAATGGCTGGTTACTCGGCTAGATTATTTTATCCTTTCAGATTTTTATTCCCAAAAAAAATTAAAAATATGTTGAAATATATGCCAAATTCTTTTCCAAAATCCAAACAGGAAAACAAGGAAATATACTCACCAGTTGGAAAAACTTATGCAAGAGTTGCTTTACTTACAGGCTGTGTACAGAGAGTTATTTCTCCACAAATTAACGATGCAACAATTGAGATATTGAATAGGCATGGAGTTGAGGTGATTGTACCAAAACAGGTTGATTGTTGTGGCTCACTAAACCATCATTTAGGTAAAGAAAATTTAGCTCATAAATCTTTTATAAATAATATAAATTCATGGTTTAAATGGTATGAAGAAAAGAGTCTTGATGCAATTTTAGTAACCACTTCAGGCTGTGGAACTACATTAAAAGATTATGGTTATATTTTTAGAGATAACCCAGATAAAGAACTTAGAAAAAAAGCAAAAATAGTTTCATCGCTTGCAAAGGATGTAACCGAATATTTAGGAAAAAATATTAAATTGAATTATATTAATCAGGAAAAAAAATTTAAAATTGCCTACCATTCAGCATGTTCAATGCAACATGGACAAAGAATTCATAAACAGCCAATGGATTTATTAAAAAAAACTGGCAATGAAATAGTTGAGATACCCGATGGTCATTTATGTTGTGGTTCGGCTGGAACTTATAATTTACTACAAGATGAAATGGCTTCAGAGCTACTAAAAAGAAAAGTTTCAAATATTGATAAAGTAAGACCTGACTTTATTTCAACTGGAAATATTGGATGTATGACCCAAATTTCGTCAGGAACAAAAATACCCATTGTACATACTATAGAAATTTTAAATTGGTACACAGGTGGAAGTAAACCTACGGCAATAAATTTATTATGAAAAAAAAAGTTTTAGTTACAAAAAATTTATTAAAAGAAACCGAAGAGCGTGTTAAAAAATTATTTGATGTAAAGTTGAATAAAGAAGAAAAACCTTACACGACCGAAGATATTGTTGAGTTATCAAAAGACTGTGATGGTATTTTATGTTTTGGGACAAATAAAATAGATACATCTGCAATTGATAAACTTTCAAATAAAGTAAAAATTATCGCAAACTATGCTGTTGGTTTTGGAAATATTGATATTGATGCTGCAGCAAAAAAAGGAATAGTTGTAACGAACACTCCAGAAGTTTTAACAGAGGCAACGGCCGATATTTCGATTTTACTTTTATTAGGAGCTTCGCGCAGAGCCTATGAGGGAAGAAAATTTGCTGAAGAACAAAGTTGGTCATGGAAAACAGATTTTTTACTTGGAAAACAAATGTCTAATAGAAAATTAGGGATTCTTGGCATGGGAAGAATTGGCAGAGCAGTTGCAAAACGTGCGCGAGGTTTTGGTATGGAAATTCATTATCATAATAGAACAAAATTAGCCGCCGACTTAGAAGAGGGAGCAATTTATCATGATAATATTAAGTCGTTATTTAATAACAGTGAATTTTTATCAATTAATTGCCCAGCAACTAAAGAGACCACGAACTTAGTTAATGAACAATCAATTAATTATTTACCTGACGGAGCTGTAGTTACAAATGCAGCGAGAGGGGATATTATTGATGATACTGCCATGATAAAAGCAATGAAGAGTGGAAAAGTTTTTGCTTTAGGTCTGGATGTTTATAATGGTGAACCTAAAATTAATCCTGAATATTTAAAATTAAATAATCTTTTTTTACTTCCTCATTTAGGAAGTGCGACTATTAGAACAAGAATTGATATGGGCAACAGAGCAATTGATAACTTAGAGAATTTTTTTCAAGGGAAAAAACCAAAAGATCAAGTGAATTAAGATTTTTTATAAAAAGAAATATTTATAATCTTGATAGAGCAAGTCAAAAGCAACCCATAGAATAGATAATAAACCAAGCCAACCGATCCATTTGTATTTTTTAATATAAAGTGAAATAAAATTTGCTAACGTCACCATTAGTATAATCGATAGCATTAAACCAAATACTAATAATACGTAATGATCTCCAGCAGCTCCTGCTACAGCTATAACATTATCTAAGCTTAATGAAAAATCTGCAAGTAGAATTGTAAAAATTGCTTTTCCTAATTTACTCTTTTCACTTTCTTGAACATTAAATTTATGTAAATTTTCATTGTCATTTTTTTCTTGAAGAATATCGACATACAATTTGTAGACTACCCAAAACAGCATGAGTGCTCCTGCAGTTTTGATACCGTGAAATTTTAATAAAAAGGCCGTTAGTCCAGCAAATATAATTCTAAAAACAACCGCAGCAATTGTACCGTAAATCAAAACTTTTTTTCTAATTTGATTATCAAATTGAGAAGCCGCCATCCCAATAATAATCGCGTTGTCCGCTGAGAGAACAAGGTCAATTAAGATTATTTTAACTAAAATTATAAGTTCGTTATTCATGAAAATTAAAGGGTTTAATAGTTGTTAAATTAATTTAAGGAAAGATAAAACTTAATACAATCTTAAGTTGTTTCAATGATTAATATATTGGCATATTTGTAAATTTTTATAGGAGACTCTTTTTGATATTTTTGATTATATCTGACCTCGTTAATTAACAAATAAGGGAAAATAAATGACAAAACTAAAAAACGAAGTTACGTCATTGGAGTCTAAAAAAACTTCAAGACGTAAGTTTTTTAAAGCCGCTGCAGCCACAGGTGCTGTTGCAGCAACTGCTTTGGCGATGCCAAATATTTCGGTTGCGCAAAGTGCAGTGACTTTAAAAATGCAATCTGCTTGGGGTCCAGCTGATGCTGATCCATTCTTTACTATGAATAAGCAGTATGCTCAAAAAGTTGAGGCTTTATCTGGTGGAACATTAAAAATTGAAGTTCTTCCAGTAAACGCAGTATTAAAAACTGCTGAAATCGCTGATGGTGTTAGCACAGGTGTTGTTGATGCCGGTCATACGGTTACAGCTTATTGGTACGGTAAAAACCCTGCGTCTTCATTATTTGGAACTGGTCCTTCTTACGGTTTCTCATCTCAAGAGTTAATGGGATGGATTGAGTACGGTGGAGGAAGAGCTTTATATGAAGAAACTTTAAAAGCTACAAAGTTAGACTACGTAGGTTTCTTTGCAATGCCAATGCCAGCTCAACCATTTGGTTGGTTTAAAAAAGAACTTAAAAGCTTAGCTGATATCAAAGGTATGAAATACCGAACTGTTGGTTTAGCAACAAACGTTCTTCAAGGTATTGGTATGACAGTTCTTCAGTTGCCAGGCGGAGAAATTCAGCCTGCAATGAAAACAGGTTTGATTGATGCAGCTGAATTTAACAACCCATCTTCTGACAGAAATTTTGGAATGCAAGACGTTTCTAAATTTTATTCATTAGGTAGTTTCCATCAATCACAAGAAATGTTTGAGATAACTTTCAATAAAAAGAAATTTGATAGCTTATCTAAACAACATCAGAACATTTTAAGAATTGCGGCAGAAGCAGCAAATACTGATAATTATTGGTATGCTCTTAAGAGATACTCTGATGACCTAAATAAATTAGTTACAGAGTCGGGCGTTAAACCTTTTGCTACACCAAAAGATATTTTGGCAGAGCAAATGAAGTCCTGGGATAAAGTTATAGCTGATTTTTCTGCTAAGGATGCTTTATTCAAAAAAATCGTTGACTCTCAAAAAGCATATGCAAAATCTGTGATGAAGTATTTATTACTTAATCAGCCAGATTATTCTATTGCTTTTAGAAATACTTTCGGCGATCCAGCTAACGTTAAAGTATAAATTAAGAAAATATAATTAAAAAGGGGTGCTAAGCACCCCTTTTTTTTTATCATAAGGGGGATTAATTGAAGTCATATATTAATTTTGCAGATCAGTTTGTGGTTTGGATTGGAAGAGCGTTCGCTTGGTGCGTTTTTGTTCTTACCGCTGCAGTTATGTATGAAGTGATAATGAGGTATTTCTTTAATGCTCCTACTCTTTGGGCATTTGATTTTACAATTCAGATGTATGGAGCTTTAATTATGATGGGGGGCGCCTCTGCAATTAGTACTAAATCACATGTTAGAGCAGACATGTACTACAATAAATTATCAGAAAGAGCTCAAGGAGCTTTAGATTTATTTTTATATATTATTTTTTATGTTCCAGGTGTTTTTGCTTTAACTTATGCAGGATATTTTTATGCAAAAAAAGCTTGGATAGTTCATGAAACAAGCTGGAATAGCCCAGCTCAAATTCAAGTTTATTTCAGCAAAAGTTTAATACCTATAGCTGGTTTACTTTTAGTAATTATTGGAATTTCAGAGATCTTTAGATGTATTATTTGTATTAAAGAAGGTAAGTGGCCTGAGAGAATTAACGATGTTGAAGAAACAGAAAAAATGATTTTAAGAAAAATTCAAAAAGGTGAGAGCGTGAAAGGATTAGTATAAAGAAATATGGAATGGGCAGCAAATCTTACAACAGCTAATTGGGTTGGTTTACTTCAAGTTACGTTGTTCGTGTTTATAATTCTTCTAGGTTTTCCAATGGCATTCACATTGCTAGCAATGTCAGTCATATTTGGCTATTACGCATTTTTTGATACGAAGTTATTTGCGGAGGTAGGTGTTTTTGGAAATAGAATATTCGACTTAATTGTAAAAAATGCTTTTTCGACCATGGAGAACCATGTGTTGATCGCAATCCCACTTTTTTTATTTATGGGATACATTGTTGAAAAAGCTGGAATTGTTGCAAGATTATTTAATGCAATTAGAGTTGCAACTTACAAACTTCCAGGCTCTCTTGCTGTTGCATCCTTAATTACTTGTGCAATATTTTCAACAGCCACAGGAATTGTAGGTGCCGTTGTAACATTAATGGGATTATTAGCTTGGCCAGCAATGGTGAATAATGGTTATAACAAACAATTTGCCTCAGGTGTAGTAACTGCGGGTGGATGTTTAGGAATTTTAATTCCACCTAGCATTATGTTTATTGTTTATGCAGTTGTGGCAGCGCTATCTCCTTTAAGATTATTTGCGGCAGCTATGCTACCAGGTTTAATGTTGGCTGGTCTTTATATAATTTATGTAATTATAGCCGCATCGTTAAATCCAAAACTAGCTCCAAAACCAAAATTAAGTGAGATACCTCCAAGAGCAAAAATTTATAAAGATCTTGTGGTGTCTTTTTTACCATTATTTTTAATTATAGTTTTAGTCCTAGGATCTATTCTTGGTGGACTTGCAACCGCCTCAGAGGCTGCAGCAGTTGGTGCGGTAGGAGCAATTGGGCTTGCATTTTTCTATAAAACTATGAATTGGAACATGTTTAAAGATTCAATTTATTTAACTGCAAGATCAAGCACCATGATCATATGGCTATTCGTGGGATCTTCATCCTTTGCATCAGTTTTCGCCTATTTAGGAGGACAGGAAATATTTGATGCATTCTTTAAATCACTTAACCTTGAACCTTGGCAATTTTTAGTAGTCACGCAAATAATAATTTTTATTTTAGGTTGGCCATTGGAGTGGACAGAAATTATAATTATCTTTGTTCCCATATTTTTACCTCTAGTAAAATATTATGGAATAGATCCTTATTTCTTTGGAATTTTAATTGGTCTTAATTTGCAAACATCATTCTTATCGCCACCTATGGCAATGGCAGCGTTTTATTTAAAAGGGGTACAAGGAGATAGAGTAAGTTTGCAAGAGATTTTCAAAGGCGGATATCCATTTATATTTATGGTTATTTTTGCAATGTTGTTATTGTACAATTTCCAAGGTCTCTCAACTTGGTTGCCAAAGTATCTTTTTGATTAATTTTTTTTATTAAAAATAATATCAAATGAAAACCTGTTTTTTATCCGCTAAACAAATTATTGATAAAATTAAAAACAGCGAACTTTCATCAATAGAAGTTGCAAATAGTTTTATTGAAAGAATTGAAGAGTTTGAAAAAAAAGTCCATGCCTGGGCTTTTTTTGATAAAAAATCATTTCTAGAAAAATCTAAAGAAGCAGATGATTGGAGATTATCTGGAAAACCTCTTGGACCTTTGCATGGATTACCGGTCGCCATTAAAGATATTTTCAAAACTGATGATATGCCTACGGGTTATGGAACAACTTTAAAAGATGGTCATCGCACAAGAGATGAAGCAGAGGTAGTAAGACTTCTTAAGAATGCGGGTGCTATTATTATGGGAAAAACTGTAACAACTGAACTTGCCTATTTTGATCCTGGAAAAACCACCAACCCTCATGATTATTCTAGAACACCAGGCGGATCCTCAAGTGGTTCTGCAGCAGCAGTTGCTTCATTTATGGCACCAGTTGCAATCGGATCTCAAACAAATGGATCCGTTATTAGACCAGCATCATATTGTGGAGTGATTGGTTATAAGCCATCTTATGGGTTAGTCTCAAGAAGCGGAGCTTTAAGATTATCTTTTTTACTCGATCAGGTTGGAATTTTTGGCAGAACAATTGAAGATATGGGATTAGTTTCTAAAGTTATAATGCAAAAAGATCATAAAGATAAATCAACAAAAATTTATCCTACAGAAAATATGGAGTCTTCCGTTTTAAAAGATCATCCTTTTGAGCCAAAATTTTTTTTTGTAGAAACACCAAAATGGAAAAATTTAGACAGCAATTCTAAGAAAGAATTTGAAAAGTTAAGAAAAAAATTACAAAAAAATGTTGTTGATTTTCAAGATGCCTCTTTTTTTGAAAAAGTTTTTGAATATCAACAAATAATTATGGAGACTGATATGGCTTACAATTTATCCTATTTTTACAACGAGCATAAAAATAAAATTGGAAAAAAATTAAGAGAAGCTATTGAGAGAGGACAATCTTATAAATCTAAAGATTATGCAGAGGCAGTCGATCATATGGAAGTTTATTATGAAAATATTTCAGAGATGTTTAATCATTTTCATGCAATCATTACCCCAGCAACCACAGGCGAGGCCCCAAAAGGACTGGACTACACGGGAAGTCCTGAATTTTGTACAATTTGGACTTATCTTGGTATGCCATCTATTTCATTGCCAATTTTAAATGGATCCAATAAAATGCCTATTGGGGTTCAAGTTGTTGGAGAAAAATTTGATGATGTTAGATTTTTACGTTCAGCAAATTGGCTTTTAAAAAAATTAACATAGTAAATTTATGATTGGAAAATTTTCTGCATTTATCGGAGCTGTTTTATTTATAATCTTTTTGGGGTCAATTACTTATTCTGTTTTAAAATCTCCAATTATAACATTTTCAGCATCTATCCCAGTTTTATGCGTTGGGGCGGTTGCTGTTGGAATGTTAATTTTTGATTTCAAAAGAATGTTATTTTTAGTTAGAAAAAAAAAATAATATTTTGCTATTATAAATTATCTTGAAAGAATCTAAGGTTAGTTTTTTACCTTTATTATTATTATTTATTCAACCAATTTTTATGACAGGCAATATAGCTGTTGCACGTGGTGCCGCAGGGTTTGTACCCCCGGTATCCCTTGCTTTTTGGAGATGGGTGTTAGCTGTTTTGATTTTATTACCTTTTATCTTTCCACAAATTAGAAAAAATTGGAAAGAGGTTATTGTTGAATTACCTAAATTATTAATTTTAGGTCTTACGGGTTTTGCATTTTGTGGAGCTTTTCCTTACATCAGCGGTCTTACAACTAGTGTTGTAAATATGGGAATAATTTATTCAGCCTCTCCTATATTTATTATTTTATTTTCAGTTTTTATTTATAAGGAAAAACTAAGTAGATTGCAGATATTTGGAACAGTTTTATGTATGCTTGGAATTATAGTTGTAGTTTGTAAAGGACAATTTGAGATCTTAATGAATCTCCAATTTACCAAGGGGGACATTTGGATTTCAGGAGCTATGATTAGTTGGGCAGTTTACTCGGTGTTTTTAATGAATTGGAAGAGTAAATTTGATCTGTTAACTCGCTTTGGACTTATGGCGATTGCTGGAGTGATTTGTTTATTACCCATGTATTACATTGAAGAAGTTTTTTTTTATACAACTTCCTTCAATAAAGATTTTATTTTTTGGACCGCCATAGCCGCAATATTTCCAGGCATCATAGCTTTTTTAATGTATTCGAAATTACAAAAATTAGTTGGAGCGTCAATAACAGGATTGGTAGTTTACTTAATGCCAATTTACAGTGCGCTGTATGGTTATTTTTTATTTAATGAAAAATTGGAAAATTTTCATTGGTTTGGTGGTATATTTGTTTTAACAGGGATAATTTTAGCAAATAAAAATTTATTTAAAATTAAATGAGTAATTTAATTAAAAGTGTAGGATTTATTGGCACCGGCCTAATGGGTCTGCCTATGGCTAAAAATATTTTAGCTAAAAAATTTAAATTAAATGTTTGGAATCGAACTCCTGGAAAAACTTTAGAATTAAAAAAAAAAGGAGCAAAAGTTTTTTCTGATATAAAAGATTTAGTTCAAAATTCTAAGGTTATAGTTTCAATGCTTGCAAATGATGATGTTTGTAAAACAGTTCTTATAAAAAAGATTCAACCGTACTTAAAAAAGGGGCAAATTGTAATTGATATGAGTTCAACAACTCAAACTACAGCTTTACAAATTGGTAATGCTTTAAAAAAAAAGAAAGTATTTTTTTTAGATGCTCCTGTTTCTGGAGGTACTATAGGGGCTGAAAAAGGAACCTTAGCCATTATGGTGGGAGGAGATAAAAAATATTTAATGTCGTGATGCCATTATTTAAAAGTATGGGTACCGCAATTTATGTTGGTAAAACTGGATGTGGCCAAGTTGCAAAATTAGCAAATCAAACAATTGTAGGAATTAGTATCGGAGCTGTTTCAGAAGCATTAATTTTAGCGGAGGCAGCAGGAGCAGATCCAAAAGCTGTGAGAGAAATTATGTTACAAGGATTTGCAGGCGGTCCAATTCTTAAAAATCATGGTTTAAGAATATTAACCAAAAACTTTAAACCAGGTGGAAAAGCATCAACGCAGCTTAAGGATATGAACAACATCATTAGTACTGCAAAAAAATATAAATTAAATTTACCAATTGCTAAAAAAGTCCAAGAACTTTATGCAAAGACTGTAAAATCTGGAAGAGCCAATCTGGATCACAGTGCTTTGTATTTATTTATAAAAGCTTTAAGAAGATAATGAAATTAAGACGAATTTTCTTATACGTCTTTTTATCTTTTAGTATTCTTTATATTTCCGTTTGTACGTATATGTACATTTTTCAAAGAAATTTTTTATATCACCCCTATCAAAATAATCATTTACGCGGAGAAAAATTAAATCCAGAGGTCAAAGAAGTATTTGTATCATCTACAGAGGGCATAACTTTAAAATCATGGTTTTATAAAAATCCTAAAAATACATATACGGTATTATTTTTTCATGGAAATGCTGGCGAATTAGGAAATAGGATTTATAAATTAAACGAGTTAAAAAATTTAAATTTAAATTATTTAATTATTTCTTGGAGAGGATTTAGCGGTAATAAGGGAAGTCCAACAGAACAAGGATTGTATAGTGATGCACGAAGTGCAATAGACTGGTTGGAGAAGAATAATATTTTAAAGAATAAAATAATTTTGTACGGAGAGTCCCTAGGAACTGGTGTTGCTATTGAGGTTGCACAAAATCAAAAATTTGCAGGAATAATTTTAGAGTCACCCTATACCTCCATCGTTGATGCAGCTAAGATTTATTATCCTTATTTACCAGTGGATTTTATATTAAAAGATAAATACTTAAGTTTAAAAAAAATTAAAAATATTACCTCGCCTGTCCTAGTTATGCATGGGGGGGCTGATAGAATAATACCTATTAACATGGGAAAAAAATTATTTGATGAAGTTCAATAAAAAAAATATGGATATTTTCCTAAATTTGATCGACACATGATGACTTATAATTCTGAATTAAAAATTGAACTAGATAAGTTCATTAAAACTTTAAATTAATTTTTAATAAAAGCTTGCACAAAGTCTTTTGCAATAAAGTTATCTAAGTCTTCTTCTTTCTCACCTATTCCGATTGCATAAATTGGGATTTTAAATTGTTTTGCAATAGCAACGAGAATTCCTCCTTTTGCTGTCCCATCTAATTTAGTCATAATAATTCCAGTGATTGGAGTAATTTTTTTAAATTCTTCAATTTGATTAATTGCATTTTGTCCGGTTGTTGCATCAAGAACTAAAATAGTCTCATGAGGTGCATCATTATCAATTTTTTTTAAAACTCTAATAATTTTAGAGAACTCTTCCATTAAATTTTTTTTATTTTGTAGTCGTCCCGCTGTATCAATTACACAATAATCTGCATTATTTTGTTTTGCATATTCAAAACTTTTAAATGCAACGGAGGCTGGATCGGAGCCAATATCTGACTTTACTATTTCAACACTAATCTTTTGGCACCAAAGTTCTAATTGATCGATGGCCGCAGCCCTAAAAGTATCAGCAGCTCCTACGATAATTTTATTACCTTGATCTTTGAGTTTTTTACATAATTTTCCAATAGTGGTTGTTTTTCCAACCCCATTCACACCGCAAACTAATACGACGGTTGGCTTATTATGCTTTGTTGAAAAAAAATCTTTTTGTAAAGGTATTAAAATCTCCTCTATTTCTTGTGCAATCGCCTGAAAGAAATTTTCTTTTGTTAATTCTTCTTTGCTATATTTTTTATTAGCTATATTTTTTCTAAACTCTTCTACAAAATTAATCCCAACATCTGCTTGAATGAGAATATCTTCAATATCCTGAAGAATTTCTGCTTGCGGTTTAGATTTATTAAAAACTTCATCAATTCCCTTTGTAAATTTTTCTGAAGTTTTTTTTAGACTTTCTTTAAGCTTTTTAAAAAAATTCATTAAGAATTATATTTTAAGGCTTATATTATTAATATTTGAAACAGATCCGGTCATTATAATATGTTTATTTTTAGCCCATTCAATTTGAAGAGTTCCATTTTTAAAATGAATATTAACTTTTTTTCCAGTAAGTCCTAATTTATTTGCAGCTACTGCCGTAGCGCAAGCAGCAGTACCACAAGCTAAAGTTAATCCTGCACCCCTTTCCCAAACTTTTACTGCTATATTTTTTTTATTCATAACTTCAGCAAAAGTGACATTACATCTTTGTGGAAAAAATTCATGATGTTCAATCTGCGGACCAATTTTTTTTAGCAGTTCAAATGTTATATTTTTAAAAAAAATAATATGGGGATTCCCAATACTCAATGTATATCCTGATAAAATTCCAAAAGTTTTAGTTTTAATCATAACTTTTGCGTGATTCATTTTTTTTGCTAAAGGAATTTTTTGCCAATCAAAATTGGGCACTCCCATATCAACAGATACTTCAGTTTTTCCCGTAAGTTTTGCATTTAAAATTCCGCTTTCAGTATTAATTTTTGATTTATTTAATTTTTTTTCATTCATTAAGAAGTAAGAAATACATCTAGAGCCATTTCCGCATGCCCCTGTTTCGCCACCGTCAGAATTATAAAAAGTTATTTTAGCGTTTGTTTTTTTTTCTTTATCTTTATCTATAAGAATAACTTGATCACAACCTGGGCCTTGTTTTCTATTTGCAATATTTATGATTTGTTGTTTTGAGATATCAATTTTTTCTTTTCTTCTATCAATGATGATAAAGTCATTGCCGAGGCCATCCATTTTATAAGCTTGTATTTCGATCATCTGTTTTGCTGTTGTATCTTACAAATATTCTCAATTATTGACTTTTAAAATAGTAAAATATACTTTTAATAAAATTTTCCACAAAAATAAGCAGGTTTTGTGGTGTCCTTCTAATGAAGGAGATCAACACTAGTCAGCGATATTCGCCCACTAGTGCGATTGCTGCTGGAGAAAAAAAATGTTTGAAAATTTAACAAGTAAAATTGAGTCTGCTTTTTCTTTTTTTAGTAAAAGCACTCAATTAGATGAAAAACAAGTCGATGAAGGATTAAGAAAAATTCGTCAGGCTCTTCTTGAGTCCGATGTAGCTCTTTCTGTTGCTAAAGAATTTATTGCAAATGTTAAGCCCAAAGCTATTGGGCAGGAAGTTCTTAAATCTATAACCCCAGGACAATTGCTTGTTAAAATTGTATATGATGAACTCGTTAAAATTTTAGGTAGTGAAAAATCAGAAATTAATCTCAATACAGTTCCGCCAGCAAAAATATTAGTAGTAGGTTTACAGGGTTCTGGAAAAACAACAACTTCAGCAAAAATTGCAAAATTTATTGAAAAGAATTTTAATAAAAAAGTAATGCTATCAAGCTTAGACGTTTATCGTCCTGCAGCTCAAAAACAATTAGAGTTACTTGGCAGTCAAAATAATATTCAAACTATTCCAATTATAGAAGGACAACTCCCTACAGAAATTACGCAGAGAACTTTAGCAGCTGCATCTCTATCGGGTTCAGATGTCATTATCTTTGATACTGCAGGACGCACGCAAATTGATAGTGTCATGATGAGTGAATTAAATAATCTTAAAAATATAATTAAGCCCATTGAGACTTTTCTAGTAGCTGACTCTCTAACGGGACAAGATGCCGTAAATATAGCAAGTGAATTTAAAAAAACAGTAGATTTGACTGGAATAATATTAACAAGAATAGATGGGGATGGAAAAGGTGGGGCCGCTCTTAGTATGAAGTCGGTTGCAAATTGTCCTATAAAATTTTTAGGGGTTGGTGAAAAAATAGATGATTTTGAAATATTTCATCCAGAAAGAATTGCAAATAGAATTTTAGGAATGGGAGATGTGGTATCTCTTGTTGAAAAAGTATCTGAAAATCTAAAAAAAGAGGAAGTTGAAGAGTTAGAAGAGAATTTTAAGAAAGGACAATTTACTTTTAATGATTATTTAAAACAGATTAGACAAATGAAAAAAATTGGTGGTATGGGGAAAGTCTTAGGAATGATCCCTGGTATTTCAAAAATAAAAAAACAAATAGACGAGGCTAATATTGATGAGGGACTTATTGGTAAGCAAGAAGCAATTATTTTATCAATGACTCCCAAAGAAAGAGATAATCCTAAGATTATTGATGGATCTAGAAAAAAAAGAATAGCGAATGGTTCAGGTACTGACATCGCTTTTGTAAACAAGCTTCTAAAACAACATAAAATGATGACAGGAATGATGAAAAGAATGTCTCAAGGTGGCGGAAGAAATTTTGGTGGTTTAGATGGAATACCTCCAGAGTTATTTAATAATCTAAAATAGAAAGGAAAAAATGTTAAAAATAAGACTATCTAGAGGGGGAACTAAAAAAAGACCCTTTTATCAAATCGTAGTTGCAGATTCTAGAAATCCAAGAGATGGAAAATTTATTGAAAAACTTGGATACTTCAATCCGTTGTTACCAAAAAGTAAACCAGAAAGATTAAGCTTAGAGTCAGAAAGAATAACTCATTGGATTAAAATGGGGGCTAAACCTACTTTAAGAGTTGCAAAATTTTTAGGTGCAGCAAATCTTGCTCCAGTTCCTGAAAAAAGAAATAATCCGATTAAAGGATTGCCTAAAAAGAAAGCACAAGAAAGATTAAAAGCTGCACAAGCTCCAAAAGAGGCGCCAGCAGCAGCTCCAGCGGCAGAAGCAGCAGCAGCCCCAGCAGCTGAACCAGCTCCAGTAGAAGCTCCAAAGACTGAAGAAAAAGCACCAGAAGCGGAGGCGCCAAAAGCTAACTAATTATTATGTGGTCTGCAAAAATATTCACTCTATATCCTGAATTTTTTCCAGGGATTTTAGATATCGGGCTTTATAAAAGAGCTAGAGAAAATAAAATCTGGTCTCTCGATGTCATAAACATCAGAGACTATGCTTTGGATAAGCATGGGAGTGTAGATGATTCTCCTTTTGGTGGAGGAAGTGGAATGGTGATGCGTGCAGACGTAATAGATAATTGTTTGGATAAAAATACAAAAAACTCTAAAAATGAACTTATTTATTTAAGTCCTAGAGGCGAATTATTAACCCAAAAAATTGCAAAGCAATTATCAAAAAAAAATGGAGTAGATCTTATTTGTGGACACTTTGAAGGAATTGATCAGAGAGTTATAGAAGAAAGAAAGATCAGAGAAATAAGCATTGGTGATTTTATTTTATCCGGAGGTGAAACAGCAGCGTTTGTTTTTTTAGACTCCATACTTAGATTATTGCCAGGCGTTCTTGGTAATTCTTCCTCTTTAAATGAAGAGAGTTTTGAAAATAATTTATTGGAATATCCTCAATATACAAAACCTCAAGAGTGGAAAGGAAGAGCTGTTCCGGAAGTACTTTTATCTGGAAATCATGCTAAAATTAAGGACTGGCGCTTAGCACAATCCGAGGATATAACACGTCGCCAGAGACAAGACTTATGGGAAAAATATCATAAATAACAAAATTTTAATGCAAATTTCTACAATGAGAATAGACGAATTAGATAAACTTCATATAAAGAAAATCGGTGAAAAAAAGTTACCAGAATTTTCTCCAGGAGATACTTTAAAAGTAAACGTGAGAATTATTGAAGGAAAAAGACAAAGAATACAAGCTTACGAAGGAGTTTGTATTGCTAAAAAAAATCGAGGAATTAACTCTACTTTTACAGTTAGAAAAATTTCTTTTGGAGAGGGTGTTGAAAGATTATTTCCAGTTCATAGTCCAAACGTGGAGTCCGTTGAAGTTATAAGAAGCGGAAAAGTAAGACGAGCAAAACTTTATTACTTAAGAGAAAGAACAGGTAAATCAGCTAGAATTACTGAAAAAATTAGAAAGAAAATAGGTGTAGATATTATTCAACCTTTACCAAAAAAAGAGGCAGTCCAAAATATTGAAGCCCAAGCAGATTTAGCTGCTGAGCAGGCTCCAAAAAATGCGGAAAAAGCTTCAGCGCCAAAGACAGAAGCTCAGAATAAAAAGAAGTAATACTAGTTTTTATTTAATGGCAAAGACACTTTACGACAAAATATGGGAGAGTCATTTAGTTGATGAACAAAGTGATGGAACATCACTTTTATATATTGATCGACATTTAGTTCATGAAGTTACAAGTCCACAAGCATTTGAAGGATTACGTTTATCCAATAGAAAAGTAAAATTACCAGGCTCAACATTAGCTGTTGTTGATCATAATGTTCCAACAACTGACAGATCAAAAGGAATTGCCGATAAAGAGTCTGCAATTCAAGTTGAGACACTTTCTAAAAATTGCAAAGATTTTGGTATAGAATTTTTTGGCTTAACAGACAAAAGACAAGGAATTGTTCACGTAATTGGTCCTGAACAAGGATTTACTCAGCCAGGAATGACGATCGTTTGTGGCGATAGCCATACTTCAACACACGGTGCCTTTGGCGCATTAGCTTTTGGAATTGGAACTTCAGAAGTAGAACATGTGCTTGCAACACAAACTTTGATTCAAAGTAGAGCAAAAAATTTCAAAATTAGTGTTGATGGAAAATTGCCATTAGGAGTTACTGCTAAAGATGTGATCTTATCTATTATTGGAAATATCGGAACAGCCGGTGGAACAGGTTATGTTATTGAATACTGTGGAGAAGTTTTTAGAAATTTTTCTATGGAAGAAAGAATGACCGTTTGCAATATGAGCATTGAAGCAGGCGCTCGAGCCGGACTTGTTGCTCCAGATCAAAAAACTTTTGATTATATTAAAGGTAGACCTTTAGCTCCAAAGGGAGAAAATTGGGAAAAAGCCCTAAAATATTGGAGCACTTTATACACTGACAAGGATGCAAAATTTGACAGAGAACTTTATTTACAAGGAAAAGATATTGAGCCAACGGTTACCTGGGGAACAAGCCCTCAAGACACAGCATCTATTAACGGTAAAGTTCCTGATCCTAATTTAGAAAAAAATGAGGATAGAAAAAAATCTATACTAAGATCGTTAGATTATATGGGCTTAGAACCTAATACCGCTATTCAAGATATTAAAATTGATAAGGTTTTTATAGGCTCTTGTACCAATGGAAGAATTGAGGATTTAAGAGAAGTTGCAAAAATAGTTAAAGGAAAAAAAGTAAATAAAAGTGTTGATGCAATTGTTGTTCCAGGTTCTGGACTTGTAAAATTGCAAGCTGAAAAAGAGGGTTTAGATAAAATATTTAAAGATTCGGGATTTGATTGGAGAGAGCCTGGATGTTCAATGTGTCTTGGCATGAATCCAGACCAATTAAAACCAAAAGAAAGATGCGCTTCGACTTCGAATAGAAATTTTGAAGGAAGACAAGGACGAGGCGGAAGAACACATTTAGTTAGTCCGGTGATGGCAGCCGCAGCTGCAATTGAGGGTAAATTTGTAGATATTAGAAAAATTATTTAATGGAAAAATTTACAAAACTTAAAAGTATTGCAGCCGATCTTCAAATTTCAAATATTGATACGGATATGATTATTCCTAAACAATTTTTAAAAACGATTAAAAGAACCGGTCTTGGCTCTGCTTTATTTTATGAAATGCGATATGATGAAAAAGGTAACGAAATTAAAAATTTTATCTTGAATAATGCTCCTTATAATAAAGCAAAAATTTTAATTTCAGGAAAAAATTTTGGTTGTGGTTCATCAAGAGAGCATGCTCCATGGGCATTATTAGATTTTGGTATTCGATGTATTATTGCAGAAAGTTTTGCAGATATTTTTTACAATAATTGTTTTAAAAATGGAATTTTGCCAATTATTCTTCCTGAAAACCAAGTTAAGGAATTATCTGAGGCCGCAAAAAAAAATAAAGAAATAGAAATAGATTTGATTGATCAAAAAATTCACAAGGGAGATAATAGACCTTTTGACTTTGAAATTGAGTCATTTAGAAAAGAGTGTTTGTTAAATGGTTACGATGATATTGCTCTAACTTTAAAAAAAGACTCTAAAATTAATAGTTTTGAGCAAAGAAAAAAAAATCTAACTCCTTGGTTATATTAATGAAAAAAAAACTTCTTATCCTTGCAGGTGATGGAATAGGACCGGAGGTAATGAATGAGGTTAAAAAAATTATTGTTTGGTTTAATAAAAAAAAATCTGCCGACTTTGAGATTACTGAAGAATTAGCCGGAGGAATTTCCTTTGATAAACTTGGAGAGCCAATTACTGACAAAGTAATGAAAATAGCCTTAGAAAGCGATGCAGTTTTGCTTGGAGCTGTTGGTGGACCAAAATGGGATAAATTAGAATTTTCTAAAAAACCAGAAAGAGCTTTGCTAAGACTTAGAAAGGATTTGGAATTATTTGCAAATTTAAGACCTGCAATTTGTTTTAAGGAACTTGCCAATGCATCAACTTTAAAGCCTGAGATTGTCTCTGACTTAGATATTATGATTGTACGTGAACTTACAGGAGGAATTTATTTTGGTAGTCCAAGAGGAGTTGAAAAATTATCTAATGGTGAAAAAAAAGGAATAAATACACACACTTATACAACAAGTGAAATTCAAAGAGTTGCCAGAGTTGCTTTTGAACTCGCAAGAAAAAGAAATAATAAAGTTACTTCGTGCGAAAAATCTAACGTTATGGAAGCAGGTTTGTTGTGGAGAGAAGTGGTAGAAGAATTACACAAGAAAGAATTTAAAGATGTAGAACTAAGTCACATGCTGGCGGATAATTGTGCTATGCAATTAGTTAGAAATCCTAAACAATTTGATGTGATTGTAACTGATAATTTATTTGGCGATATGCTTTCAGATGAAGCTGGAATGTTAACGGGTTCTCTTGGAATGTTACCCTCAGCCTCATTAAGTGGCAAAAATAAAGCTGGAAAATTTAAATCAATGTATGAACCTTGTCACGGTTCTGCACCTGATATAGCAGGTAAAAATATTGCAAATCCACTTGCATCAATATTAAGTTTTTCTATGGCTCTACGTTATTCATTTAATATGGATAAGGACGCTGACATGCTTGATAATGCAGTTAAAGATGTTCTAAGTGATGGACATCGAACAGCAGATATTATGGAGTCGGGTAAAAATAAAGTTTCAACTTCTCAAATGGGAGATTTGGTAATTACCAAATTAAAATAGATGAAAATTAATATAGCGATAGTAGGAAGCACAGGTAATGTTGGAAGAAAAACTGTTGAAGCTTTAGAGAGAAGAAAATTTCCGGTTAATAATTTATATTTATTATCATCAAAACGAAGTGCTGGCAGCTTTATCAAATTTAGGAATAAAAAAATTAGAGTTGAAAATTTAGAAAATTTCGATTTTAAAAAAGCTCATATTACTTTCTTTTGTGCAGGGTCTAAGCTTGCAAAAATTTTAGCTCCTAAAATTGCAAAATATTCAACCGTAATAGAACATTCTAAACATTTTAGAATGTTAAAAGATATTCCTTTGGTAATTCCAGAAGTTAACGAATATGCACTTAAAAATTATAAAAAAAAAAATATTATTTCAAATCCAAATTGTTCTACAACGCAACTGGTTTTAGCTCTCAAGCCTCTTCACGATAAATTTAAAGTAACTCGAGTGGTTACCTCAACTTATCAGTCCGTATCTGGAGCAGGAAAAGCTTCAATGGATGAGCTTATTTCTCAAACAAAAGATTATTTGGCCAAGAAAAAGATTAAGCCCGTAAAATTTACCAAACAAATAGCATTTAATGTTATTCCCCATATTGATGTTTTTATGAAAGATGGTTCTACAAAAGAAGAATGGAAAATGGAAAATGAAACTAAAAAGATCCTAGATAAAAATATTAAAGTAACAGCAACCTGCGTTCGCGTTCCGGTACTTATTTCACATTCTGAATCAGTAAATATTGAGCTAAAAAAAAGATTTAATATAAAGCAAATTAAATCTATTTTATCAAAAGCTGCTGGCTGCAAGGTTATTGATGAGCATAAAAATGGGGGCTATGCCACTCCTGCAGAGTGTGCTGGTAGTTTTTTAACTTACATTTCTAGAATCAGAAAGGATCCTACAAAAAATGCGATTAATTTATGGATAGTTTCGGATAATTTATTAAAAGGTGCGGCCTTTAATGGAGTGCAAATAGCGGAGGTTTTAGTTAAAAAGTATATAAAAAATAATTAAATATTTTTTATGGAAAAAAACTCTGGTCCGTTATCCCCACACATCCAGATTTATAAGTGGCAGTTTTCTTCTTTGCTCTCAATCACACATAGAATGACAGGCGTATTTAACGTTGCTGGGTTTTTTTTAATTATTTTATGGGTTTTATTTTTAGCAATAGGACCTGAATATTATAATTTTTATCAAAAATTTCTAAGAAGCTTTATAGGAAAATTTATTTTAGTCGGATTTACCTGGTCATTTGTTTATCACATGTTGAATGGTATTAGACATCTTGCTTGGGATTTTGGTTATGGTTATGAAATTAAAACTGCAAATCTTTCTGGAGTAGTGGTTTTACTTTCATCTATTTTAATAACATTTTTTATTTGGATTATTTAATGAAAAATCATGCTTTAAATAAATGGGTATTACAAAGGCTTAGTGCAATTGTATTAATACCTTTATTATTATTTTTATTATATTCCCTAGTAGATTTAGTTAATCAAGATTACACAGGTGCATTAGATTTTTTTGATAGCTACTTATCAATAGCTATTTTTATTTTATTTTTAATATTTGCTGGCACTCATTTAAAATTAGGCTTAGGTGAAATTATCGAAGATTACATTCAAAATGAAAGTATGAAGGGTATTTTAAATAAAATTATAATGTTAACCTCGGCTATACTTCCTCTTGTTGGCATTGTATCATTAATAATAATTATTTTATGAGCACTTATCCAATTATTGATCACGAATATGACGTTATCGTTGTGGGAGCTGGTGGCTCAGGATTAAGAGCGGCCGTAGGTTTAGCTGAAGCTGGACTTAAAACAGCATGTATTTCAAAAGTATTTCCAACCAGAAGTCATACCGCTGCGGCGCAAGGTGGAATTTCGGCTGCATTAGGAAACATGTCAGAGGATGATTGGCGTTGGCATATGTATGATACGGTAAAGGGAGCTGATTGGTTAGGCGATCAAGATGCTATTGAATATTTATGTAAAGAAGCTCCTAGGGCAGTTATTGAGCTCGAGAAATATGGCGTTCCTTTTAGCAGAACAGAAGAGGGAAAAATTTATCAAAGACCATTTGGAGGGATGACTGCAAATTATGGAAATGGGATTGCACAAAGAACTTGTGCTGCTGCTGATAGAACGGGACATGCAATTCTACATACTCTTTACGGACAAGCACTTAAAAAAAATACTGAATTTTTTATAGAGTATTTCGCGTTAGATTTATTAATGCATGACGGAAAGTGTCATGGAGTTACTGCTTGGAATTTACAAGATGGCACCATTCATCGTTTCAGAGCTAATATGACAATTCTTGCAACGGGTGGTTATGGAAGAGCATATTTTTCAGCAACTTCCGCACACACTTGCACAGGAGATGGAAATGCAATGGTCTTAAGAGCAGGTTTACCATTACAAGATATGGAATTTATTCAATTTCATCCAACAGGTATTTATGGCGCTGGATGTTTAATTACTGAAGGTTCTAGAGGAGAGGGGGGATTTTTAGTTAATTCTGAGGGGGAAAGATTTATGGAAAGATATGCTCCTTCAGCAAAAGATCTTGCATCAAGAGATGTGGTTTCAAGATCTATGACAATTGAAATTAATGAAGGTCGGGGAGTTGGTAAAAATAAAGATCATATCTATCTTCATTTAAATCATTTAGATCCAAAAGTTTTACATGAAAGACTTCCTGGAATTTCTGAATCTGCAAAAATTTTTGCTGGAGTAGATGTAACAAAAGAACCAATACCAGTTGTACCTACAGTTCACTATAACATGGGAGGTATTCCAACTAATTATTATGGTGAAGTAATTTCAAAAACTGAAAATGACAAAGATATTATTGTGCCTGGTTTAATGGCAGTGGGGGAAGCAGCCTGCGTTTCTGTACATGGAGCAAATAGATTAGGATCTAATTCATTGATTGATCTTGTGGTATTTGGCAGAGCTGCCGCAATGCGAGCTGCAACAATAGTAAAACCAAATTCAAAACATGAAACAATTCCAGAAAGCGAAACCCAAAAATCAATTTCAAGATTTGATAAATTAAGAAATTCAAATGGTGGTACGCCAACTTCTGTACTTAGAGATAAAATGCAACGAACAATGCAAAAAAACTGCGCAGTTTTCAGAGATGCTAAAATTTTAAAAGAAGGAATGGAAGAAATAAGAAAACCATGGAAAGGAATGGATGATATTTCAGTTTCCGATAAGTCTTTAATTTTTAATACAGATTTAATTGAAACATTAGAGTTTGATAACCTGATAAGACAATCACTCGTTACAATGGCTTCCGCTGAAAATAGAAAAGAAAGCAGAGGAGCACACTCTAGAGAAGATTTTAAGGAAAGAGACGATGATAATTGGATGAAGCATACACTTGCTTGGCAAGATGGGGAAAAAGTAAAAATAGATTATCGAAATGTTCATAATTTTACCTTATCTAATGAAGTGCAGTATTTTCCGCCGAAAGCGAGAGTATATTAATGGTTCAGTTTGCTTTACCCAAAGACTCTAAAATTGTTGAGGGTAAATATTTTAAAGACAAAACTAATGGTAAAAATTTAAAAAAAATAAAAGTTTACCGATGGGATCCTGAGACAAAAGAAAATCCAAGACTAGATACTTATGAAGTTAATATGGATGAGTGTGGGCCAATGGTTCTTGATGCCCTTATTAAAATTAAAAACGAAATTGATACTACATTAACTTTTAGAAGATCATGTAGAGAAGGTGTTTGCGGTTCTTGTGCCATGAATATTGATGGGGTTAATGGCCTTGCTTGCACAAAATCAGCAGTAGACATTAAAGATGAAATAAAAGTTTATCCCCTTCCTCATATGCCAGTAATTAAAGATTTAGTTCCAAATTTAAATCAACTTTATAAACAATATCAATCTATCGAACCTTGGTTGCAAGTTGAAAAAAAAAGTAATGGAAGTGACAAAGAGATATATCAATCAAAACAAGATAGAGAAAAATTAGATGGGCTTTACGAGTGTATAATGTGTGCATGCTGTTCAACATCATGCCCAAGTTATTGGTGGAATGGTGAGAAATATTTAGGGCCAGCTGTTTTGTTACAAGCCTACCGATGGATTATTGATAGTAGAGATCAGGAAAGAGTTAAAAGGTTAAAGAAAGTTGCAGATGAACTTAAACTTTTTAGATGTCATACAATTATGAACTGTACTAATGCATGTCCTAAGGGATTAAATCCAGCAAAGGCAATTGGCTCCATAAAAAAAATGCTAGTCCAGCATAGCAAAGATCTATAATTTTTTTACTTCATTATTTGACAGCTTAATTTTATCCTTATATTTTCATATTAATTTAAATGAAAATTATAGAGCACTTTGTTAACGGTAAATCATTTTCTGGTTCTTCAAAAAAAACCTCCGAAGTTTTTAATCCAGCAACAGGAGAAGTTTCAGCCAAAGTAAATCTCGCATCAAAAAAAGATGTTGATGATGTAGTTGCTGTTGCAACTAAAGCATTTGCAACATGGTCACAAGTTCCTCCATTACAAAGAGCAAGAATTTTATTTAAGTTTAAAGAATTAATAGAGAAAAATTCAGATGAGTTAACAAAAATAATCGTTGCTGAGCATGGTAAAGTTTATGATGATGCGAAAGGATCATTAACAAGAGGTTTAGAAGTTGTTGAGTTTGCCTGTGGAATACCACATTTGTTAAAAGGTGAATTTACAGAAAATGTTGGAACTAATGTTGATAGTTGGTCTATAAGGCAACCCCTTGGAGTTTGTGCTGGAATTACTCCATTTAATTTTCCAGCAATGGTTCCAATGTGGATGTTTCCATTGGCTATAGCTTGCGGAAATACTTTTATTTTAAAACCTTCTGAAAAAGATCCAAGTTGCCCTTTAAGATTAGCAGAATTGTTAAAAGAAGCAGGTTTACCAGATGGAGTTTTTAATGTCGTAAATGGAGATAAAGAGTCCGTAGATGCCCTGCTTTCAAATCCAAATGTTAGCGCAATTAGTTTTGTAGGTTCAACTCCAATAGCTAAATACATTTATGAAAATGCAGCAAAATTTGAAAAGAGAGTTCAGGCATTAGGAGGAGCTAAAAATCACTGCGTAGTAATGCCAGATGCAGATTTAGATCAGGCAGTTGCAGGACTTATGGGAGCAGCATATGGCTCAGCAGGAGAAAGATGTATGGCGCAATCGGTTGCAGTTGCCGTTGGAAACATTGGAGATGAATTAGTTAGTAAACTTACTAAAGAAGTAAATAATTTAAGAGTTGGACCTGGACTTGATAAAGGAGTGGATATGGGCCCATTAGTTACCGCTCAACATTTAGAAAAAGTTACGAGTTATATTGATTTAGGGGTTAAAGAAGGTGCAAAATTAATTGTTGATGGAAGAAAAATTAAAAAGCCGCAAGGATACGAAAAAGGGTTTTATTTAGGAGGTTGTTTATTTGATCATGTAAAAGAAAATATGAGAATTTATAAAGAAGAAATATTTGGACCTGTTCTTTCGGTTGTAAGAGCAAAGAATTTTAATGAAGCCGCAGATTTAATTAATAGACATGAATTTGGTAATGGAGTTAGTATTTTTACTAGAGATGGTGACAGTGCTAGAACATTTTCAAGTCATATTAAAGTTGGAATGGTTGGTATAAATATCCCAATACCCGTACCAATGGCTTTTCATAGCTTTGGTGGTTGGAAAAGGTCATTGTTTGGTGATCAACACGTTCATGGCATGGAAGGAGTTAGATTTTATACTAAATTAAAAACTATTACTTCAAGATGGCCTTCTGGTATAAAGGCGACTTCAAATTTTACAATGCCAACAATGAATTAATAGTATGCGAAAAAAAATATCACTCATAGGATCAGGACAAATTGGTGGAACTTTGGCTCACTTAGTTTCTTTAAAAGAATTAGGCGATGTAGTTATTTTTGATATTGCAGCGGGTTTGCCAGAAGGAAAATCATTAGACATTGCTCAATCAGGTGCTGTTGAGCGATTTAATGCACATCTTAAAGGCACGACAAGTTATGCAGATATTGAAAATTCGGATGTAATTATTGTAACTGCTGGTGTTCCGAGAAAAGAAGGAATGAGCAGAGATGATCTTTTGGGAATTAATTCAAAAGTAATGAAACAAGTGGGTGAAGGAATTAAAAAATACTCTCCCAAAGCATTTGTAATTTGTATTACTAATCCTTTGGATGTTATGGTTTTGGCATTACAAAAGTATTCAGGTTTACCTGCTGAAAGAGTTGTTGGAATGGCAGGGGTTTTAGACTCTTCTCGTTTTAGATTATTTTTATCAGAAGAATTTAAAGTTTCTATTGAGGATGTAACCGCTTTTGTTTTAGGAGGTCATGGAGATACAATGGTTCCACTTGCCAGATATTCTACAGTTGCAGGAATACCAATTCCAGATCTTATAGATATGAAATGGTCTACTAAAGAAAGAATAGATAAAATTATTCAAAGAACTCGAGATGGCGGAGCTGAAATAGTAAAATTATTAAAAACAGGTTCTGCTTATTATGCTCCAGCTAGTTCAGCGATTGAAATGGCAGAGGCATTTTTAAAAGATAAAAAGAAAATTTTACCATGCGCAGTTTATTTAGATGGCGAGTATGGAGTTGATGATCTTTACGTTGGAGTACCAGTTATAATTGGTGCAAAGGGTGTTGAAAAAGTTATTGAGATTAAATTTAACCCTGAAGAAAAAGAGATGTTTTTAAAATCAGTTGATTCCGTTAAAAAACTAACTCAAGATCTTTTCAAGCTTGATCCAGAAGTAGCTAAAATTAAAACTATTAAGCCAAAGTATTAATTTTTAATGAATATTCACGAACATCAGGCAAAAGACTTAATAAAAAAATTTGGCGCTCCCGTTTCAAAGGGAGTTGTTATTTTTAATTTAAATGAAATTGATGAAAAAATTAAACAGTTAACTAGTAAAATGTATGTAGTTAAAGCCCAAATACATGCAGGAGGCAGAGGAAAAGCTGGAGGCGTAAAATTAGTTAAAAGTATCGATGAATTGAAACAAAAATGCAAAGATTTACTTGGAAAAGTTCTTGTAACCCATCAAACCGGACCACAAGGAAGAGAAGTTAAAAGATTATATATAGAGGAAGCCTCAGATATTAAAAAAGAATTTTATTTATCATGTTTAGTCGATAGGGCATCTTCAAAGATTGCATTTATTTCTAGTGCCGAGGGAGGAATGGATGTTGAAGAAGTTGCTGACAAAACTCCTGAAAAAATAATTACAACACGTGTTTCATTATCAGCAAAATTAAGAGAGGAAGATTTAGATTCAATTGTAAAACCTTACAATTTAAGTGGAGAACAAAAAAATCAGGCAAAAAAAGTTGCTCAAGCTCTATACGATACTTTAGTAAATACTGATGCAAGTCTAATTGAGATTAATCCACTAATTCTTACAACTGAGGATCAAGTTAAATGCTTGGATGCAAAAATAAGTTTTGATGATAATGCACTTTTTAGGCATCCAGAAATTAAAGAACTTAGAGACTTGAATGAAGAAGACCCAATGGAAATTGAGGCTAGCAAATATGAGCTGGCTTATATTAAATTAGATGGAAAAATTGGTTGCATGGTTAATGGCGCAGGTCTTGCAATGGCAACCATGGATATCATAAAACTTTACGGTTCAGAGCCTGCAAATTTTTTAGATGTAGGTGGTGGAGCAACAAAAGAAAAAGTCTCTGCAGCATTTAAAATTATTTTATCAGATAAAAATGTTGAAGGTATTTTAATAAATATTTTTGGTGGAATTATGCGTTGCGATATTATTGCACAAGGTGTTATTGAAGCCGCAAAAGAAGTTGACCTTAAAGTTCCTCTTGTAGTTAGATTGGCAGGAACAAAAGTTGATGAAGGCAAAGAGATTTTAAAAAAATCAGGATTAACAATTATTTCTGCCGATAATTTATCCGATGCAGCAAAAAAAATTGTAGAGGCAACAAAATAGCATGTCAGTTTTAGTTAATAAAAAAACAAAAGTTATTTGTCAGGGCTTCACAGGAAAACATGGAACATTTCATTCTGAGCAAGCACTTGCGTATGGAACAAATTTAGTTGGAGGAATTACACCTAAAAAAGGTGGACAAACTCATTTGGGTCTTCCAGTTTTTAACACGGTTGCAGAAGCAGTCGATAAAGTAAAACCTGACGCAACTATGATTTATGTTCCAGCTCCCTATGCAGCGGCAGCTATTATTGAAGCATTAGATAGTAAAATTCCATTAATTGTTTGTATTACAGAGGGCATTCCAGTTTTAGATATGGTGAAGGTAAAAGAAAAATTAATTAAATCAAAAAGCAGATTAATAGGGCCGAACTGTCCAGGAATTATTACCCCTGATGAATGTAAGATTGGAATTATGCCTGGACACATTCATAAAAAAGGATCAGTAGGAATTGTATCAAGATCAGGAACATTAACCTATGAAGCTGTAGCCCAAACCACAGCATTGGGATTGGGACAGTCTACTTGCATTGGAATTGGCGGAGATCCAATCAATGGAACTAATTTTATTGATTGTTTAGATTTATTTTTAAAAGATGAAGAAACTAAATCAATCATCATGATAGGAGAAATAGGTGGCAGCGCTGAAGAAGAAGGAGCTGAATTTATTAAATCTTCAAAAATTAAAAAACCAATTGTTGGATTTATCGCAGGAGTAACAGCGCCTCCAGGAAGAAGGATGGGACATGCGGGGGCAATTATTTCTGGTGGCAAGGGTCTTGCTAAAGACAAGATAGAAAAAATGAAATCTTGCGGCATAACAGTTGCAAATTCACCAGCTGATATTGGGAAAACTTTATTTGACAAACTTAAGACTTAATATTTTATTACGATTATAAAATTATATGTCGTCACAAGAAAATAATATTATTTTTCAAAAAACATCTTTTTTATCAGGAACTAACTCCTCTTATATTGAAAAGCTTTATGCTAAATATGTGGAGAATCCTTCCAGTATCCCAGATAGCTGGAGACAATTTTTTGATGGTTTGGGTGATCAAAAAAATAATATTATAGAAAATCAAGGACCTAGTTGGGCGCCATCAAATATTAAACATATCTCTAATGGAGACTTAGATATTTATGAAAAATATCTTCCTAAAAATTTAAATGGAAATTCCATAAAAGAAAAAATAATAGAAAAAAATAAGACCTTATCAAATGATGAAAGACTAGATGTAGAAAGATCTACTATTGATTCTATACGAGCCATCATGATGATTAGGGCATATAGAATTAGAGGACATTTAATTGCTGATTTAGATCCATTACAATTACAGGAAAAGAATTATCATCCTGAACTAAATCCAGAAACTTACGGTTTCAAAAAAGAGGATAGAAATAGAAAAATATTTTTAGATAAAGTTCTTGGCCTTGAATATGCAACTGTAAATGAAATTTTAGAAATTTTATTAAAAACCTATTGTGCAAAGATTGGTATAGAATTTATGCATATGTCGGATCCAGAAGAAAAAAAATGGATCCAAGAAAGAATTGAAGGCAAAGGTAAAGAAGCAAATTTTACTTTTGAAGGTAAAAAAGCAATTTTAAGAAAATTAGTTGAGGCAGAAGGATTTGAAAATTATTGTCACACTAAATTTGTAGGAACAAAAAGATTTGGTTTAGATGGTTGTGAGTCTTTAATTCCAGCACTAGAACAAATAATCAAAGTTGGAGGAAATTTAGGGGTAAAAGAGGTTAAGATTGGAATGCCTCATAGGGGCAGATTAAATATTCTTGCAAATGTCATTCAAAAGCCTTTTAAAAAAATATTCAAAGAATTTTCTGGAGACCCAGGTCCTGAAGCAGCGGGTGTTTCTGGAGATGTTAAGTACCATTTAGGAGCATCAGCAGACAGAGATTTTAATGGTAACAATGTTCATGTGAGTTTAACTGCAAATCCCTCTCATTTAGAAGCTGTAAATCCTGTAGTATTAGGACAAACTAGAGCTAAACAATTTTTTCATAATGATCCAGAAAGAATAAAAGTAATCCCAATTCTTTTACATGGTGATGCCGCATTTGCAGGGCAAGGAATTGTTGCAGAATGTTTTGCTATGTCGGGTTTAAAAGGACATAATACAGGTGGAACAATTCATATTATTGTAAATAATCAGATTGGTTTTACAACTAGTCCTTCTTTTGCAAGATCTTCTCCTTATCCTTCAGAAGTCGCTAAAATGGTTCAGGCTCCAATATTTCATGTAAATGGAGATGATCCGGAATCTGTTGTTTATTGTGCGAGAATTGCAACAGAATACAGACAAAAATTTAAGCGAGATGTCGTTATAGATATTATTTGTTACCGAAGATTTGGTCATAATGAGGGAGACGAACCTTCATTTACTCAGCCCATTATGTATAAAAAGATTAGAAATCATGCTTCAACACTAACAATTTATGGAAATCAACTTGTTCAGGAAGGTGTTTTAAGAAATGAGGAGTTTCAAGAAGAGAAAGATAATTTTAAAAAATTTTTAGATTCAGAATTTGAAACATCAAAGAATTATATTCCAAATCAAGTAGATTGGTTTACAGGAAGTTGGTCTAAGTTTACAACCGAAATTGGCTCTGATCGTAGAGGAGTCACAGGTGTTGATTTAGATTTAATTCATGAGGCAGGAGAAAAAATTTGTAAACTTCCAGATAATTTAAATTTTCATTCAACAATCAAAAGACTTTTTGAAGCAAAGAAAAAAATGTTTGAAACCGGAAAGGGTTTTGATTGGGCAACTGCTGAAAGTTTAGCGTTTGCAACATTGTTACTAGAGGGATATCCAGTAAGATTTGTAGGACAAGATTCATCACGAGGAACTTTTAGTCAGAGACATGCTAGTGTGCTTGATCAAGAAACAGGTGAAAAATATTATCCTTTAAAAAATCTTAGTACAAAACAAGCCCAATTTGAAATTATTGATAGTTTTCTATCAGAATTTGGCGTTTTAGGATTTGAATATGGTTATTCATTATCATCTCCAGAAACCCTAGTTTTATGGGAGGCGCAGTTTGGAGATTTTGCAAATGGCGCTCAAATTATTATTGATCAGTTTATAACATCAGGTGAAAAAAAATGGACTAGAGCAAGTGGTCTAGTAATGCTTCTTCCTCATGGATATGAGGGACAAGGCCCAGAACATTCCTCAGCTAGAATTGAGAGATATTTACAATCATGTGCACAGGAAAATTTACAAGTTGTCAATTGTACCACTCCAGCAAATTATTTTCATTTATTGAGAAGACAAATTCATAGAACTTTTAGAAAGCCACTTATAGTATTTTCTCCAAAATCATTGTTGAGACATAAGAAATGTGTCTCTGAAATTGAAGATTTTTTACCTGAGAATTCTTTTCATAGAATATTACCGGATCATGCAGATTTTCCAGAATATAATTTGATTAAATTAGTAAAAGATGAAGAAATTAAACGTGTCGTTCTTTGTTCTGGAAAAGTTTATTTTGATATTTCTGAAAAAAGAGAAACTATAAGAAACCCTAAAGTTCAATTATTAAGGATTGAACAGTTATATCCATTTCCAGTTAAAAAATTAGCTAGTTTTTTAAAAAGATTTAAAAACGCTAATGAATTTATTTGGTGTCAGGAAGAACCTGAAAATATGGGGGCTTGGAGTTTTGTTGAAAAATATATCAATTGGACATTAGATTTAATCGACGCAAAATCTAAAAAAGTGCAGTATGTTGGTAGAAAACCCTCAGCTTCAACGGCTACCGGTTATTTGAAAAAACATGTACAACAGCAGGACGAAATAATATCAAAAGTACTTTTATAGAATAATGGCAAAAGATTTAGTTGTACCAACTCTTGGAGAGTCAGTAACTGAAGCAACAGTTTCTAAGTGGCTAAAACAAGTTGGTGACTCAGTGAAAGCAGATGAACCAGTTGTTGAATTAGAAACAGATAAGGTTAGTGTATCTGTACCATCTCCAGAGACAGGTGTTTTATCTGAAATTAAAATTCAAGCCGGCAAAACAGTTAACGTAGGAACAGTACTAGGTTCCATTGGAGCAGGCAGCGCTGCAGTTGTAAAAAAAGAAGCCGTTAAAACAACAGAACCCTTAAAACCAAAAATTGTGGAGGCCCCTATAAATAAAAAAGAAATATTATCTCCAGCTGTTAAAAGAATTGTTGAAGAAAAAAGAATTGATATTAGCACAATTAGTGGATCAGGCCGAGATGGAAGAATTTTAAAAGGAGATTTATTAGAATCTATGGGCTTACCTTCTACTCCATCTTCAGCGAGATTGACCAAAGGTGATGAAGAGAGAGTTAAAATGACTCGTTTAAGATCAACTATCGCAAAAAGATTAAAAGAAGCCCAAAATAATGCAGCGATGCTGACAACATTTAATGAGATTGATATGTCGAGAATTATTGAAATGCGAGCTGAATATAAAGAAGGTTTTCAGAAAAGATATGGCGTGAAATTAGGGTTTATGTCATTTTTTGTAAGATCTTGTGTGGAAGCTTTAAAAGCTTTTCCAATTATAAATGCAGAAATTCAGCAAGATGAAATTGTTTATAAAAATTACTACAATATTGGAGTTGCTGTTGGTACAGAAAAGGGTCTGGTAGTACCAGTAGTTAGAGACGCAGATGAACTTTCATTTGCTGATATTGAAAAACAAATTATTGCTCTAGGTGAAAAAGCAAAGACAGGGCAATTATCTATAGAAGAACTTCAGGGTGGAACTTTTACAATTACAAATGGTGGGATTTACGGATCGATGTTATCAACTCCAATATTAAATCCTCCGCAATCAGGAGTTTTGGGTATGCATAATATAGTGCAGCGAGCCGTTGTCGTTGATGGAAAAGTTGAGGTTAGACCTATTATGTATTTAGCCTTATCCTATGATCATAGAATTATTGACGGAAAAGATGCAGTATCATTCTTAGTTAGAGTAAAAGAATATTTAGAAGATCCAAGAAGACTTTTTTTGAATTTATAATTAATGGAAGAATTTGATTTTTTAGTCATAGGTGGTGGACCAGGCGGTTATGTTGGAGCAATTAGAGCTGCACAACTAGGATTAAAAACTGCATGTATTGAGTCGAGAGGAACGCTGGGCGGTACTTGTCTTAATGTTGGATGTATACCATCTAAAGCTTTATTACATTCCTCTCATCTTTATAAAAAAGCAAAAACTGAATTTAAAAATATTGGAATTAATATTAATGAACCATCATTAGACCTTTCGAAAATGATGGGCCATAAAGCAAAAGGCGTAGAGGGACTCACAAAGGGAATAGAATTTTTATTTAAAAAAAACAAGGTTACTTACATCAAAGGTTTTGGAGCCTTTAAAGATAAGAATACAATATCAGTCACTGATGATGCTAATAATAAAAAAGATTATAAATTTAAAAATGCAATTATAGCAACTGGTTCTGTACCGGTTTCTCTTCCCAATATAGAAATTGACGAAAAAATAGTTGTATCTTCAACAGGAGCATTAAATTTAAACTCTGTACCTAAAAAACTAGTAGTTATCGGGGCTGGTTATATTGGATTGGAGATGGGATCTGTGTGGCTAAGATTAGGGTCAGAAGTACAAGTTGTAGAATATTTAGATTATATAACGCCAGGGATGGATAGAGAGGTATCAGATGCTTTCTTAAAAATATTACAAAAGCAGGGTATGCAATTTAATTTATCAACAAAAGTTATTGGTGTTACAAAAAATAAAAAAGGAGCAACAGTTTCAGTTGAAAAAAATGGAACTAAAAGTGATATTGATTGCGATGTTGTTTTAATGTCAGTTGGAAGAAAGCCAAATACTACAGGATTAAATCTTGATAAAATTGGAGTAAAATTAGACTCAAAAGGAAGAGTTGAAACAAATCATCAATATAAAACCAATTTAGATAATATTTATGCAATTGGAGATGTAATTGCAGGCCCAATGCTAGCACATAAGGCTGAAGAAGAAGGAATTGCCGTCGCTGAGTTTCTTAGTGGAAAATATGGACACGTAAATTATGATGTAATTCCAGGAGTTATTTATACAGCTCCAGAAGTAGCTTCGGTTGGTAAAACAGAAGAGCAATTAAAAGAGCAAAAAATATCCTATAAGGTTGGTAAATTTCCTTTTGCTGCAAATGCTAGAGCGAAAGTTAATGATGAAGGAGATGGATTTGTTAAAATTTTATCTGATGAAAAAACAGATAGGGTTTTAGGAGTGCATATGATTGGACCCGATGTTGGTAACATGATTGGAGAAATGTGCTTGGCTATGGAGTTTGGCGCAAGTTCAGAAGATATTGCAAGAACATGTCACGCTCACCCTACTTTGGCTGAAGCAATTAAAGAGGCTGCTTTAGCAGTTGATAAAAGAGCAATACACTTTTAAATTAAATTTTCATTCCTGATTTTTTCCAATCAGCAGTAAAAATATCAACGCCTTTATCGGTAAGATGATGTTTATAAAGTTCTTTAAAAATTTTAACTGGAACTGTCGCCACATCTGATCCAATACCTGCGACTGCGTTGAAATGATCAACGGATCTAATAGATGCTGATAAAATTTTTGTTTTTATATTTTTATAATTATTAAAAATTTTTTTAATATCCTCTATAAGTTGTATCCCATTTTCTCCGATATCATCTAATCTTCCAATGAATGGTGAAATATAGGTAGCGCCAGCCTTTGCAGCTAATAAAGCCTGTGAGGCCGAAAAACATAAAGTAACATTTACTTTAATTTTTTTTGCAGAAAGTATATTGCATGCTTGCAAACCATTCCAAGTTAATGGAACTTTTATTACAATATTTTTTGCAATTTTTCTTAATACATCTGCTTCTTTAAGCATTGAAGGAACATCGGGCGCTGTTACCTCAGCACTTACAGGCCCTTTTATTTCATGACAAATTTCTTTTAACAAAATTTTAAAATCTGTACCTGCGCTTGCTAGCAAAGAAGGATTCGTTGTAACACCATCTATTAAATTAGCTTTGTTTAATCCTCTAATTTCTTTAATATCTGATGAGTCTAGAAAAATTTCCATGGATTTAGATTATAAAATTTATAGTAAGAAATAAACAAATAATAGAATTTTTTGATGACTTTAGATGTATTGTTACCGTTAAAATTTGATTATCCTTTCACATATAATGTACCAAAAGATATTAATGTAAAGGCGGGAGATTTTGTTTTAGTTCCCTTTCAAAACAAAGATATTATTGGGGTTGTCTGGGGAAAAGGTAGTCCAATTAAGAGCTCAATTAAGATTAAAGATATTAAAAAAAAATTTGATTTTGTATCTTTATCCAAAGAAACTTTAATTTTTTTAGACAGATTTTCTCGATATAATTTAGTTGATTTAGGAATAGCGTTAAAATTATTTATTTTTAAAAAAGCTTTTAAAGAGTTATCAAATAAAAAAAAAGATACATCAACTTACGAGTACTCATTAAAAAAAAATATTAAATTTGATGAGAGTCAGAAGAAAGCTATTAAAATACTGGATAATCAACTTTCCTTTGATAAATTTTCAACAGTATTATTACACGGAATTACAGGCTCAGGTAAAACTTTAATATATTTTCAAAAAATAAAAGATTTCCTGGAAAAAGGTTATCAGGTTTTAGTATTGCTTCCGGAGATAGCATTAACAAATCAAATTAAAGAAAGGTTTAAGGAGTATTTCGGAAATTATCCTGCATTGTGGCATTCAGATATTTCTGAAAAGAATAAAAGATTGATTTGGAATGGAATTGCTAATCATAAAATTAATTTAGTTTTAGGCGCCAGATCATCTTTATTTCTTCCTTTTAAAAAATTAGGATTAATTATCATAGATGAAGAGCATGACCAGTCTTACAAACAAGAAGATCAAGTTATTTATAATGCTAGAGACATGGCTGTTTTAATGGCATCAATAAAAAAAATATCAGTCATTTTAGTTTCAGCCACTCCTTCTCTTGAAACCTACTACAATACAATTAACAAAAAATTTACATACATTAGTCTAGACAAAAGATATGGCGACGCTCAGCTGCCAGAAGTTAAATTTGTAAATTTAAAAAAAAATCCCCCTGCTAAATCTAAATTTATTTCACCGTCTATTATTACAGAACTTAAAAATATTTTAGAAAAAGGTAATCAAATTTTATTTTTTTTAAATAGACGTGGATATTCAACATTTGTTATTTGTACAAAGTGTGGATATCGTTTTAACTGCCCCAATTGTTCAGTTTCTTTAATTTATCATAAAGAAACTAATAAATTAATTTGTCACTATTGTAATCACGAAGCTTCTTTAGAAAGAAAATGTAAGGAAGGAGATAATTGTAAATTTTCTTTTTATGGACTAGGTGTTGAAAAAATATTTGAGGAGGTTAGAGAAATTTTTCCTAATAAACGAATAGAATTATTCTCTAGTGATTTTATTCATAACGACGATGCCACAAAAAATATTTTCGAAAGTATTCAGGATGGTAGAATTGATATTATTGTAGGAACTCAGTTAATTTCTAAAGGTTTCCATTTTCCAAAATTAAATTGCATCGTAATTGTTAATTCTGATATGAGTTTTTTAGGAAATGATATTCGCAGCTCCGAAAAAACATTTCAATTAATGAATCAGCTTAGTGGCAGAGCTGGAAGGGAGGTGAAAAATTCAACAGTATATCTTCAAACTTTTGAACCAGAAAACCAAACTTTAAAATCAATCTGCGATAAGAATATTTTGGCTTTTTATGAAAATGAAATTAAATTTCGTGAAAGATCTAATCTTCCACCATTTACAAAGCTTATTGCTTTTATTATTTCAGGAAAAAATAGATTTGATGTTGATGAGTGTGCAAGAAATTTAAAAAATAAAATTCCAAACATGAAAGATGTTTTATTGTTAGGTCCTGTAAGCGCCTCTATTTCGCTTATAAAGGGAAAATATCGATCTAGACTATTATTAAAATACCCCCAAGAAGCATTCCCACAAAAATTTTTAAAAGATTGGCTAAAAACTATTAAAATTAAAAAAAATATTTCACTAACTGTAGATGTTGATCCAATAAACTTTAAATAAAGTTAAAAAAGTGCAAAATATCACACTTGATTAGTGTAATTTCGCATGTTACGTGACGTTTTTCCTTTTAAAGTTAATAGTAAAGAAATCTATGAAAACTTTTAGTGAAACTCAAAGGTACGCTAAGGCAGTATATAAACTTGCTTATGAAGCTAAAAGTTTAGATGTTCTTGAAAAAGATTTTTTAAAGTTAAAAGAAGTATTAAATCAAAGTTCAGATTTAAAAAATTTTATTAAGAACCCGACACATAAATATTCAGTTATTAATAATGTAATTGACGCTTTGAGCAAGCATTTTACTTTTTCAGATTTATTCTCAAGATTTTTAAAAGTCCTTAATAAAAATAGAAGATTTTTTTATTTAGAAAAAATAGTAAACAATTTTTTTGATTTACTATTAAATGAAAGAGGTGAAGTTTTGGCTACGCTTAAATTATCTCATCCAATCTCAGATAGTGAGAAAGTTGATATAGCAAAAAAATTAGACGATATTTTGAAAAAAAAAATCAATATTTCTTTCTCAGTGGATCCGTCTTTATTAGTTGGTTCAATTTTGCAAATTGGCAGTAAAATGATTGATACTTCTGCGAAAACAAGATTAAATAATTTATTTAATAAATAAAAATGAAAATAAACCCTTCTGAAATTACTAATATTTTAAAAGATCAAATCAAAAATTTTGGGACTGAAGTTGAGGTTTCAGAAGTTGGTCAAGTTTTAACAGTAGGTGATGGAATAGCCAGAGTTTATGGATTAGATAACGTACAGGCTGGGGAGATGGTTCAGTTTTCTGAAGGTACAAAGGGAATGGCTTTAAACCTTGAAACTGAAAATGTTGGGGTGGTTATTTTTGGAGATGACTCAAAAATTAAAGAAGGCGATATAGTTAAGAGAACGGGTTCAATCGTTGACGTAGCAGTTGGAAAATCTTTATTAGGTCGAGTAGTAGATGGATTGGGAAATCCAATAGATGGAAAAGGCCCTATTGATAAAAATGCAGAGCGAAAAAGAGTCGAGATCAAAGCGCCAGGTATTATTCCAAGAAAATCAGTAAATGAGCCGATGCAAACAGGACTAAAAGCTATTGATAGTTTAATTCCTGTCGGAAGAGGACAGCGGGAGTTAATTATTGGGGACAGACAAACTGGAAAAACAGCAATTGCAATCGATACTATTATTAATCAAAAAGAAATTAATAAATCCAATGATGAAAGTAAAAAACTTTACTGTATTTATGTTGCTATTGGGCAAAAAAGATCAAGTGTTGCTCAAATCGTAAAAACATTGGAGGAGGCTGGAGCAATGGAATATACAATCGTTGTTGCAGCAACAGCATCGGATCCAGCACCATTACAATTTTTAGCTCCATATACAGGATGCACAATGGGAGAATATTTCAGAGATAACGGAATGCACGCTCTTATCGTGTATGATGATTTATCAAAACAAGCAGTTGCTTATAGACAGATGTCATTACTTTTGCGTAGACCTCCAGGACGAGAGGCTTTTCCAGGGGATGTTTTTTATCTTCATAGTAGATTGCTTGAAAGAGCTGCAAAATTGAATGACAAATATGGTGGAGGATCGCTTACAGCATTACCAATTATTGAAACGCAAGCAAGCGATGTATCTGCTTATATTCCAACAAACGTTATTTCTATTACTGATGGACAAATATTTTTAGAAACAGAACTTTTTTATAAGGGCGTAAGACCTGCAGTAAATGTCGGTATATCAGTTTCTAGGGTTGGATCTGCAGCGCAAATTAAAGCAATGAAACAAGTTTCTGGTTCAATTAAACTTGAGCTTGCCCAATATCGTGAAATGGCCGCGTTTGCTCAGTTCGGATCAGATTTAGATCTTGCCACTCAAAAATTATTAAATCGTGGATCAAAATTAACTGAATTATTAAAACAAGATCAGTACTCACCTTTAAAGGTAGAGGAACAGGTCGTTTCAATTTTTTCAGGGGTGAAAGGATTCTTAGACGATGTTGAGCTTAATCAAATTAAATCTTTTGAGAAAAAACTTTTATCAAAAATAAAATCAGAAGCTCCAGATATATTAAATAATATTAAATCTTCAGGGAAAATTGATGAATCTAATGAAGAAAAGTTAAAATTATTTATTACTGAATTTAAGAAAGGTTTTCAAAAATAATGGCTAGCTTAAAGTTTTTAAGAAATAGAATTAGTAGCGTTAAATCTACCCAAAAAATAACAAAGGCAATGAAAATGGTTGCTGCTGCTAAGCTTAGAAAAGCCCAACAAAATGCAGAGAATGCAAGGCCTTATTCGGAGAAGTTAAATTCTATAATATCAAATTTAAAAAATTCGGTAACCGATATGGACTCAGCACCAAAATTATTAGTAGGCAATCAAAAGAATGAAACTCATCTTTGTGTAGTTTTAAGTTCTGATCGAGGATTATGTGGTGGTTTTAATACAAATATTTGCAGAAAAGCAAAAGTATTTTTTGAAAAAATATTAAATGAAAGAAAAACTTTAAAAGTTATAGTTGTTGGAAGCAAAGCCAATGATCAATTGAAGAGAAAGTATAATCAATACATTATTGATAAAATATCTTTAAAGGATGAAAAAGTTATCTCTTTTGGAAAAGCACAAGAAATTACTGATAAAATATTAAATCTATTTGCTAGAAATGAATTTGATATTTGTACTTTGTTTTATAATCAATTTAAAAGTGTTATTTCTCAGATACCTCAAGCACAACAATTAATTCCAGTTTCAATTGAACAAAAATCAAATCAACAATCTTTAGCAAGTAATAGTGAATATGAGTATGAGCCAGATGAAAATGAAATTTTAGAAAACCTTTTACCAAAAAATATTGCAACGCAGATTTATGCAGCTTTTTTAGAAAATCAAGCCAGTGAGCAAGGCTCGAGAATGACTGCCATGGATAATGCAACTAGAAACGCAGGTGATTTAATTGCTAAACTTACAATTAATTATAACAGAACAAGACAAGCGGTGATTACTAAAGAGTTAATAGAAATTATTTCTGGAGCTGAATCTTTATAGGAGAATTATGGAAAATAAATTTGGAAAAATAGTTCAGGTTATTGGAGCGGTTGTCGACGTAAAATTTGATAAGGATTTACCTGAAATTTTAACAGCACTTGAGTGCGATAATAACGGATTAAGAGTAGTTTTAGAGGTTGCTCAACATCTTGGAGAAAATACAGTTAGAACTATTGCAATGGATACAACAGAGGGATTAAAAAGAGGTGATAAAGTTACAAACACTGGAAAACCAATTACTGTTCCTGTTGGTCCAGAAACATTAGGAAGAATTATTAATGTTATTGGTGAACCAATTGATCAAAAGGGTCCATTAAAAACAAAAGAAAGTTGGCCAATTCATAGGTCAGCACCAGCCTATGTTGAGCAATCAACAGAAACAGAAGTTCTGGTCACAGGAATTAAAGTAGTTGATTTACTTGCACCGTATTCTCGAGGAGGAAAAATTGGGTTGTTTGGTGGAGCTGGAGTTGGAAAAACAGTTTTGATTATGGAATTAATTAACAACGTTGCAAAAGCTCACGGTGGATATTCAGTATTTGCGGGAGTTGGAGAAAGAACAAGAGAAGGAAATGATTTGTATCACGAAATGATAGAGTCAGGCGTTATTAAAACTGATGGTCCAGGATCTAAGGCTGCATTAGTTTATGGACAAATGAACGAACCTCCTGGAGCAAGAGCTCGTGTTGCATTATCAGGATTAACACTTGCTGAATATTTTAGGGATAAAGAAGGTCAAGACGTTCTTTTCTTTGTTGATAATATTTTTAGATTCACACAGGCTGGATCAGAAGTTTCTGCTTTACTTGGTCGAATTCCTTCTGCTGTGGGATATCAGCCAACATTAGCAACAGACATGGGTAACCTACAAGAAAGAATTACTACAACAAGCAAAGGATCTATTACCTCCGTGCAGGCGATTTACGTTCCTGCGGATGACTTAACGGACCCTGCTCCAGCAACTTCGTTCTCACACTTAGATGCAACAACAGTTTTATCAAGACAAATTGCTGAGCTTGGAATTTATCCAGCAGTGGATCCTCTAGACTCAACATCAAGAATTCTCGATCCTAGAATTGTTGGTGAGGAACATTATCGAGTTGCAAGGGAGGTTCAAAAAATTTTACAAAACTATAAATCTTTACAAGATATTATAGCAATTTTGGGTATGGACGAGTTATCTGAAGAGGATAAATTAGTAGTATCCAGAGCAAGAAAGATCCAAAGATTTTTATCGCAACCCTTCTTTGTTGCGGAGGTCTTCACAGGTTCTCCAGGAAAATTAGTTGATCTTCAATCAACAATTAAAGGTTTTGATGCAATTTGCAAAGGCCAGTATGATCATTTGCCAGAGTCCGCATTTTATATGGTTGGAACAATTGAAGAGGCAGTAGCAAAAGCAGAAAAAATGGCAAAAGATGCTGCAGCTTAATTTAAATGGCAGATAATATTCATTTAGAAATCGTAACCCCAAAACAAGTCGCCTATTCAAAATCAGTTGATAGCGTTGTTGTTTCAGGAATAGAAGGGGATATGGAAATATTTAAAGATCATATTTCTTTAATAACTTTTCTTAAACCTGGAAAAATTATCGCAAAGAGTGGAAATGACTCAGATACATTTTTTTCAACTGGGGGCACTGTAGAATTTTCTAATAATAAGCTAAGTATTTTATTAGATAATTTTTTTGATAGTACAACATTTCAAAGTGAAGAGCTGCAAAAGTTAAAACAAAATGCAGAAAAAAAATTAAATAATAAAGAAATTTCTGACGAGGAAATATACTTAAATAGTCAAATCATTGAACAGATTAATAATCTGAAGTCTTAAAGATAAGTTTTAAACTCTTCTATAACTTGTTCGTAAAGTTTTTTTTTAAAAGGAACTATTAATTTAGGAAGTTCCAAAGGATCAGTCCAACGCCAATCATAAAATTCTGCTTTTTTTTGCTTAATATTGATTTCGCTTTGACTTCCTGTAAATTTTATAAGAAACCAAGTTTGTTTCTGTCCTTTGTATTTCCCATCCCATATTTTTCCCAGGAGTTCATTAGGCAAATCATAAATAAATTCTTTTTCTGATTTTTTAATAATTTCTATTGATGTAATTCCCGTTTCTTCTTTAAGTTCTCTTTTAGCTGCGCTTTCTATATCTTCTTTATCGTCAACACCACCTTGGGGCATTTGCCAGGCTTTTGTGTTATCAATTCTTTTTCCAATAAAAACCTTAGCTTCTTGATTAAGTAACATTATCCCCACACCTTTTCTGTATGGAAGATTTTCTAAACCTTTCATGAAACTTTTAAGAGCTTGAGAGCATAAATTAATTGATTATCGTTGATGGGATCATTAATTTTAAAATTATCTTTCTGTTGTTCAACTTTAATGTCTGGAAGAACACCAATTTCCTCAATTGTTTCACCACTTGGAAGATAGTATTTAGCTGTAGTTAATCTCAATCCACCTCCATTAGATAAAGGCATAATCGATTGTACAGAACCTTTACCAAAAGATTTTTCACCAATAACAATTGCACGCTTGTGATCTTTTAAAGCACCCGCAACTATCTCTGATGCAGAAGCTGAACCTTGGTTAATTAAAACAATAAGAGGCTTTCCGTTAGTTTCATCGCCTTTTTTAGAATTATATATTTTTATGTCTCGAGGATCTCTTCCTTTTGTAGAAACAATTTCTCCACTATCTAAAAATGCATCAGATATTTTAATTGCCTGCGATAGAAGACCCCCAGGGTTATTTCTTAAATCCAAAATGTATCCAGTAATATTTGTATTATTTCGTTTTATTTCTTTAATTTTATCTATTAATTCATCACCACTTTTTTCATTAAAAGATCTTAACCTTAAATAACCAATATTTTCTTTTACTTCTGAAATAACTGATTTAGTTTTAATTATTTCTCTAACTATCTTTACAGTTATTGGTTCACTAACATTTATTCTTCTAATAGTTAATGTGATGGAAGTTCCGCTTTTGCCACGCATAGTATTTACTGCCTCGTCCAAAGTAAGGCCTTTGACTTGTTTATCGTCTAACTTAATAATGTAATCTCCTGATTTTATTCCGGCTTTGTCAGCCGGTGTATCATCAATTGGAGTTATTACTTTAACTAGCCCACCTTCCATTGTAACTTCAATTCCAAGACCACCAAATTCACCTTTGGTTTCCGTATTCATATTCTTAAAAGTTTTAGGACTCATATATGAAGAGTAAGGATCTAGAGACTGCAGCATTCCATTTATTGCTCCATCGATTACTTCGCCTTCATTAATTTGTTTAAAATATTCATTATTGATTGTTTCAAGAATATCTCCAAACAAATCTAATTTTTCATAGAGAGCATCCTTTTTTTGAGAAAAAGCGTTCTGTGAAAATATATTTAAAAATAAAAATGTAAGTAGTATGGAAATTTTTTTCATTATTATTGTCTGTGGTAAGGATGATTTACCATAATTGTAGCACATCTGTAAATTTGTTCAGTTAGGATTACTCTGGCTAAAGAGTGTGTAAAAGTCAGTTTACTAAGGCATATTTCTTCAAAGTTTTCTTTATTTAAATTTTTTTTAAAACCTTCGGGCTCTCCAATAATAAATAGCGTTTCCTTAATGGAAGAACTGATTAATTTACTAAGTTTTTTACAAAAGTTTTCAGTATTAAAATTTTGACCATTTTCACTAAGAAATATAATTTTTTTTTGTTTTTTATCTTTAATTATATTTTCAAGTTCTTTTTTAGATATATGATCAATTCCAAAACTAGTAATTCCGCTATTTTTTAAAGTTTTAAGTCTGCTCTCATACCTTTTGCATAACTCATTTTCTTCATCCTTGTTTAATCTGCCTAAACAAAGAATTTTTATTTTCATTAAACAAAAATTTTTTGATTTGGAATAATATCTTCCCACATTTTTTCTAATTCATAATTTTTTCGTTGCTCTTGGTGGAAAATATGAATTATGACATCTATTGCATCAATTAGTTTCCAGTTATCACTATCTTTTCCTTCTATTTTACAACCTTTAATTCCCATTTTTTTAAGTTCTTCAATTGTATTTTCAGAAACAGACTGAATGTGTCTAGAAGATGTTCCGCTTGCAACAATCATATAGTCAGCAATAGAACTCTTATTTGCAAGATTAATAGTTACGATGTTTTTTGCTTTATTGTCATCAAGAATTTTAATTATTTCTTTGAGAAGGACTTCTTTTTTTTTAACTTGCATTAATTGTTTTTTTTATTTTTGATGATGAAACATTCATACCTTTTGTACTTAAAAAATACCACCTATGTTGTTTATCTTTTGAAATTAGATTTAAAGATTTATATTTTTCCAGCTTTTTTGCAGCTATTGAATTTAATGATTTTATTGAGAATTCAGGTCTATTAATGATGATGATAGATAGCTTGTTTAAAATTTCATTATATTTTTTCCATTGATTAAATTTAATAAAACTATCAGCTCCCATAATAAAATAATATTTATGATTAAGGGATTTATTGATTATATAGTCTATATTATCAAATAAAAAATTAGATCCTGTTTTTTCTTCAGTATATTGAATTTTAATTACATTCTTATTTTTTTTTATAAAATCATTGCATAATTTTATTCTGTTCAAAATATCGTTTGATGAATTGTTTTTTTTTAAAGGATTTTTTTTGGTAATAAGCCATATAACTTTATTTAAGTGAAATCTTTTAATTGCCTCTAGGGAAATATTTAAATGTCCAATATGGGGGGGATCAAAAGTTCCACCAAGAATACCAATTTTCATTATAATTTTACAAAAAGGTTAAGGTCTAATTTGTCCATTACCTTTTACTAGATATTTATAAGTTACTAGTTGCTCAAGTCCAACTGGTCCGCGAGGATGTAATTTGTTGGTGGATATTCCTACTTCTGCGCCAAAGCCAAATTCATTCCCATCTGCAAATTGAGTAGAAGCATTATGCAAAACTATTGCACTATTTACACTAGATAAAAATAATGAAGCATTTTTTTTATTATTTGTCACAATAGTATCTGTATGTTGAGTTCCGTATTTATTAATGTGAGTGATTGCTTCTTCAACTCCATTTACAATTTTTACTGAAATTAAAGAGTCAAGGTACTCTGTTTTCCAATCTTTTTCGGTTGCTAGATCAATATTAGAACCTATGTAATTTTTTTTAGTAATTTTATCGCCAATAATTCTACATCCACTAATACTCAATAATTGCAATATTGGATTTAAGTGAGTTTTTATACATGCCTTATCAATTAATAAAGTTTCTGCAGCCCCGCATATACTAGTATTTCTCATTTTAGCATTAAGGGTAATTTTTTTTGCCATGTTTAAATCAGCATATTTATCAATGTAGACATGACATAAACCTTCCAAATGACCAATGGTTGGAACATTGGAGGTGGTTTGAACTTTTTTTACTAAGTTTTTTCCTCCTCTTGGAATAATAACATCAATAAATTTATCCATACTTGAAAGCATGTAATCAACTAATTTTCTATTTGTGTTATTAATTAATTGAACACAATTTTCATTAATTTTATTCTTCTTTAATGATTTTCTAAAACATTCAGAAATAACTTTATTTGTATGAATAGCTTCGCTACCACCTCTTAAAATCACTGCATTTCCAGATTTAAAACATAGAATTGCAATATCTGAAGTCACGTTAGGTCTAGATTCATATATTACTCCAATAACACCAATAGGTACCGTGTATTTACTAATAATCATTCCATTAGGTCTTTTCCATTTTGATATTATTTTTTGTGTTGGGTCTTTAAGTTTAATAACCTCCTGAATGGATCTAATTATATAATTAATTTTATTGTCATTAAGAATAAGTCGATCAATTAAATTTTTACCAAGGCCCTTTTTTTTCGCTTTTGATACATCAGATATATTTGCTTTTAAGATATCTTTTTTTTTTAATTTAAGATTTTTATAAAAATCTATAAGAACCTTGTTTTTCTTTTTTTCATTTAATAATGATAAATCTTTTGATGCCTTTAAGGCATTTAAACCAATCGTATTTAAATAATTATTAATCATAAATTTACTCAGCTTGATAAACTAAATTGTCTATGTGAACCATTTCACCCCGGCTAACGTAGCCTAATATTTCCTTAATTTTATCAGTTTTAAAACCAATAATTTTTTTAGCATCTAAACTTGAATAAGCACTAATACCTGTTGCAATACGTTTATTCTTAGAATTTATAATATAAACTGCATCACCACGGCTAAAATTCCCCTCCACCGCTGTTACTCCTATCGGCAAAAGGCTTTTTCCATTTTTTAATGCTTTTTCCGCACCATCATCAATCATAATTGATCCTTTGGTAGAAATTGAATTTAATATCCATTGTTTTTTTGCACTTAGAGTCGATGATTGAGACTCAAATAAAGTGAAATTTTTATTTTTTATAAGATTTTTTATTGGATTATTAATCATCCCGCTTGTTAAAATCATATCACAACCAGATTGCATACAAATTTTTGCAGCTTTAATTTTAGTTATCATTCCACCTGTTCCATAAGAACTTATACTTTCAGAAGCAAGTGCTTCTATAGATTTATCAATAGAAGTTACTTTTTTAATTATTTTAGCATCTTTATTTTTTTTTGGATCTGCAGAATAAAGTCCATCTATATCTGAAAGCATGATCAAGCAATCAGCATTACATATTTGAGCAACCCGAGCGGCTAGTCTGTCGTTATCACCGTATCTTATCTCAGAAGTTGCAACTGTATCGTTCTCATTAACAATTGGTATCACAGACATTCTTAATAAGTTATTGATTGTTTCTTTGGCATTTAATGATCTTCTTCTCTCTTCTGTGTCTTCTAAGGTGAGTAATATTTGAGAAATTTTAATCTTTTTTTTTTCAAATCCTTTTTTAAAAAGGTTTATTAATTCGATTTGACCAATAGCAGCTATTGCTTGAAATTGGCTTAATTTTGTATTTTTTTTATTTATTTTTAATAAATCACAACCAAGAGCTATTGCTCCAGAAGATACAATAATAACTTGTTTATTTTTTTTTATTAAAAAATAGATATCCTCTATTAACTTATTGAACCAATTTTTTTTTATTTTATTTTTTCCATCAACAATCAGGCTCGAACCTATTTTTATTACAATTGTTTTATATTTCAAAATATCCATTTAGATAGCTCGCAATAAATTTTTTACATTAATGTTTCTTTCAACGGATATATCATAAACTTTTTTCTTAATTTTTTTAGTAAAATTCATTATTTTCTCTTTTTTTTCTTTTTCATCTATTAAATCAATCTTATTAAATACAATAAGTTCTCTCTTTTTTATTAAATCCGGATTAAATTCTTTAAGTTCATTTCTAATAATCTTATATTTTTCTACTAAATCATCTTCATTAATATCAATCATATGAATAATGCTTTTGCATCTTTCGATATGTTTTAAAAATTTATCACCTAAGCCTGAGCCACTATGAGCTCCTTCAATTAAACCTGGTATATCGGCAATAATTATTTCTTTATTATCAATAAAAACTACTCCAAGATTTGGGTTTAAAGTTGTAAAAGGATAATTAGCAATCTTTGGTCTAGCTCTTGTTGATATTGAGAGAAGACTAGATTTCCCGGCATTTGGGAAACCAATAATTCCAACATCAGCAATCAATTTTAATTCAAGCCAAACTATAAATTCTTCGCCTTTTTTTCCATAAGTAAATTTTCTTGGAGATCTATTGGTTGAACTTTTAAACTTTGAATTACCAAGTCCACCCTGACCACCTCTAGCTAAAACGTATTCTTGATCTTCTTTTACCAGATCAAAAAGTAATGTTTTTTGATCTTCCTCATATATTTGAGTTCCAACTGGTACTTTCAAAATCAAATCTTTTCCTGATAGTCCTCTTTTATTATTTCCAGAACCATTAAATCCATTTTGAGCCTTATGATGTTGAGCAAAACGATAATCAACCAAAGTATTTAAACCATTCACTGCCTTGACGATTATTGATCCTCCATCACCACCATCACCTCCGTATGGGCCACCAAATTCAATAAACTTTTCTCTTCGGAAGGCAACACAGCCATTTCCTCCATCACCTGCCTTTATCATAATTTTAACTTGATCTAAAAATTTCATACAAACATATTATTGATTATTAATAAAAATCTCAGTTTAAAAATAAACTGAGTTTATTGAGGGATTACTGAAATGTAAGTTCTACCGAGTTTTTTCGTCTCGAATTTTACTACGCCGTTAACTTTTGAAAAAATGGTATGATCTTTTCCCATACCAACATTATCACCAGGGAACATTTTTGTTCCTCTCTGTCTCATAATAATATTTCCTGCTATTACAGATTGACCACCAAATTTTTTAACGCCTAATCGCCTACCAGCGCTATCGCGTCCGTTTTTCGTCGATCCACCAGCTTTTTTTGTTGCCATTTTTTATTATTTATTTTTTAGCCGTTGTTTTATTTTCAACTTTTTTTTCTAAAGTTTTAGTTTCAGTATTTGTATTTTTAGCTTCAGCTAAAAGTTTGCCACTTTTACCATAAATTTTTAAAATTTTCACTATTGAAACATGTTGTCTATGCCCACGTTTTCTTCTCGAATTTTGTCTTCTTCTTTTTTTAAAAATTATAACTTTGTCATTTCTTGCTTGTTTTAAAAGTTCTGCCTCAACATATGCTCCATCAATCATTGGAGAACCTATTTCAGTTGTCGTATTATCAGTGGTTAAAAGAACTTCTTTGAATTCAAATTTTTTACCAGCCTTATCATCTAGCTTCTCAATTCTAATAGTATCGTTAGCTGACACTTTATATTGTTTGCCGCCGGTTTTGATTACTGCAAAGGTCATATGTAATTTCTTTTAAGTCTGGGCAATATATATAGCCACCTTAGCTTGTCAAGATTGTGATTATGCTTAAGGGTATTGGTTTTTAGAAGTTATCTTTTAAATCTCTAATCTTCTTGAAAAAATCTACTTCATTAAGATCTTGAAATCCTAATTGCTTTTTAAACTTATAATCATCAAATTTTAAAAAAATATTTAAATTCATTTCATCACTTAAATCAGAAGGCACACTAGGTAATTTATTTTTAATATTATTACTTATTTGATTATACTTTTTTTTTAATTCAGCATTATTTTTATCTATTTCTATACAGAATTTTAAATTACTCATTGTATATTCATGTCCACAAAATATTTTAGTTTTAGATGGTAATGATTTAATTTTCTTTAAAGAATTTACCATCTCTAAATAAGAACCTTCAAATAATCTGCCGCATCCAAAAGAAAATAAAGTATCCCCAGTAAATGCTGCCTCTTCATTTTTAAAATAATAAAATATATGACCAGAGGTATGGCCAGGAACATGTTCTATTAAAACATCAGAGTTTTCAAAATTCCAAATTTGTCTATTTTTTAAAACAATATCAATTCCTGGTATTCTCTCCTTATCTTTTTCAAAACCTAATATTTTTGAATTAAATTCTTTTTTAAGTTCTAAGTTACCACCTACATGGTCAGCATGATGGTGCGTATTTAAAATAAATTTTAGTTTTAATTTATTTTTATTTAAGAAATCTTTAATAGGTGCACTTTCAGATGGATCAATTACACAGGCATTTTTAGTTTTTTTATTTTCCACAATATATGCATAATTATCTTTGAGGCATGGAATAATATGAATATCCATAATTAAATAAAAATTAATTTTTTTTACTAATTAAAAAAATACCAAATTCAGAATAGAGATTTTTAATCTCTAAATTAAAGCTTGAAATTTTGGAAGACCGATTTTGTGTAACTGCAATTGATTTAATAATATCAATCTCGTCAGAATTGCATAAATCAAAAAAATCTTTAATAGTGCACATATGTAAATTAGGGGTGTCATGCCATGTGTTAGGTAAAGTTTTTGTAACTGGCATTCTTCCTTTAAGCAGTAAACTAAGTCTAACTTTCCAGTATCCAAAATTTGGAATAGAGACAATTGCATTTTTGCCTATTCTTAAAAGTTCATGTAAAACTTTTCTAGGTTTATAAAAAGCTTGTAAAGTTTGAGTTAAAATTACGTAATCAAAAGATTGATCTGGATAGTTAATTAAATCTTTTTCAGCATCTCCCTCTACAACAGAAAGACCTTTACTTAAGCTTTCTTTGACCTTTTCGTGATCAATCTCAATCCCTCGAGCATCAATTTTTTTTTCTTTTTTTAAATGTAGAAGAATACTTCCATCTCCACAACCAACATCAAGAACTTTTGTGAATGGTTTTATAAAATCTATTACTATTTTTGACTCTAATTTCATCTAAATTAAAAAAACACTTTTAAGTGATTTTTTACCTCTTTAGCAGTTTATGTGCGCTCGCAATTCGGTAAATCAGCGCAAATGGTTTTTATCGTAGGCATAATTTATTGTCAATTTATTCGGTTTTGTTAATGATCTTTTTGCTAGTTTTAAAAATTTAATAAGATTTATTTTTATAAATAGTATCAACCATAATAGCATTGTGTTAATTAAAAAATATGAGTTTAAGATTTAAAAATTTTAGCAATTTAAAATATGTAGGTGGATTATCGCAAATTAAAAATATTAAAAATCCAATAAAATTATCCGCTAATGAATCTGCTTTAGGACCCTCAAAAAAAGCTATCTCTGCATTTGTTAAAAATAGTAAAAAGTTATCTAGGTATCCAGACGGTAACTCAAATATTTTGACTCAATCAATATCAAAAAATTTTAAACTAAATCCAAATAACATTATTATTGGTAATGGTTCTGATGAAATTATTAGCTTAGCTTGTCAATTATTTTTAAAACCAAATGATGAAGTGATAGTCACAGAATACAGTTTTTTAATGTACAGGATTTATGCGAAAATACACGGTGGTAAAGTGATTTCAGCACCAGAGGATAACTTTAAAGCAAATATAGATTCTATCTTAGCAAAGGTTACCGCTCGAACTAAAATTGTTTTTTTAGCTAATCCAAACAATCCAACAGGAACATATTTGGATAAAAACGAAATGTTGTTATTAAGAAAGAAGTTACGTAGCAATATTTTATTAGTTGTTGATGATGCTTATTTTGAGTTTGTTATCGATAACGATTATGTTTCCGGTTTAGATTTGTTTAAAAATTTTAGTAATGTTCTTATTACTCGATCTTTCTCTAAAATACATGGTCTTGCTAGTTTAAGACTTGGTTGGGGTTATGGGTCAAAAAATATTATTTCAGGCATGAAACTTATAAAACCACCCTTCAACGTTAATTCAGCAGCACAAGTAGCTGGCGTAGAAGCTTTGCGCGATAAAAAATGGTTACAAAAAAATATAGACCATAATCGTAAATGGGCAGATATTTTTTTTGAAAATTTTGTAAATTTAGGAATCCTAACAAATGTTCCTGTTGCAAATTTTTTTTTAATGCACTTTAACAATAAGCAAATAACTGCAGATCAGGTATTTGATAAATTTATTAAATCTAAAATTATATTAAGAAAAATGAAAGCTTATGGGTTGCCTAATTCATTAAGGGTGACTATTGGAAATAATGCAGAAAATAATCTATTTTTAAAAACTTTAAATAAAATTTTCGATGTTTAAAAAAATAACAATCATAGGCCTGGGTTTAATAGGATCATCAATTGCAAGAGCAATTAAAAAAAAAAATTTATGCAAAAATTTAATTGCTCACGATAAATCAGAGTCGGTTTTAAAGACGGTTTTAAAACTTAAAATAGCAAATCAAATTGAAAAAAATGTAAAAAAAAGTGTTGAGAATTCAGACTTGGTGATTATTTGCACTCCCTTAGGGACTTATAAAAATATTGTCTCTAATATAAAAAATAATTTAAAAAAAACGTGTATTTTAACAGATGTTGGCTCTGCAAAAATTTATGTTACTCAAGTTGTCAGCAAGTTAATTAATAGAAATACAATTTGGATTCCAGCCCACCCAATAGCAGGCACTGAGCAGAGTGGACCTAGAGCAGGTTTTGCTGACTTATTTAAAAATAGATGGTGCATTATTACTCCAACAAATAAAAAAAATTCTAGCTACATTAAAAAATTGAATAAATTTTGGAAGAGAATTGGATGTAAGGTTCAATATATGTCAGCAGAACACCACGATAAAGTTATGGCAATCACTAGTCATATCCCACATTTAATTGCATATAATATCGTTGGCACTGCAGCTAATCTTGAAAAGGATACAAAGTCAGAAGTTATTAAGTATAGCGCCAGTGGATTTAGAGACTTTACCAGAATTGCATCATCAGATCCGATAATGTGGAGGGATATTGCGCTAAATAATCGTAAACAAATTCTTCATATGTTAGATAAATTTAATTCTGATTTAAAAAACTTAAAAGGGGCAATTTTAAAAAGAGATAAAAATAAATTATTTAAGTTATTTTCTAAAACTAGAAAGATTAGGCAAGCGATTGTTAAAGCGGGACAGGATATTAGCACTCCTAATTTTGGTAGAAAAAATTAATCATATATTTCTTTTTCAAGTTTATTCATAAAATCATTAGAGTTTAAACCTGGCTCAATTGGCTTTTTAAATTCAATGCAAATTTCTCCAGGAAATCTAAAAAAACTATCTTTTGGCCAAACATCACCTGTATTTAATTTAACAGGTATACAGGCTACGTTTGCTTTCTCGTAAATTCTTGAGACTCCTTTTTTTAAGGGCACTCTTTCATTATTTTTAATTCGAGTTCCTTGCGGAAAGATAATTAGAGGTGATGTTTCTTTGTTAATAGTTTCTGCAGTTTTTTCTAAAAAGACAAGGTGATCTTTGGTTACCTTTTCTCTATGAATCCCAATAAACCCTAATTTTTTTATACACCATCCATAAAAAGGTATTTTAAATAATTCAGCTTTAACAATAAAAATCGGAGCATTAAGAACAGCATTAAAAACAAAAGTTTCACAAATAGATTGGTGTGCAGATGCTATAAAAAATTTTCTATTTTTTGGAATATTCTCTAATCCTTTAAATATTATTTTTGTGTTAATAATAAATCTTACACAAAAGATAATATAGAAACCAAGCATACGAGCTAAATATTGCATTGCTGCCCTTGGCATCACTAAAGTAGGTAAAGCTAATAATGTTGAAAAAAAGGATCCACAATAGGTTGCAAAATTAAAAACCAAGGACCTTAAAAAGTGCATTTAATTAATCAAAGATTCTAATTTTTGCCTTGGTCTAATGACTTTATATTTATTTTTGTTAATTAGAATTTCTGCGCAATAGGGCCTTGTATTATAATTTGAGGCTAAAGATCTTCCGTAAGCTCCAATATTATTAATGCAAACATAATCTCCCTCATTTAATTTTTGGTATTTATTATAAGAAATAAATGTATCAGAACTTTCACACACAGGACCAACAAATTCAGTATTCTTATTAATATTTGAATTATTTTTTAATAAAGGATGAATTTGATGTTTTGCACCATATAAAGCAGGTCTAATCAAATCATTCATTGCGGCATCAATAATTACAAATTTCTTTTTTAAAGTATCTTTTAGGTAAATTACTTTAGAAACCAATATTCCAGTATTTCCACAAATAGATCTTCCAGGTTCAAATATAATTTCCACATTATTTATTTTTTTGAAATTGAAAACAAGATCAGAGTATTTTTTTAAATTAAAATTCTTCTCATCATCTGAGTAAGGAATTCCGGTTCCCCCTCCTAAATCAATATATTTAAGATTGATACCAATTTGATTAATTTTTTTATTAAATTCCGAAAGTGCATTTAAAACCTTTTTAAAAGGATTAACCTCCATAATTTGTGAGCCAATATGTACACTAATGGCTTCAAATTTTATAAATTCATAATCATATTGATTATTGAATATTTGCAAACAAGTATTCATCGAAACTCCGAACTTGTTATCTTTATTTCCAGTGGATATTTTTTTATTAGTTTTTCCAGAAATATTAGGATTAATTCTTATTCCCACAGGAATAACTTTATTATTTTTTTTAGCAATTCTATTAATAGTTATAATTTCAGCCTCGGACTCCGCATTAATTAAAAGAATTTCTTTTTTAATCGCGAAATCGATTTCTTCTTCTGTTTTACCAACTCCAGAAAATACTATTTTTTTTGGTGAAATGCCTGCTTTTAAAGCAATTTTTAATTCACCAATTGAAACAACATCTGCACCAGAACCAAGTTTTTTTAATTCAGAAATTAGTTTTAAATTTGAATTTGATTTTACTGAAAAACAAATAATTGGGCTTATTTTTTTAAAAACTTTTTTGAAATTATTGAAATTAAATTTTAATTGGCTTAAGGAGTACAGATAAAAAGGAGTTTTAATTTTATTTGCTAATTTTGAGATAGCAATACTTTCATAAAATAATTTTTTATTTTTGAATTTTAGAAAATTCATTAAATAATTTTGATATCAATTTTAGTTTCTAAAGATGGTTTTTCAAAATTACTATTAAAAGTTTGATAAACAGGGTTATTTTTTACACCGCAAGATGCGGTTAATAAAATTAGCAATACTAATAAAACTCTACTCATTTAAGCTCTTTTTGATATTTGTTAATCATTTTATTAACATTAAATGGTGATGTCCCGCCATAAGATTTTTTAGAATTTACTGAATTTTTTAAATCAAATATTTTTAAGACATCTTTTTCAACACTTTTTTCAACTTTTTTAATCGTTAAAAAATCTAATTCATCAAGTGTTAGATTATTTTTCTCAGCAATATTTACAAGAGTTGCAGATTTTTTATGAGCATCTCTAAAAGACATTCCTTTTTTTACTAAATAATCAGCAAAATCCGTTGCAGTGGTAAAACCTAGTTTTGCCGCAGCTAGCATTTTGGTTTTATTTGGCTTCATTCCGTTTACTAACTCTGTTGCAAGTTGAATATTTAACAAAAGACTATCATATGCATCAAATACACTTTCCTTATCTTCTTGCATGTCTTTGAAATATGCTAGTGGCAGACCCTTCATAGTAGTTAACATAGAAGATAATTGACCAAATATTCTTCCTGTTTTTCCTCTAATTAATTCTGCAGAGTCAGGATTTTTTTTTTGAGGCATAATTGAGGATCCTGTTAATAAATTATCTTCTAGGGTAATTAAATTAACTAGATCTGAATTCCAAATAATAATCTCTTCAGCTAATCTTGAAAGATGAACGGAGCATAAAGAGGCTATAAATAAAAACTCAATAACAAAATCTCTATCAGAGACAGAATCAATAGAGTTATCAGTTGGTTTCTTAAATCCAAGTTTCTTTGAGGTAAAGTGTCTATCAATATTATATGAAGTTCCAGCAAGAGCTGCCGATCCTAAAGGATTCTCATTAATATTCTCTAAAAAATTTTTAATTCTATTTTTATCTCTTTTAAACATTTCTACATAAGCTAATAAATAATGAGAAAAAAGTACCGGTTGAGCGTTTTTAAGATGTGTAAATCCAGGCATAATTACATCAATATTTTTTTTAGCTTTATTTAAAAAACTTTTAATAAGTAAAGTTAAATTTTTATCAATGTTATGCGCAGATTTTTTTATCCAAAGTTTAAAATCCGTTACAACTTGGTCATTTCTAGATCTTGCAGTATGAAGAAAACCAGCATGATCTCCTATAATTTCAAATAATCTTTTTTCAACATTAAGATGAATATCTTCATGTTCTTTTTTAAATTGAAATTTATTTTTTTGAATTTCTATTTTAATTTTCTTTAAACCATAAATAATTTTTTTTGCAGAATCGTTTTTAATAATTTTTTGTTTTGATAGCATTTCACAATGTGCAATAGATGCATCAATATCTTCATTAAATAATCTTTTATCAATATCAATTGAGGAATTGATAGATTGTAAAAGTTTTGATGTAGGTTTTTTAACTCTTGTGCCCCACACTTTATTTTTATTTTCTTTAGTCATATCTTTAATAATATATAAAGCTAAACTATGTTTTTTTTGCGTAAATTTTTTAAATATTTAGTTTACTCAATTAGCTTATTATTATTTATTACTAATCACTCTTTACCACAACCAATTAAAGATCTTCCCTTCAAGAATATCGTTGTTCATGAAATACCAAAAGAAATTACTGGCGAAGAATTTATAGATTTTTCTGGAAAAAAATTAAAATTTAATAAATTTGATCATCAAATTACTCTTATTAATTTTTGGGCAACTTGGTGCGTTCCTTGTAAAGAAGAAATGCCTTCTATCGATAAATTAGTAGATATTTTAGGTAAAGATAAAATAAAAATATATGCAATTAATCTTGAGAAAATAAATAAAAAAAAAACTGATAAGTTTTTAAGCGATTTGAAAATTAAAAATTTTTCAACTTATTATGATCCAGAGTATGCTCTGGCGAATAGAATTGGACTTCGAGGTTTGCCGACTACTTTAATCATAGATCAAAATAGCAAAGAGTTAGCAAGAGTTATTGGATCAATAGACTTTGCTGATGAAAAATTTGTTTTTTGGTTAAAAAATTTACAGAATTAGTTCTTATAAAAATAAAATAAAGTCATTAAAATAACTATGGCAACAAACTGAGCGATAACTCTTAATTGCATTAATTTGTTACTTTTTCTCTTATCATCGATATTACTTCCAAGGAAAAACGATTTTAATCCACGTATAAGAATTACAGTTACTACTATCAAAGCAATTATAGCAATAATTCTACTTAAATCTGACATTGATAAATAGTTATCATAAAACAATTTAAATTATATAAAATAAATCTTAATGAAATTAATTGAAGAAAATATCTTTTTAAAAACAATCTCCTTGCAACAAACATCCCCCGTTGCAAAATATTTAGTAGTTTTTTGCCATGGATATGGTGCAGATGGTAAAGATTTAATTAATATTGGAAATTATTGGCAAAGATTTTTGCCAGATTTTTATTTTACTTCACCAAATGCCCCAAATATTTGTTCTGTGAACCCTGGAGGGTTTGAGTGGTTTGATTTAATGAGTCAGGATCAAAAAAAGATAAATTTTGAATTAGAAAATTCAATTCATAAATTAACAGAATTTATTAATGCAAAACTCAAAGCACTAGTTTTAGATTGTTCAAAGCTTTTTCTTGTGGGTTTTAGTCAAGGAACAATGATGTCTTTACATTACTCATTGACAAATACTAATACAATTGGAGGGGTCGTTGGGTATTCGGGTAAAATTTATGATCCTATTTTATTAGAGAAAAATATAAAATCAAAACCTCCAATTTTTTTAATGCACGGTGATGATGATAATATTGTTCCATTAGAGGAAATGATGGAAGCAAAAAATTTTTTAATTAAAAATAAGATAAATTTAAAAACTAAAATTTTTAAAGGATGTGGTCACTCTATACCAACTCAAGGACTAAGTTTAGGTTTAGAATTTATTAACATTAATAAAAAATAAATATTTTGATTAAAAATAAAATTAATATATCAATTAGATATTAAATGATTATAAAAGAAATTAATTCAGTACCACTAGATAAGTGTCCAGCTCTTGTGCTGAATGCAGACTATAGGCCACTAAGTTATTACCCTTTATCATTATGGTGTTGGCAAGATGCTGTTCGGGATGTATTTTTAAATAGGGTGACTATAGTATCCGAATACGATCGTGAAATTAGAAGCCCTTCTTTTTCGATGAAATTACCGAGTGTAATTTCATTAAAAAAATATATCAAACCTTCCGAATTTCCAAATTTTACAAGATTTAATGTTTTTTTAAGAGATAGATTTTCCTGCCAGTATTGTGGAAGCAATAAAAATTTAACATTTGATCACGTGATACCAAGATCAAGGGGAGGAATAACCTGTTGGGAAAATGTGGTTTCTGCTTGTTGCACATGTAATGTGAAAAAAGGTGGTAAACTGCCAAGCGTGAGTGGAATGATTCCTAAAGTAAAACCCTATCGTCCTACGGTAGAAGAATTGCACGATAATGGGAAATTTTTTCCCCCAAATTTCTTACATCAAAGCTGGTTAGATTACCTATATTGGGACGTTAAATTAGAAAGTTAATATCTTTTTGATATTGCTATTGCAAATTTAGAGCTATTTTTTATTACAGTATCTAATAAAGAATATAACCCATCATTATTAGCTCCTAGCTGCTCAGCTTTATCTTTGTGTTCTAGTTCTTCTTCTCTAAATTTTTCAAATTTTTTTTTCAATTCTTTTTCTTCTTTAAATTTTTTAGACAAAATATCAATTTGTTCTCCATAATGTCCGCCAATGACTTCCTCCACTGAAGATGTGCATAATGTTGTGGCTTTTTTTCCAAGTAAAGCTGTGCCAAAACCTAATGCTGTTCCTAATAGATCCCAAATTGGAAGAAGAACAGTAGGCCGAACCTGTCTTTCAATAATTTGCTCTTCAAAGAATTTAAGATGCTCTAATTCATGATCACGCATTTCTTTAATAATATCTTGAAGTTCTGGATCTTTATTTAAAAGTTGTAAGGCTTTTAATTGTCCCTCATAAATTTTTATTGCTCCACGTTCGCCCGCGTGGTTCACTCTTATCATTTCATCTATTAGGCGTTTTTTTTCATCCATAAATAAATCTTATAGTAAATAGTCGTTAAAATTAAAGATAAAATTATATTAATCGAAGCTAACGAGAAACCAAATAATTTAAAATTTACTTCTTTGCAAGACGAAGCCAAATTACTCTCTAATTGCTTTAAAATTGCATCTTTAGATAAATTATTATTCAATGATGTCTTACAGCTTGTAGTCTCTTCTATTAAACCAGTTTCTATTCCTACATGGTAAGTAGATAATATTATACTCGCTAGCGAAGTTAAAATAATTAGTAAAATTAATAAAATTTTAAGATCTTTTTTTAAAAAATAAATTAAAGAAAGAAATGCAATTATATAATAAGGATAACGTTGGTAAATACACAGTATGCATGGTTTAACTTTTAAAAAAAATTCAATGAATAATGCAGATAAAATAACTAAAATGTTAACAAAGAGAATTGCTATGAAATAATTAGTAACTTTATTCAAGCAGCAAAATAATGTGGAAATTTAATATAAAATAAATACATCCCCGCTATTACAAATATAAAACTACCTACTACCCACAACATAAAATTAGTAAATCTTGTTTCAATTTGTTTTTGAATTTTAGGACCATACTTTGAAAATAAATAGGTCAATAAAAAATATCTTGTACCCCTAGTAAACAGAGCAGTGAATGCGAAAAATATAAAATTAAAATGAACAAAACCGCTTGCTATTGCCAATAAATTAAAAGGTAAAGGGGTAAATCCGGAAATAAATAGTATGACAATAAATGCTATCATTGTACTTTTTTTATAAAAAATTGATAAAAATTTTTGTGGATCATCTACTCCAGAAAGTTCAAAAATATGAACTCCTACTTTATAAAACATAAAACTACCAATTCCATATGCTACAATTGCTCCAAGAAAAGCGAAAAATGTTGCGATAAAGAAAGTTTCTAACCATTTTTTTGGTTTAGAAATGGACATTGGGATAACAATTGCATCCGATGGAAAAGGAAAAAAAATATTTTCTAAAAAGCACCAGCCAGCAAGAATATACTTAGCAAATTTATGCCCTGCTAGTTTTATCAGTTTATTTAATATATTTTTTAACATTAACTTGTCATGTATATTTGAATTTTAATAATTAAAAAATGAAATTTAAATTTGAAATTACACAACTATTGATATCATTGATTGTATCTCCAGTAATTTTTTATATTATTATTGGGATAGCTAAGCTTGCAGGAGCTACTTATAAAATAAGTCATGGTGATGCTTTTATTATTTGGTTACTTTTAGCAATTTTAGTTAGATTGAGTATTAGTAGTAAATAGTATTTTAACTGCGGAAGTGATGGAACGGTAGACATGATAGACTCAAAATCTATTGCTCGTAAGAGTGTGAGGGTTCAAATCCCTCCTTCCGCACCAATTAAAAATAATATTTCACAAAGATAAAAATTAGAATTAATAAAATTGCGGTTAATAAAGTAAGAATGTTTAAGTATTTTTCTATAAAATTTTTTATACTTTCACCAAATTTCCAAATTAAAAAACTTATTGTTAAAAATCTGATCGCTCTTGAAATGAAGCTACCAACTATAAAAATCCAAAAATTAAATTGAACAAAGCCACTGCCAATAGTTAATAGTTTATAAGGAAAGGGCGTAAATGCATAAAAGAAAACGAACCAAAACTCCATTTCTTTTGTTATTGAATTGGTAAATTCTAAAAAAGAGTCTTGATAACCGTAAAGGCTAATTACTTTAGCGCCAATTGTGTCATAAAAAAAATAACCTAAATAATAACCTAAAGCGCCGCCTAGTACTGAAGTGACGGTGACTAAGAAACCAATAATCATAGCTCTATGTCTTTTGACTAGCTGAACTGGAATCATTAAAAAGACTATTGGAATTGGAAAAACGCTACTTTCAATAAAACTAATAAAATATAAAACTTTTTCAGACTGTTTCTTTAAGCAAAGCGCTAAAATTTTATTGTATAAAGATCTCATTGTAAAAAGCTTATATATTTAATTTTATTATTAGCATCTAAAATAACTCATATAGAATAAAATTTTTAAAAAAGTAGAATATTGTCTATGAAAATTTCAAATTTTAAAAATCTAAATGAAATTTCTTATTTTCAATTTCAAAAATTTAATAAAGAAGAACATCTTTATTTTAACAACCCAAATTTAAAAAAACTTGAAATATACACCTGGAGTGAAACTAGAAGTTATAGTTTAAAACTTGCTAAATATTTAAATGAGAAAAATGTTAATAAAGGTGATCGTGTTTTAATTGTTTCTGAGAATAGGCCAGAGTGGCTAATAGTTGATCTAGCGATACTATTTAATGGTGCAATCGCAGTTCCTAATTATACGACTTATACAATCAATGATTTTGCATTTACGATTAATGATTGTAAGCCAGTTGGACTAATAGTTTCAAATGATCAATTATTAAATACGGTTTTAGAAGCTTGTAAGAAAATAAATTATAAATTTAATTTTATAATATATTTAAATCAAAATAAATTTGAAGCAGCTCAAAATATTATTAATTTTTCCGATATAAAAAAAAATTCAATTGATGAAGAGGTAGTCTTATCTTTTTTTAAAGATAAAAATAAAGACTTATTAAGGATCGATCCAGCATGCATTATTTATACATCTGGAACACAAGGAACACCTAAAGGAGTTATCCTATCGCATGGTGGTATATTAAAAAATTGTGAAGGTGCTTTAGAATTTTTAGACTTTATAAAAAATTCAAGGAGTACTTTTTTAACTTGGTTGCCATTATCTCATTCATACGAACATACAGTTCAGTTCGTTCAATTAACTTTAGGCGCTAAAATATTTTATTCAGAAAGTTTAGATAAATTAATGAGCAATTTAAAAATTGCTAAACCAACAATAATGACCGCAGTTCCAAGATTTTATACCAATCTTGTAAATAAAATAAAAATTAATTTACAAAACCAAAGTCATTTAAAAAAAATTATTTTTCAAAAGACCTTACAATTAGGTGAAAAAAAAGTTCTGGGCATTCAGATGTCCTTTTTTGAAAAAATTATTAATTTTATTTTAGATTTAATTGTTAGAAAAAAAATTAAAAATCAATTTGGTGGAAAGATTAAGGCATTTATCTCTGGAGGAGGTCCTTTAGATTATAATGTTGGTCTTTTTTTGAACTCTTTAGGGTTGCCAACTTTACAAGGTTATGGCCTTACCGAAGCATCGCCAGTTGTAAGTTGCAATCCTATTAACAAAATAAAAATAGATACAGTTGGAAAGATTTTTAAAGATGTTTCTGTAAATATTGCAAGTGATGGGGAGATCTTAGTTAAAGGCGAAAATCTAATGTTAGGGTATTGGAATAATCAAATAGAAACTGAGAAAATTATAAAAAATGGCTGGTTATATACCGGCGATATCGGGGAGATAGATAATGAGGGCTACTTAAAAATTACAGATAGGAAAAAAGATATCATTGTTAATGCAGGAGGAGACAATATAGCGCCAAGTAAAATTGAAAATTTATTAGCAAATTATCCTGAAATTATTCAAAGTTATATTTATGGAGATAAAAAAAATTATTTAGTTGCTCTAATTGTTGTTAGCAAAGAATTAGAAGATAGAAAAAATAAAATTAGAATTATAATTGATAAAGTAAATCAAGAACTTAGTATCATTGAAAAAATAAAAAAATTTATAATTATTGATGATCCTTTCACTATCGAAAATCAAATGTTAACTCCGACAATGAAAATAAGAAGACATCAAATAAAAAAAGTTTTTGGTGAACAATTAGAAAAACTTTATTTTTAATTTGGTGCACTCGAGAAGATTCGAACTTCTGACACCAAGTTTAGGAAACTTGTACTCTATCCAGCTGAGCTACGAGTGCAATTTAATAAAATATAAATGATTTATAATTTAAAAAAAATATCAAAAAACTATTGTAAACCAATAAAATTTGAATCAAAAAAAAATTTTAGACTCAATTCAAAATTTTTTTGAATAAATAACAATTTGACTTAGTAAACGATATGTTTTTAAGTATTTGATAATGCGAATCACTTAAATTATTTAAGTGATCATTAACGTAACGGGAGAAAAAAATGGCTAAAAAAAGAAAAAAAGCTAAGAAAACTTCTAAGAAGAGAAAAGCTTCTAGAAGAAAGCCAGCAAAGAAAGCAAAAAAAAGAAGAAGATAGTTTTTTGAGTTTTCAAGAAAAACGCTCTTCAAATTTTTTGAAGGGCGTTTTTTTTATATAGGCTCTGCAGTTACAGTTTCTTTTTTACCTAGAGCCTTATCCAATTTCTTTTTAGCGTCCTCATTACTAAGTTGCATTCCTATTGCCACTTCACCTAATAGACGGTCATATGCTTTTTCGAATAATTGTCTTTCACTATAAGATTGATCAACTGGAATTTCAGTATTTTTATTTAAATCTCTTACAACTTCAGCAATTTGATAGATTTCCCCAGAGTTAATTTTTTGGTCATATTCTTGCGCTCTTCTACTCCACATTGTTCTTCTAATTTTCGGTTTTCCTTTTAATATAGATATTGCTTTATTAATCTGATTGACACTAGATATAGGTCTCAAGTTGCCTTGTTGATTAACAGGAATTGTTAAAATCAATTTATCTTTAGTTACTTGAATTTTGTAATAAGTCATTTCGATATCTGCTATGACGCTGTTTTCAATGGCAACAATTTGACCTACACCATGCTTTGGATAAATAACGTAATCTTTAATTTTATAAATTTTCTTATCAGACTCTTGTTTTGCAACTTTAGTAATTACAATTTCAGCTGCTGCATTTTGTTGAGACGCAGTTAATGGTTTTTGTTCTGCGGCAGGCTGTTGGACAATCTTTTTTGTTTCTGGGTTTTTAGGTCTTCCACGTTTTCCTTTAGGCTTGATTTCAATTGGAGGCTTTTCTTTTTTAGGAATTTCTTTTTTTAAGGGTTTTTTTTCTAATTTAATTTTTTTATTTTTTTTAATAGTCGGCTCTTTTTTTTTATTTTCTGATTTTTTACTTTTAATTATTTTTTTTAAAAATTCCATGGCGCTTAATATAGCATCTAGTTAGTTAATACAAGCTTAGAGGATTATTTATTACCAGCGCCTGGTTTATCGCTAAAGTATTTTTCAAGTTTGTTAGGCACATTTTTAAATTGATCAGCTTCAGGCAGCGGGTCTTTTTTTTTATTAATATTTGGCCATTTTGCTGACATCTCTTTATTTAATATTACTAATTTTTCGGTATTTTTATTTGTATCTGGCTCAATCGCATTGATAGGACATTCAGGTTCACAAACACCACAATCAATACATTCATCTGGATTAATTACTAACATGTTTTCACCTTCGTAAAAACAATCTACGGGACAAACTTCAACGCAATCAGTTAATTTACATTTAATACAATTTTCATTTACCACGTATGTCATGTTTAATTCTTATGAACTTTTAAGAGTTTAGTTTTTTTATAATATTATTATCTATTCTAAAAATACAGATCTTTATTTAATTATTTAAAGATAAATTTTTTAGAGTAGCAAATGGGTTATTAATATTTTTTTTAATACTATCGTTTTTTAATTTTGTCTTAACTTTTCGTTTAAAATCATAACTAAATATGTCTTTGTCTTTATCTATTTTCTTATAATTCATTAATTTTAGCAATTTTTCAAAATCATCTTTTCCACATCCTAGTAGATTAAGCATCTCAGCGGATACAGAAAATTGGTTGTTATTTGTTGAGCTTATGATTTTGATAAAAAGTTTTTCTAATATATCTACTCTAACTATATAATTTTCAAAGCTTTCAAACCCACATATAAGTAAAAATTCTTTATTTTTTGTTTCAAAATTTTTTAAAAAATTTAGTCCAAAGGTAGGGCACTTTTCTCTTTGAGTTTTATTATTAAAACAATTCCAGAAAATTATTTTTAAATTAACAGCTTTGGGTTTGATCATTAACGGTTGATAGATGTGGTATCTTCCAATTTTGATCCCAATTTTTTTAATATTAGCTCTTTGTTCTTTATCTAAGTTTTTTAGTAGATCTTCAGCATCTAATCTTTTTAATACTCCATGATTTTCAAATAATCTAAAACATAAGGCACGAGCATAACTATTCTCTAAATTAATTTTAGAGGTTTTTATTAGATCATTTAGGTGAAGATTTTTTTCTTTATCAATCCATTTTTCCAAATAATTTTTTAATTCACTCTGTTCATCCACATCTAAAGAATCATCAATCAATAATTTTATTCTAGGATTTAAATAATCTTTTCCTGGCACAATTGTTGCAATAGGGTTTTCTTTCCAGAATATTTTAAAATCCTGTTTTAATTGAAGAGCTGCTGTATCGATATCCTCTTTAATTATATTATTAATTCTTTTTTTTAATTCTTCCGCGACCCCTTGCCGAGCAGCTTTTTTCATAGACTTGATGTCTGATTGAAGTGCCGTGCTTGAAAAATCTAAGTTAAGTCGCAAACCTTTAATAGTGCCAATAAACTGTTTATCAATAATTACCTCATCTTTTTCTGAAATTTTAGTTTCTAGTTTTGCATCTTGTTTTAAGTGTTTAGAGAGAATGCTTATTCTTCTATCAATAAAACTTTTTGATAATTCCTCATGTAATTTTGCAGAAAGTTTGTCTTCAATATCTTTTGTTTTAGCAATCCAATAATCACTATTTTCGACCCAATTTTTTTTATATGAAACATAAGCCCACGTTCTTACATGTGAGATTCTATTCGCAATGGCGTCAATATTTCCAGAATCATTATCCAGACCACTTAATTGTGCGCGCATCCACTCGTTAGGTATTTTTCCTTTGTCAGAAACCAAGAATTCGAAGACTTTTTTTACAATATCAATGTGCTCGTTATAAGAACTTTTTGTAAAATCCGGTATTTGGCAACATTCCCATAAAATTGAAAGGTTATTATTTTTATAATCAGTTTTAATATAATTATTTTTAACTATTAAAGTCCTCAATACATTTTCATCTAGCAAATCTTTATTTCGCAAAAGACTATAATCGTTAGGTTTTTGATCAAGGCTATTTAAAAGACTTTCAATATTTGAAAAATTTAAATTTGAATTTCTCCAATAAATATTAATGACACTATCAAATTTATGATTTTCTAATTTTTCTATTTGTTCAGGACTTAATTCATCACATTTTCCAGTAATACCAAATGTACCATCATTCATATACCGGCCAGCACGGCCAGCGATTTGTCCTATTTCTGTAAGACGAAGATGTCTATTTCGTCTTCCATCAAATTTATTAAGACTATTAAAACTAATGTTATCAATATCCATGTTAATCCCCATTCCGATGGCATCAGTTGCTACAAGAAAATCTACATCGCCAGATTGGTATAATTGAACTTGAGCATTCCTTGTTTTAGGACTCAATGATCCCATTACGATTGCCGCCCCACCTCTTTGTCTTCGAACAAATTCTGCAAGGGCATAAACTTCATCAACTGAAAAAGCAATAATTGCTGTACGACCAGGAAGTCTTGATATTTTTTTATGACCAGCGTACGAAAGTTTAGAAAATCTTTCTTTAAATATAAATTCTACTTCCGGAATAAATTTTTCAATTATATTTTGCATTATGTTTGATCCAAGAAACATTGTTAATTTGTCTCCACGCATATTTAATAAACGATCGGTGAATATGTGACCTCGTTCAGGATCTGCGCACATTTGAATTTCATCTACTGCAATAAATTCAGCATTTATATCTAAAGGCATCGACTCCACTGTGCATAAAAAATAATCAGCATAAGGAGGTATAATTTTTTCCTCTCCGGTTATTAATGCAACTTTTTCAACACCAATTTTTTGAATACATTTTTCATAAACTTCCCTTGCTAGTAATCGTAGTGGAAAGCCAATAATTCCAGAGCCAAATTGCAACATTCTTTCGATTGCAAAATGAGTTTTGCCTGTATTGGTTGGTCCAAGAACAGCGATAATTTTTTTTTCTAATAAAGACATTTTTAGTATTAAATTTTTTTTAAGATACTACCTATTGTTATTGGCCAAGAACAAAGCAGGCATAAAAGATGACCGAATCATTGGAAAAAATGTTCTCATTTTAATAAATATTTTTTAATTACAATTTTTTAATACGCTTAACACACAATAGTGGCAATTTAGATTTTGAATATATTTTTTTAATAGTTTCTTTTATGCTCATGATAACTACTTTTTTTTTGGCACCAAAAGCATGCACTAATTTTTTATTACTTAATGCAATTGCGACATGTCCTTTCCAAAACAATAAATCACCTTTTTTAATATTTTGAATAGAAATTTTTTTTTTGAAAAATTTTTTTTGATCTTTAGAGTCTCTAGGACAATATATATTATTAAATTTTAATAGTTCCTGCACTAAAGCCGAACAGTCAAGTCCTTGAGGGCTATTTCCACCCCATAAATATTTTGTATTTAAATATAATTTTATATTATCGAGAAAGTGATTTGTTTTAAAATTAATAGGTTTAATGTTTTTTTTTAAAACCCATCCATTATTGGTTTGAATAAAGTTATTTTTATCATTTAAAATAGATATTTTTGAATTAAAAAAGATTTTTTTATTAAGCTTATATTTTTTATTTGGTTTTTTATATAAATTACATTCTCTAGAAATAATTTTATGAGTTTTTTTATTTTTGTCCAAGTATAAATCTTTAGCTTTAATAAAACCTTTATATTTATCGTAAGTTTTATATCCCTTGAAAAAATTACCAATTTTTTTTTGGCATTTAAAATGTTCTCCTAAAAGAATTTGAGTAACAATTTCAGAATTTCGATTATTTTTTTTATAAATATTCGCTACGGGATTTTTTACTGTAAGTAACATTTCTTTATACGTACCAAAAAGTATTATTTAATTTTAACTTAAAACTAAAATTTTTATATTAAATTATTGCTTTGGTGCTGGTGCCGGTACGTTTTTTTTCTGTTCAGCCTGTTTCTTTTTAGCATCCGCCTCTAATTTTTTTAATTTAGCTATAGCTGCATTTTCTTCATCTAAAGTAACGATTCCATCTTTATTAGCATCTGTATTATCAAATCTTGCCGTAGCTTCTTTTATAGGGTTTTCAAAAAATTCATCTTTTGAAATCCTGCCATCTTTATTTTTATCAATATTATTAAAAATATTTTCTAACTCTTTTTTATTAAAATCTATGTAATCTTGTTTCTTTAGTGGGAAAGGAGAATTCTGAGCGAAAACTGTATTGCAGAATAAAACTAAAACCGTAGATAATAATATTTTTTTCACAAATGATGTATATGCCTCAGGTTTATTTCTGTAAATCATCTTTTGCTAATTTTAACAGTTTTATTTATCCAGATAATTAGAAATAGAACTGGAACTCCAATGATTGCAGATAAAACAAAGAACGTTGGGTATCCAAATAAGTTTACAAAACCACCAGCATAACCTGCGATAAGTTTAGGTAAAAATAACATAGCCGAGCTAAACAGAGCATATTGGGTGGCTGTAAATTTTATTGATGTTAAGGCCGAGAGATAAACTATAAAAGTTGCCCCAGCAAAACCACTTGCAATATTATCAGCGGTAATAACAAAAGCTAAAATTTTAACATCTGCCGTAATGATTGCTAACCAAGCAAATAATAAGTTACTTAAAGCTGAAATTAATGCGCCAATAAACAAAGATCTCATTACTCCTAAATGAACTGAAGCAAGACCACCTATAATTCCACCAACAATTGTTGCTATTGTTCCAAAAAATTTGGAATAGGTAGCAATTTCTGCAATTGAAAAACCCTTTTCTATATAAAAAACATTAGCCATTACACCTAAGACTACGTCCGAAATTCTATATAAACCTATGAGAAGTAGAATAGATGTTGCTTTAGATCCGTATCTTTTTAAAAAATCTAAAACAGGTTTTGCATAGGCATTTTTTGCAGATTCTTTATTAATAAAATTTGTTTTTATTAGTAAATATATAATTAAGAAAAATATTAAAAAACAAAAAGTAATTTTAATAAATTCATTAATAAAATTTATTATAGGTTCCTTACTATTTATTAAATCTTTAAAATAAGAATAACATAAAATAAAACCAGTGAGAGAAAATAAAAAAGCAAAAAAGAATTTTATTTTTTGATTATATTTTTTTTCAATATCTCTTTTAATTTTTGGCTCGGAAGAATAAAAAACAGTTATTACACCAAATAACATAAGTACGGCCATTATTTGATAAACTTGTTGCCATACTTTTTGATCATAGATTTCAGTTCCTAAGAATGATGCAATCCAAAGACTTCCAGCACCAGCAACAATCATTCCTATTCGGTAACCTGTTAAATACATTGATGATAGTGCTCCTTGAAAAATTTTTGGTGCAGACTCAATTCTGAAGGCATCCAAAACAATATCTTGGGTCGCACTTGAGAACGCAATAAATATTGCTCCGATAATTGTAAAAATTAAAGAATTTTTTGGATCGGTAAAAGAAATAAAAATTAATGAAAAAATAATCATTAATTGAGATAATATTAACCAGCTTCTTCTGTGTCCTAAATTTCCTAATATTGGAATCTTTAAATTGTCTACAATCGGTGTCCAAATAAATTTAAAAGAGTAAGCAAAACCAACCCAGCTAAATAAAGTAATAGTTGCTCTATTCACTCCTGCTTTAAATAACCAAACTGACAATGTGGAAAAAACTAGAAGGATAGGAAGACCGGCTGCAAAACCTAAAAAAAACATTCTTATTGAATTGGGATTTAAAAGTGGACTCAAATAAGAGAGTGGCATTAAAAATTAATTTTATTTTTTTTATCTAAAATAGAAAGAAAACTATTTAAGAGTGCTTAAATAAGCAATTAGATCTGCTCTTTCCTGATCTTTTGCAATACCCGCAAAAGCCATTTTAGTTCCTTTAATGTAGCTAGCTGGCTTGTAAAGATATGCATTAAGTTCATCAACTGTCCAAGTTTTTCCATAAGCAATTAAAGCAGAGGAATATTTAAAATCAGGATGCGAAGCTGATTTTTTTCCGACAATCCCCCACATTGGAGGTCCAATTTTTACAGCGCCACCGCTTACATTAGTATGACAAGCAGCACATTTTTTAAAAGTATTTTCTCCAGCCGCAACATTTGCAGAGGCTAATAAAACTTTTATATCTGCAAGTTTTTCTTCTTTTTTATTTTCTTCTTTGCTAGCAGTTTTCGCCTCCTCAACCACTCCTTCAACTTTGTAGCCTGGAGTTTGAGGTTTTTTTACCTGATAAATAAAATCTGTAATTTGATTTAAACCAATTAATAATAAAGCAACAATTAGTACCGCTGCAGCAATTTTGTTAAATTCAAAACTATCCATATTCTAGTGATTTTTATAAACTAAATTGTATAACATCATAATCTTTAAAGTAAAAAATTTTTTTTAAAATCTAATTTATGCGTCTTACAGTCGCATAATTTTAATTATGAACAGTAAACATATTGTTAATAATAATTCTGTTTGTG
>JAAOEI010000001.1_pt1 | contig 147131 bp, 167 predicted proteins | sample 7059261 | NCBI WGS metagenome assembly JAAOEI01 (sample SAMN14008812, study PRJNA610033) | viral metagenome | isolation source: viral particles filtered from seawater | place: China: Hangzhou Bay, Yangshan Deep Water Harbour | collected 2017-10-31 | reverse complement strand
CGACGACATTGTGTACGACACCGACAAGGACGAAGATGAGGACGAAGACGAGGAGGCGGATGGGGTAGAGTCAACATCTCCGAAGAACCGGAGGGTCATCCTTGACTCGGACGAGGAGGCGGACGGAGTGGACAAAAACGGAAACCTCGCCGGCTTCATCGACGACGACATTGTGTACGACACCGACAAGGACGAAGATGAGGACGAAGACGAGGAGACCGATGATGGGCCGGAGATAACACCCGATGCCGTTGGCAAGCAGTACGGGGTGTTGATCGAAGGCCAGATGATGGAGTACTTTCAGCTCGAACAGTGGGACAAAAAGGGACAACACAAGATTCGGTGGTTTGAGCGCAAGAAGGGTGTCAAGAACCTCTCTCGCGCGATGAAGAAGCGCGTCCGCCAAGTGGAGAGCATTGGCGGGACGGCGCTGTTTCTCACCGACGCCGTGCAGTCCATGAGCACCAATGTTGTGGGCGGGTGGACCGACGTGACCGAACAGATGCTGTTTACCCGGGTCATCCCCAAGTCGAGCATTGAGCCCATCGATCTCTTTGTGATTGGGGAATACTCGTACGACGAGGGGAAGGTTATCACGGACACGCCCGACACGGTCGACCTCGTGGTGAAGCAGCTCCTCCACATGGGCTCCAAGGACGACCGGGACTGGCTTCTCGAGCAGGCCCCCAAGATCGACCTCTGGAAGAACATCCCGCCGACCCACGACCGGTGCATGGCGTGTGGCCGAACCCGCACCCTCACCAAGGCGTTCAGGTGCACGGGGAACGCCACGTGGTTCAAGGTCGGGTGCTACTGCGCCAAGAGGATCGTGGTGGCCCACAAACTCCTCAGGACCAAGGACGAAGACGCGCTGCACGACCTCATGACCGATGCCGCCGAGGCTCTTGCCGCATCCCGGCGATGATCATGGTTCAAATGGTGCTGTCACCATCTATAAATGGCTTGTCACTGGGATCGACCAAGCCAGTGTCATTTCCACGATGCCCCATACGCGCAGCCAGGGGGCACCTCCCCCACAGATGGACATGGGGACACTGTTTGTGGTACAGACGCTCGTTCGGCCATGCGTCCTACACAATGGCTTTAACAAACCGACCTACGTCTATGTTGAGGGTGGTGTCTTCGATTCGTACCAGGAAGCGGTCGATGCGATCAAACTAACGCTAGAAAACAAGGACTACAACGAGGTCTGGTCCGACTACGTGATTGTGGCGCACTACGGCGCAACTTACGACGTGGGGATGGCCGACGCGATTCGATGCTTTGACAATGATGGCAAGGCCTACATCCCAAAGACGATTACGATAGAGAACCCGACCGGGAACTGATCCGGACACTCCTCATGGTGCGAGATCCGGCATCTCATCGTCCGTGGTTTTGTCTTCCTGGAGGGATTCCAGCTCAACCACCGTTTCTTCTTGTTTCGGTGATTCGTCTCTTTCTTTCGGGTGTACCGAGGACGTTTTTCCCTGGGACCGGTTGGTAACCCAGATCAGATGATCCATCCCGGCGATGATCCATCCCGGCGATGATCCATCTCACTATAAACGTATGCCCACCGTGTGTTATAGTCGACCATGGCGGGTGTATACGTCCTTGATGATTCCTCGGACTCCGAAGACGATCCCTCGGACAACAATTCGGATTCGGGCAGCATTGGAATCGATCCGGGCGAGTTCCCCGACGATGATGGTGGTTCCTCGGAAGGTGCGGAAATCGTGCATTTCTCGGAAGATGAGGAACCACCACCACCACCGGAGGCCGCGCAGGCGATTTCCCCCGAGGGGAGCCCCGACGATGACGCCCGGGGGATTTTCGACCACATCAGGGACCACATCGACGGAAAACTCCCGGTGGATGAAGATGCGTCCCAGAGCAAGCGCAAGTGGGTGTGGTTTATGGAGCAGATTGTCCGGATGCTATACTACGCCAAATCGGAAGACCCTGTCGGGGATGTGGTCGAAAGGATCCAACGCATGGTCACCGCGATACGGAACAGGTTCGACACCGTTGGGTTGATCACCGACCCAATGGACCCGGCCTTTGACCACCATCGGGTGTTTGAAGCCCAGATGGCCAACGACATGGCCTCCCAGATCGTGATCAATGCCGAGGCCATTTTTGGGTCTACTTTGGACTCTCTTCCCTGGAATGACTTTCTGGCGCTGGTTCGGCGGGTCTTCATGGTGTACTCCCACTTTGCCAACCACCCGCGAGTTGGCGCCGATCTCCGTGAGATTTGGGGCGAGGTTCCACCCGAGTACAAGTCGCCCAAGTCAGACCCCCCAATCTACCAGGAAGGCAAGCGGCGTCGACCCGACGACGATGATGGTGCTGCTCCCGGACCTCCGGTATTTGCCGGGGTGGCATCCATGTTCACACAACGATAGACCCTACCGGAAGAAAGCACAATTAGGGTGCGCACGCCGCGCCCCATACCGGATTTCACCCGGATAGACACAAGCATGATCATCCCTCTAAAACATTCACCGCGTAGTCCTGTTTGTATTGTACAGTGTATCGGTGGTTCTATTCCTAGTCGATCGAGATCTCGTGGACGTTCTTCTCCGTCTTGGGATGCCACTCCCACTTGGTCTCCTTCAAGCCCAGCCGAACGATTCGCAGCCGGATGCGCTCGTCGGTGATGGGCACCCCGGTGAGGATCCGGGACGGCTCGTAGTCGCCCGTTGGCTCCCACTCTTCGTCCACGTCCTCTTCGAGAAGGTGCATGATCCGGTCGTAGCCGTCACCGTTGATGACCGAGTGGTACTGCGACTCGCCGTCGGGGTCCGGTCCATCCTTCTTGAAGGCCTTCCCCTCCTTGAGATCATCGGGGTGGACGTCGTTGGGGAACCACACGTTCATCTCCGTCGACCCCGTGAGCTCCTCGCTCGGGTTCTCAAGCCCCACACAGATCCCGACGAGCGTTCCGAGTGCCACGGGCTCCTCCGTGTCCACGAGCGCCTTCTCCGTGTCCGCGGGCTCCTCCTCCATGGCCGCGGGTTCCTCCTCCGGGGGCCCCTGGTTCTCGGGTGACGGCGACTCTGGAGAGTCGCACTGAACCTTCGAAGAGATCGATTCCCCCTCGCCCACGTCGAGGATGACCTTTTGGTTCTTGGGCTCCGGTGCCTTGCCATCGTCGTCGGCCTTTCGCTTCCCCGGGGGGCTGTCCTCCACCACAACCGGATCCGCGGCGTCCCCCTTGGGCTCTTCGACCACAATCGGATCGGCTGCGTCCCCTTCGGAGCCGCCTTCCGGGACCTTCTTCACCGGGGCGGGAGGCGCCATGTGCTCTTCGGGAATGGGCGGGGGCGACACCGTCGCGCGCTCCTCGTCCATACCTGGTTGGTTGTGGCCAGCGAGCACCCCCATGTCCTGAAGAGCCGCGGGTGCGCACCACCGAAACGTAATCGAGATGCGGGGGGCATTCCTGGATTTGGGAGTGATGGCGTGTGTCCAATAGTACCTCGCCTCGTCCTTCATCACGGCTACCGATCTCCGGTACAGCATCGTACACACCATGTTGGAACCGCGCTTAAAATCCATCGCCTCGGTGTTCCCCAGACTCAGGGTCGCAATCTCACCACCAAACCACCTCTGATGGTCTGTATGCGGCGCAATCCCCTGGTTGCTCTTGTACTCGTTGATGATAATCTGGTCGGGGCACCGGGACATCAGCCCCGTCCCAACCAGCCGTTCCACCAGAAACTTCAGCGGCTCCGGAATGTCGTCCACGTCGTTGGCCATCCGCCGAGTCTTGTAGTCGTACCGGTAACCGTATTGCTGAACGCGTCGCCCGAGATCGTTTCTCCACCGCTGCCTGTTGATCCACCCAATGAGATGCGTCTCTTCCTCCGGTAGGACAAAATCCTCGATCATTTGAAGCCCGGGGACAAACCGGAGACCGGGCTTCTCATCCTTGACCCGCTTCTTCAAGATCTCCATGAAACTCATCCCGTCCGCCGGGATGGGTATACCACCCGGCAACCCATTCCTGAATACAACCGATCCCGTGCGCACCACCCGCTACATCAGGCACCGAAAATGCGACAGCGTCACAACCGAGATGGCTCCGGCGGGCAGGTTCGTCGCTTCCTACGCAGATGGGATCCGGAAGATGACCGGGATCACCCTGGTCGCGGATCCGGATCCCGCCCCCAGGAAGGCCGAGTTCCTTCGGTGGTTTCGTGGGTTCCAGAAGGAGCACCCCCAGGCCACCGAGGGCTACACCCGTGGGGGGACGATCACCATGCACTGGGACGACTACCCGATGAGCGGTCGTCATCTTCCCGTCGATCGCCACGGCCCCGACGAGGACTGGCAATTTGTCCTTTTCCGGAACGTCGTGGGGTGCGGCCTGTTCAGCGATGGCGAGGTGATTGATCCCGTCAACGATCCACGGGTCATGGAGGACATTCGATCGTACCCGGACCGGATGCCGCGGGGCCGCAAGCTGCGTGACTACGCGTTTGCCGCCGCCGCCATTTGCATGCGGACCCCGCCCGATCTCGAGGGACTGGGCCCGATCGGGTGCTTGGAACCCAATGGCATCACGATCCGGATCAACGGCGAGATGAAGGCCCTCCTCTGGTCCGACATCAACAAGGTGGGCTGGCACATGGGTGCGCGCGACGATCACGATTAAACCATCCGGTGTGGACGTGGGGGGCGAGTCATACCCCGGTGTGGACATGGGGGACGAGTCATCCGGAATCACACCGATGACAGAGTCATTTGACTACGCAAAGCTCGCGGCTTCCATTCTTGTGTACAGTACCAAGATCGATCCGACGTTGAAAAAGCTCTATAGGCTACCACTTGGTGGAACCATGGCGGCGTATACCCCAGCGGATCTTCGGCGGTTTGTCGACTGGGGCGGCGTTGCCAGAATCACGTTCAAGAGCACCGGAGACACCATTCCGGCCACACTCGTGGGATTTGTCGAGTCTGAAGAGCCCTACCAGTACGTGTTTGATATGCTTTATCGGACGGGCGGTGGGATCGAAGTCGGCTTTGAGGCCCCCTTTGACGCCACCAACGACACCATTTGCATTCCCGAGTAAACAGGGTGGGGAATGTTGTAGATTTTCATGTGCTAGACGTGCTCGTACCACACGATCGAGGCCGTGAGGTCGTCTGCCTCTCCACTGATGATCCGCCCCGCAATTACGAGACGAAGTGTCGGGGGAACGGTGATGGCCAAGGTCTCCAAATCCACAACGATCGAACTGTCACCAGCCACGGTGAAATATCCCAGCGGTCGACCCCCCGTGACCGTGTTTTCGCTGGTATCGATTAGAGAAACGAGGTTGGTACCCACTTCTTGGAAGTCGGTGGCCCCGGACACGGTGGGGTTGCCCCGAATCTCAAAGATGGCGGTTTTTGAAGCGTCGTTGGCCAGTGTGAGAAGCTTCGGGTAGAGCAACACCGAGTTTGCCCGGTGGTTGTACATGTAACGATTCTTGAGGGTTAGGATGTTTGTAAAGACACTCGATGATGCGGTCAAGGATGTCACCGTGTTGGTAGCAGCACGCGGGTTTCGGGTTTGATGATTGATGTGCCCAACAACCCCACCCACAATAAACGGTACTTTGACCAGCGACGTGTCCGACGCAGATCCGCCAATGTTAACAACGTACATACCGATTCGAAAATCTGGGTTCCCGACAATCACATCGGTGGCCGTGTTCTCGTGGTGAATGGTATGCACATGGACCCATTCATCGCTGGTTACCGGTCCTTGAACGTAAAAATTGGCCTGTCCGTAACCACCGATGAATCGAATCGCGTAGTGGTTACCCGCCTCTGGATCAAGGGTGAATCCCAGATCCTGGTTGTCCCATTCCGACATTGCAACGTGTTCCGATGTTTTCGTGACACCATCCTTCACCGTGGTCCACGTGCCGTCCATCACGTCCGAAAAAAGATCAAAATCACCGGTTTTGTCACCATCTGATTTGAATGCCACCTCGACAGTCGATCCAACCTGCTCCGCCGAGAACAACGACCCGGCCTCGGTCGTCAGGGTGTTTGCAATCTCGTAGGCATCAAATGCAGTGTCGCTCGATCCGGACAGGAGTACAGAGTAGTTGGTACCATCGATGGTGATTTCGATTGTCTCTGGACCGGTACTCGCCACCGTTACGGTTAGAATCTGAACCTCAGCCAACCCGTTGTGGCGATACCAAATCCCAAACTCTTGATTTGTGGCGTACCCAAAGGATAGTTCGTCACCGATACCAAGCAGTCCCACCCCCGCTTCGACAACATCATCCGTCACGTTGAAGGCGGCACCGAAATCGACGTGTCCTTTGAGTCCCTGTGCGTAGGATATGGTTCGAAACGACTGGATGGCCCCGTATCCGTAGAAACCGGTGCCCGTCTCGCAGACCAGGTGCCCATTCTGGTCCGCCTCGGTGCTGCCGGTGCTTGCCGTATACTCCCGGAAGTTGCTCGGCACAAACCCGTATGTGGCGTCAGCCCGAATCGTTATATCCAGAGAGGAGGTCTGGAACTCGAAATTCTGGTTGGTAATGACGGTGTGGAGCCCACCATAGTGATTTGACTTGATGGTGTGGTACGTGTCATCACTCTCTTTCCCCTTGAGAACCGAAGAAGTCAAAAAGGCCTGATCCGTCTCCGCAATGCTCGCGTTGACGTTGTCACCCCCAAGGGTGACACTCCCGATGTTATTGGTCCCTTCGGGTAGCGCCGGCAGCGAAACCACATCGACATTCCCGATATTGTTGTCTCCCGCGGGAAGCTCTGGGAGAGTCACCACATCAACATTGCCGATGTTGTTGTCACCCGCAGGAAGCTCCGGGAGCGATGTGACGTCCAGACCATCGATGACACACGCTACCGAGTCGGTAGTGTTGTCCAGTGCCCGGGTGTTGAGCTCTGCCCCATCAAGAGTGATAGCCGGCAAGGAAAGCACGTCGACATTCCCGATGTTGTTGTCCCCCGTAGGAAGCTCTGGAAGAGTCACCACATCAACATTGCCGATGTTGTTGTCTCCCGCAGGAAGCTCTGGGAGCGAAATCACATCGACATTCCCAATATTGTTGTCACCCGCGGAAAGCTCTGGAAGCGATGTGACGTCTAGACCATCGATGACACACGCTACCGAGTCGGTAGTGTTGTCCAGTGCCCGGGTGTTGAGCTCTGCCCCATCAAGAGTGATAGCCGGCAAGGAAAGCACGTCGACATTCCCGATGTTGTTGTCCCCCGTAGGAAGCTCTGGAAGAGTCACCACATCAACATTGCCGATGTTGTTGTCACCTGCAGGAAGCGCTGGGAGCGAGGTGACGTCCAGACTATCAATGACACAGGCCACCGAGTCGGTAGAGTTGTCCAGTACCCGGGTGTTGAGCTCTGCCCCGTCGAGGGTGACAGCCGGCAAGGAGAGCACGTCGACATTCCCGATGTTGTTGTCGCCCATGGGAAGCTCCGGAAGCGAAAACACGTCAACGTTGCCAATGTTGTTGTCGCCCGTGGGCAACACACACGTGACTGAATCTGTACCACTATCGAGACCAATGGTGAGGTCCCCCGCCTGGATCGACGCGTTTTCAAGGTCGACAAGCAGTCGTCCGTTCTCGTCCACGCTGAGATTTCGCATCAGCCCCGATGTGGAATCCCACCCCTTGATGGCGTCGTCGTGCTGGTTGTCGATTGTGACGTGCATTGTCTTGGTGATGGCCCGGCGGCGGCGGGCACCATTCTCTTCGATGGCCGCCTCGACTTCGGCGAGCGAGTCGATCATCGACGAGAAGTAACCGTTCCATGTGACGTACTGCGCGTTCTCGATGCTCATCGTGCTGTTGTTCTTCACCTTCACATCAATGGGTGTTTGGATGACAACGGGGGCGACCCAGATCGCAAAGAGCAAAACAACGACAAGCAATGTCAGTTTTCCGAGCGTCATAAACACACGAGTCCACATGGTTGCTCACTATATTCATGTCGCCGTTCACCTATATGACCGCAACCATGCAAGCCGAGTGGATCGGAGTGGTGGTGGTGCTGACCGTCTTGGGGGCCAGTACCATCATTACCGGGCTTCTTTCCCTTTTCACTTTACGGAACACGGACGAGTACACCCCCGTGGAACAAACACCACTAGGGCGGTACTAGGATATGTGTGTCTGCACCAACATCAGACGAATCCTCTCCGGAACGGTCTTGTCGGTGTGTATCTGATCGCGCTTTATTAGCACTGGATGTTGAGCACACACCACTGCGCCACCGTTTCCGAGGCTTCTGTGATTCCAGTGGCACTAAACGTAACTTGTCTCTCCCCGAGGCGACCAATCCCCCGCACAGCCACAACGTAGAGGTCCTCTGTGTATCCCAGCATGATTGCGTTGGCTATGTACCGGTCCAACACATGCGGGGCCGGATCCACCTCGACCCTCTCAAGGACAATGTTCCTCGAGCGAAGATGATCATCGATGTCCACTGGACAGAAGACGGGATGCCCTTGGTGTTTCGCGAGCGCCATCCCGGATCTGATCACCGCGTTTACCCGCTGTGGTCATTACCCATGAGGTGCGCACACGACTATCAGATTGTCGATGGTGTTCTCTACGGCACAACCGCGCGATGTCGTTCTCGGATCTGTCCAATCAGCTGCGCAACGCCCCCCGGGCACCCGAGATCCCCGAGCTCGAGACGGTGGAGGCCTGGAACGCCATGACCCACGCTCGCTTTCTCGAGGTTCTCGCCCTTCTCGGGCTTTCTCAGATGGACCCGGGGCTTGGGGTCAAGGTGTTCCGCCCGAAGATGCTTGCGTTTGCGTGGCGTGACCCAGAGCACCCCGAGAAGGATATCAAAATGACGTGGAAGCCCTACGAGAATCCGGGCACCCTCAACCGCGTTGTGGGTGTGAAGCTTCCACATGGTTCCGTGGTCGAGGTCTAGAAAGCGTTTTTACTCCACGCCAACAACACAAAGGTCCCCAGGAGCGGATCTTCGTGTAAATGATGGTTGCGATACGGATTAGAAGCGTCGGAATCGCGATCCGGTGTGTTTTCCGGCACGTTGCCCCTTGGTTGACTTGAAGCGCTCGGGATGCCGCTGCTTGATCTGGGAGATTGAGTTGTTCCAGGAGCTGGGGATGATGTAGGACAGACGCCACCCCGTTGGCGTAAACTCGACACCGAGAACGTTTTTGGACGCGAGAATGTCGTCAATCATCTCGGACGTGGTGATTCCCGTTGGCTTGAACACAAGCATCACCACCGACCCCGACGCCGCCCGATCGACATGGTTCCACCCCCACCTCTGAGAGAGCACCCGGATGGTATTTTCCTCTGTGCTGGTATCGATGGTCTTGGTGTCGTGGCGCTTCCTGTCTTCGATTTTGATGCTGATGCTTTCTTCCCCGAGGGTTGGAACCGGGATGAAGAACCGCTTGCCGCATTCGTCGCACGCGTGCATAATGTCCACGGCCCGGAGCGCCGCAAACCCGGTGATGATCAACTTCTTGTCAATGTCCTGCGAGGATTGTCAATATAAGCACTGCGTAGGTCATCTCTGCACGGGGGCATCTCACCTCTCGAAAGGAGATTTCGTGGTCCCTGCAACATGTCGTGGTGTGAGTTTACGACACCCATTGCCCCCCGCATCGCTCCATTTCCAATGGGGAATTCACCGGGGCGTTTCGAGCTCCCTGACCATCTGGATGAACTTCTCCGTCGTGTCTGCCCCCCTCCGCAGGGAACTCTTCCGATCCGCCATGGCCCGTTGGACTCCATCCGAGACACACCGCACCGGTTATACGATGCCAGACAAGATGGCAGACCTTGGTGCTTGATGTACCCGAAAACCGAGACATCTGGTACGAGATTACCACCACCTCGGCAACGTCCTCACCGAGTGGACAACTTCGTCTGCTGGAGGCGCTCAACGAAAAGACAGAGGTTCACCCGGCCGCCGAAGTCCCGTTTGAGTTTGATGTTCTCGACACGCCCAACAAGGGGATTGCCATTGCCGTCACCAAGATGGCTATTGCGGCCGAGACGTTCAACAAGGGCGTATCCTCTCGGAACCTCTCATCGATCGAGACCGCCAAGAACACTCTCGAGGAGGCCATTACCGCATTCCCATCGACCGAGGAGACTCTTGTGCCACCCATTGTCCGGGACGGGTGGATTCACAACATGAGGACGCTGATCATCCTGAGCCGGGTCAAGGAGCACCCACGGCCTCCACAGACCATGATTGTCGAGCAGTACGTGGAGATGCGCCGGCTGTTGATGTCGCTCTACAACGAGGCGTCCCAGATCACGGCCACACCCCGGTGGCGGGACGATGTGCTCCGGTTTACCAAGAACCAGACGATGCGAATCACCGCGCACCACCTCGAGTTTGCGCTTGCCCAGGAGATGCAAAAGATCGACAAGGTGGGCTCTCGGGAGACCATCATCTCCACCGAGACCGTGGCTAAGCGACAGTGCGAGATCCTTGCTCTTTTGGACAAGTCGGGCTTCACCGGGGACTCCATCTACACCAAGGTCAAAAAGGACTTTGACATTGGTTACAGGCTGAGCCTCGGCGGCTACCAACCGATTCTCCCGGATCAAATCATCAGTGGCCGTTTCTTTGGAAAGTAATCCCCGCCCCCACTAAAAACGTGTGTGACCACACTACTTCTCGGGGTCGACAAGGAGCGGGGTCTCTGGGTTGATGGGGACGGTTCGATAGTAGTCGACAAGCTCGGCCACCGTAGCACACACCTTCCCAACCGACTCGATCGTATCCTCGTCGACAAAGTGGAGAGCGTATCCACCGTTCGTTTCCAGGATTCGGTAGTGGAGAACCACGCTCAGCTTGCGTATCGACATGGCATAGCCGGCACCGCGGCTCGGACGGCGTACAATGAACGTACCAATCGGGGTCCCGTTGAGAAATTCCTCCACCTCGCGTCGATTCATGTCTCGAAACCAACAATAACTGGTCACGGGGATTTCGGCGCTTGCCCAGGCCGCTGCCCCATCGTAGGGGGGCACCGGAGGGGGATCCCCGTCATCGTTTTTCGGTGGAGCCAGGTGAATGTCCGAGTAGATAACGTCCTTGTCCTTGTCGGAATCCAACGCCTCGGGATCATCGAAATCTTCTAAAGCTGGGACGGCGCTGGGAACCTCGGGACGATCGTCGGGGATTGGTGGAGTTTGAGTTTCGCTGCGGTGTTCTTCAGGGACCAACGCCGCCGCCGCTGCCTCAAAATCATCGAGGTCTTCCAAGGGGACGGCACTGGAAACCTCGGGCGGATCGTCGTGGATCGGTGGAGTTTGGGCTTCTCGGCGTTTTTCGGCAAGCTGTTTCCTGACGTCCTTGAGTTCTTCATACAGCGAGTTGCGTTCATCCTCGACCGCAGCTGCCGCCTCGAAGATCTTGTCCCTTTCGGCGGCATGCCTCCGACGTTCGGTTCCGAGTCGTTCCTCCGCCGCAAGTCGTTCCATCTGCGCGTGGTCAACATCCCCGTCGAGCGCTTCAATCCTGGCGTTGATTGCCTTGAGTTGCTCGATCATGGTGGATGGCAGCTCACGAACGTCCCCGTCATCGTCAAAAAGATCCCCAAAGTTTTCGACAAATGCGTCAAAGTCATACACCATGCTCTTGTCCGGCACCATGAGTCCTGCGTTCACCCCAAAGATGTGCTCGAGTGAATCCGAAGTGATGTAGCCGTCGATGGACATGTCGTCAAACAGGTTGGCCAGGCGTGTCATCTTGATTGTCGGCACCCCCGCCATAATCTCGATAAAGACATCCCGATCGACCACGTCCTCCGGGGTGTTGTCTGCAAAGACCGTCTCCAGGTGTTCCCTCAGATTTTTGGGAAACGCTGCCGCCGTTTCCAAGAGGGACCCCACGGTGACACCATCCCCCAACTGATCGTAGACGGCCCCAAAGTCCATCGTTTGTTCCGGGGTGTGATCCTCCCTATACAGTGTTACCGAGGAGGAAACCCCAAAGGCCACAACAAGACTATGCCATCGTCGCACATGTATTCCCCCTAGGGGTGAGGTCGAAACGGTCGGGGTGTGGTTGTTCTTCGAGGCAACATCCCCAATCCAAAGAGCGCGGTGCACACAACCATCAGCACGATCCAGAGGCGAGTAAATCGGTGCAGCCGATGATGGAAGGGGGTTCTTCTGCCCTTTTTGGGAAGAATACAGCGTACGCACGCGTGAACACACGATCGCTGAATCGCAAGTAGCATTGCACCTGCCGCCGGGCCGCGTCGACGTTGGCCTTGGTGTCGTTGAGTGACTTGAGCTCGATCAGGGCGGTGTGATCCCCCTTAGATGCGATGATATCGACCTTGAGCACCCCAAGCAGACGTCGCTTCCCGGCCGAGGTGGTAAACCACGCGGGAATGGGTGCCTCGCGCTCGACCGTAAACTCTCGGTCCTTGAGTTCCTCACACAGCGCAGAGGAAACCAAAAACTCGGTGTGCACCTGCCCGATTTGCCTTTGTACGTGAACCAAGGCGGAAATAATCTCGTCACCAATGGCGTCGTACTTGGGTTCACCCATTCTTGGTGCGCACACGTATCGACATGTGGTGGGTTATACCGGGGGAGAGCCATTATCACGATGGACCCCGCAGCAGGACCCGCCGCAGGACCCGCGTCGAGCAACGCCGAGGACGATTCGAGGTTCCCGGGTGAGCTCCTGGGGGACCCCGCAGCAGGGCCCGCCGAGGACGAACGGTCGATGAAGCGCTACCGCGACGATTCGAGGTCCCCGGGCGAGCTCCTGGGGGACCCCGCAGCAGAGCCCGATGCATGCACGACGATCCAATCCCGGTGGGAGAGGATCTGCGAGTGCGAGAAGACCATCAAGGGGCTGAAGACCCAAGCCGAGGAGTTGGACGCCAAGTTGGCCGTGCGGAACGAGTACCTTGATCTGTCGGCCATCATCAACGACATGATTTCCGGTCGGCGGGTGTCCCGCTATCCGGAGGAGGAGGCAATTTTTGCCGATCTCGATACCACCGTGGACCGCATCAACGCCTTTACCAGGGCAACGTCCGTGTGGAACACGGAGCGCCACATCCTGGACGACGACATCGAGAGACTCGAGGATGAGATTTCGACGTGCCGGCAGGTCATCACCGATCTGCAGATGGTTCCATGCCCGGATTACCGACGATCCATTGACGACGTTCCGATCGAGCTCTGGGCCATGATCTTCATGTTTGTCGGGGGTGGACTGTTTCGGGGGTCGATCATGTACGATACCCACACCAAGCTCCGAGATCACGTGCACTCCAAGGTCTGGCTGGTGTCCAAGCACTGGTCCCGGGCGTGGAACTACATTCGGATCGACGACCGGGTCAGGATGATGATGCAGCTCACCAACGTCAACTGGCGATACAATAGTCGCTTTTTTGCGTCGGGGGGAGTTGGTTCGACACTCATGACCATGGGTAGACTCGTCACGATCAACTCTGTTGTCCTGAAGGGTGGGCGGTACCTGTTCGAGGGTATCAAGAGGACGATTGTGTTGGAGCAGGCGGATCGTCAGAGGATTGTACCGTGCAGAACGATGGTCGACCTCGGCAAGAATCGAGACGTTCTCATGATTATCAGTGTGGTCACCGCTTTGGGCGACCCCGATGATCCGCTGTTCCAGGTCTACGTCAAGGTACACCCCTGGCCCCGCGATCCCCCGCTGCATTTGTTTCGGTCTTCTGATGCCCGATTGTACCACAGGTCATGGTGAAGCGGTCGACGGTGCTCGGGGGTTCGCCCTACGCCCTTCTTGTGTTTCAGCCCAACAAGAGTCTCACCGACATTGTCCGGACCATCTCCCTCGGGAAGAACTCGTCGTGGATGACGATCATTCCTCTGTCCAGGACCGGTACCATCATTTCGGAATCGAACGAGGGATCCATCGACTACTGGCTCTACGGACGCACCACCAAGAAGCGTCTCCTTTTCAAGTCGGATATTTCGCGTCACCCCCGGGTGTGCACATACGCCAACAACACGCGGCTCGTCCTGTTTGAGTCGGAAATCAACGGCGCCAACATCCAGACCGGGTTGATTGTCAAGATCTACGACATTTCGGATGTTCCGATCGCTCCCGTGTTCACCGTCGATCTTCCGCTTCTTCAGCCCATCTCCACCCACACCATCGCCGGGAACGGTTCTGCACTCAACCGGGCGGCGTGCGGTGGTGCAGGCACGATCGTCGAGTCCATCAACTCGGGATTTGTGACGTTCTTCTCCGACAGCAGTTTTGCGACGTATGACCTGATCAACCGCGTGTTTTGCTCCAAGAGGTCGACGGTGTACTACGGGAATCGGATCAGGTCCGATGGAACCTTTTTCTACATCATCGGAAACGGCCAGGTCCGACAGCTCTCGTGAGCCGGAAGATGGGGATCCCAGGGAACCCGTGGTGTTTGATGGTTCGCCCGATTGGGAGTCGGCGGGGGTCGCATTTCTCTTTTGGGTGACCCTGTTGGTGTGTTTTGGGACGTATATCTGGCTTGCAGGTCCCATTTGATTAAACCATCCTCGGTGGGGATTTGTACGATGGGGGATGTGGATGCGTGGTACGCCAGGTTTGAGGCCGATCTCGAGTACGAAAGGGCGTTGTCTCTGGACGTTCTCAACGAACGAAAGGGGCGGGTCGAGATGGAACTGAAGCGAATCAAGGAGGGAAGCCTGCCCCCGACGCGCATCTTCGACGCCATCCGGGCCCACGTCATCATGGCACTTGCCGCCGGGGAAAAGGAGCTGATCATTGATTCCCTTCAACAAACGGTCGACAGCCACAAGACCACTACCAACTACCTTTTGCTCTGGGCTGCACATCGTAGCTGCGGCGAGGACGACAGGGCAGAGCTGATTCGAGACAAGGTCGGACTCCCGCAGTGACCATAGAATCGTTTTCGACGGATCTGGTGAACACACGGTGTCACCGGTCTACTTTTTGATTAGCGCGTTAAATGCGGGACGCTTGAGAACGTAGTGGACCCCCTTGGTGATGAGAGAGAAGACGCGCTCCATGCGACAGCTGCGATGCTCCTTCATGGGCTTCTCAAGGTCTTGAAGATTGAGGTGTCCCCCCTTGGGACGGTCAACCACGTGGGCGTACATGTGGCGTGTGGTCCCATCACTCTTGATGAACCCAATGTAAAAGAAACCACCGAGCATGTCGAGCTTCTCCACCATCTGGGTCGGTGTTACCTCAACACGCGACTCGACCTCACCCACCATGACAAGGTCGTCCTTCTTCTCCGTGAACCGAATACCCTCCTTGTTCGTTAGATCGACACTGTCCCCGTCGACGTTGCGAACGGTGTAGAGCCGCGTCCGACTGGCCATCACCGTGGGGGCCTGGGTGTCGTCCCCGTATCGCATCTTCTTGTTCGGCGGCATCGCTGTTTCTGACTGACCACCATCCCCCGGGTCGTGTACACCAACGTACCAGGGTTGTTGTTTATAGTCCAAGCGGAAAATATGTGTGTACCCCATCACGACGACAATGTACCAATTAGAAACCACCAACCCCACCGAGCCAGCACCGGGGGAGGATGGGACTCGACGTGACCATCGGTGACAACAGTGTCAGTGATTTCTGGAAGGGTGGCCTCCATCGGGGCGGCGCTCGTTTCGGATTTGACATTGACTCGATCAAGGGCAAGACAGGCGCCGAGTCCGCGGTCCTCCTCCAGGGGCACCTCGATGACCTCATCGGCGAGCCTGGGCTTTTCCTTCCTCTCATTGAGGACCCAGAACTCATGTATCTGACCGTTGGGGCAATCATGAAGAAGTACCCCGGCTTTGCCATCGGGCTGGGCAACCCACCCCCCGAGGGCGTACCCCTCGGTGATTTCTCGTACCACGGCCGCCCCCTGCTCCCCGATGACCTGATGCGAATCTGCATCACGTGGCGGCTGACCATCCTTCTTCAGATGGCCAAGGAACACCCCGAAGACCGCTGGATTTTTGATCCCGCGTAGTAAATGTCTCGGTGGATGGATGTGCGCACCGCGGCGATCTCTCTTTGAGGCATGGTTGTCCGGGGTCAGAAACGAACGTCCCTCCATGCCTCGCACCATCCCCATGACCCTCTTTGGTCCCGAGGGTTGGGATGAGATTCCGACGCTCGTGGGTGGCTTTGAGGGGCATGTGTCGGCGGGGATGAACATTCTGATGGTTGGTGCCGCCATCGACGCCGCCGACCGGTTGGTGGCCGAGATCGAGCGCAAGTTTCCTGCCCCTGAATCGAGGCGTCTCGGTGTCGATGAGGTGACCGAGGAGCTGCTTCGCGACCCCAACACGCTCGTGATCGCCGAAGATCACAAGGTTCCGGAGGATCTCGAGCACTACAACCAGGTGCTCTACTTTGCGGCCAACCACCCCATCTCGTTCAACACGGATGTTTTTCGGCTGCGCCAGGCCCAATTCGAGCCCGCCGCTGGCAAGAAGCTCCCCGACACCATCAAGTTCCTTATTGGGTCGTCCTACACACTGGTTCTGGAGCGGGGATCCCCCATCAAGATTCTTGCGCTCTAGTTTTGGGAGCCCGGTTGAATCAATCCACCATCTCAACCGTGCCTATGTCAGGGTCCCGACCACGGGTGACATTTTTCACTGCATCCCCTATGGGTATAGTCCCCGGTAGCCGGGGGACTTTATCCGTCTCGTTTTGCTGGGGAATACACGGGGATGCAATTTATTCCAGTTTGACGCGCGGGACCATGCCCCAAGCCACCGCCAGGGATAGTATGGGAAACACCATATGGGCCATGGAAATCAGGACGGGTAGTTGGGTAAAGTCACACCCCATCGTCTGACTGGCGCGCACACCGAGACCCTTGGTCATCGCAATCCCCATAATCCGGGACACGCTGATTCCGAGAAACTGAAGACCGGTGATCATCGCATACGAGGTGGTTGCCCTCCCCTGTGGCATTGATTTCGCGGCCAGCGTCTTGAGCGGGAGCATCACCAGGATTGTGGCGGCCTCCCCCGCAATCGCGTCACCCATGATGTAAAATGACTCGTCGTTGATGTGCAGGTACCTACAATGGCCAACGCCAGGCGTCAGGGTGATTTCCTCCAGGGCAATCCCCTCATGGACATCATGTTTATGTCCATGAGGGTGTATCTCGCAGACGGACAACGCATCGATCCCAGGTACGAGAAGTGTTTTCGGATGGGAAAGGCCATCGTGGTGACAGGGGTTCAGGGACACGCACCTGGTGTTCCACCGCTGGACAATGACCAGGTCAAAAAGGCCGGTGATGATCCTAAACACGATGGCGTTGATCTCGGCGCTCCGAACGTCCCACTTGGAAAAGAAACCGGTGTGTAGAGACGCCGCAACCACCCCCACCACCGACGAAATCACCTGCACCATCGAGTAGTAAAACCACAGCGGGAAGTTGGGCCCGTCGTAGAAACACTCGGAATTCGCGGTGTAAAAAGCGTCGAGTGCCCCCTGGATGTTGATCCAGAACATTTGGTGGAGAAGCGAGTAGATGCACACCACGCACAACTCCCAATTGCCTCGGTGGACAATGATCACCGCAACAATCGACACCACAACAATGAACAGCGAGAGAGCGACTGCAATCATCGACGAGTGTTCGGCTCCGTACATGAGTACAAAGACGAGGAGAACCGACGAGGCGGTGAGCCACACGATGAACCCCCACTCCTTCTTGAGTAGGGCATTCCCCTGGACAAGGATCAACTCCTCCCCCGACTCGCCGGGGGCGCTCAGCAGAGTGGGCGTCACCGCGCTGCCTTCTCGGTCCCCCGGTAGTGTCGTGTCCGGCCAAAGGACGATCGGAATGCACGCAAGGATGGCGAGTGGTGACACGATGAAGAATGCCTTGTGGATGTTGTCCCCCGTCTCGTCTCCGAGCGGCCCGACGATGCACGCCCCCAGACCGAGTCCAGCCATGTAAAGGCCCCACGAAAAGGAGATTATCCGGTAATCGGCCCGCATAAAGCTCACCATGTTGGCGATCTGTCCCTCCCACAGCGTATTGTTGACCATGACACCCGACGCCACCAGGCAGAGAAACCCGAGGGCATCGTCCGCCGTCTGGGAGAATCCGACACCGACAAGAGCCCCGCACGTCACGATGTTGGCCAAGAGGAGGTACCACCGCTTGTGCCACCCGAGCACCGGTCGCGTGTCGCTGATGGCACCGACCAGTGTGTTGCACGACCAGCACAGAAACGCAATCGCAACGTACTTTTGAAACTCGACCGCACCCATCCCAAACTTGTAGTAAAAGAGCGGGAAGGCCCCAAACATACACACTCCACCGATGCACCCCAGGATCAGGCCGTAGTTGAGCACCAGGTTCATGATCATGTTGTTGGACACATTGCGGAGCACCCCACTGTGGTTGTTGAGCCACCCCATCCCTCACAATGGACCTCGAAATTGGCGACACCGTGGACCGTGGTGTCCCAGGGAAAGGTTTTGGTCTACACAGACGTGAGGGTCTCCAAACACGACCCAAGATGCCTCGGTTCGTTCTCCGCCGGATGTGGTTGGATATACCACGATATACATGCGCACACGGAAACAAACGCCAACGACCTCGGGTAATCCCCATACCCGCGATGGACACGTGCCCCCAGCAGGTTCTCTTGGCGAGGTTCCGTCTCGTCACGTTTCTTGTTGGGTCCCTGATTCGAGGGGCTCTGGTACTCAATCTTATCCGGTCCACACACCACCCCATTACGGTTGAACAGACCCCGGTGTTCTTCTGGGCATCGACGATTGTCTTTTGGGTGTTGCCTGCCGTGGAGAGCCCCTGTCGATGGTTGAGTATGCTTTGTAGCGTACTCATTTCCGTCCTGGGACATCTACACGCTCGAAACCGCCGGTTTGTCATGTGGGCGTGGGTCTTAATCTACGTGGAACTTCTCGACGTGATTCGAGACAAAGCCTGGTTGGCCGCGGTTTTTTCTGCCGTGGTGTCCGAGCTTGTTCTCACTGTATAGTTGCAATATACGCAACCGCCACCCGTTGGTCATTGCGATGGACCCGGTGTCCCGCGGTCAGTCGATTCAGTACGTGGTGTGCCGGCTAGTACGGTCATGGATTCGATCAAAGCACGGTGTGGAGATCCCCGATTTTGTGTTGCAGTGCGGGGGAATGTGGGAGGATGACATCATGTCGAATGTCCTTGACCGGGTCGTGGCGGCTCCTGTCCTCACCAACGACGGAATTTCGTGTGGGATTGACATTCGTTGCTCCAAGAAATCCCCAGGGTTCCAGGCGTGTCTCAACTGGGTCAAGGGCCAGCAGCGCGCGGCGATACTCCCGCCCCTGGTGACCCGAACCAAGAGCGGCGAGTGGGTGCTCGTTGTCAACCAGGGCCACGGCAAGCTTCAGGGTCACACCAAGGACAGCGGCACCGACTACGTCTACGTCGACGAGACCAACTTTGACGCGGGGTGTCCCATCTACGACGTGAAGCTCTCGCGGTACGAGCACCGAGATCCGGTGCGTCGCTACCTGTGCTGCTGTTTCAGCGGCATCCCACCCCTTACCCCGCTCTACAAAGCCGGCAACACGGTCGACGTTTCCTTTCGACAGACCGAACTCGACACCGCGCTCCTCGAGTCCACCGACGACTACGATGGTGTATTGTCATGATCCGGGAGATAAATGATGTTTCGAGTGCAATCCTGGCCCTTGCGACAGAATCGCCGCATATCGAATCTTGACACCCGGTAACCATGCTGTCCGAGTAGCCGTGTCACGTTGTTCTCCTTTGAGTGATGTTGGTCCACGTTCTCCAGTTTTCCCTCGACCAGCCAAAGGTCTACCGGAACAGACCAATCCATGAGGCTTATCACCTCGTACTCTGCTCCCTCTACATCCACCGAGAACACGGTCACCTTCTTCACCCCCGATCTCGAGAAAATGGATCTCCAGGTGTGACAGGGCACGGTTTCGCGCGGTGTCTTTGTCAGTTTCCAGACTTTGAGGTGCCTCGGTGGCATTTGTTCCGGGACACCGAGAACCGCTCCACTCCCCTTTAGGAAGGATATGTTGGGCCCACTGCAAATCGCACCGTGAATGCTGATTGCACCCGGTCTGTTCTTCCGCATTTTTGCGTAGTTTGTTGTGCTTCCTTCGACCAGCACGGTCTTCCACCCGAACCCTTTCTCAAACAGGTACGAGTTGGAATAGGTGAGGCCGTCAAACCCCCCGATCTCCACAAAAACGTTGCTCGTTGAATTCACCTTCTCTCGGCCGAAATGACGCAGAATCGCCACATCTTCGTTTGATTGGGACCTGGAATAACGCAGGACATTCCCGGTGCACACCACCAGGAACACCAGCATCTCGCATCGGGGTATTCAACTCCAGACGGATGTAGTTTGATTGTACCGGTGTCACGCATCATCGGGAGTTGTCATGACCCAAATGCGCGTATTAGAGGTCGAACGGACTTGGTATTGTTGCAATGCGGAGTCTGGCCGTGATTATGGCGTGTCAGGCGGTGGTTGTCTGGTTGTTCCTGGTACACACGTCCCACTTTCATCCACCAACAACCACCCAACCATTGCCGACCGTGCAGACCCCAACCAAGCCCAACAAGATTCACGTGGCCATTCTGATCCCCGTTCGTCTCACGGGCATCACCAAGCCATGGAGTTTCTTGCAGTACGGGCTAAAGTCCATCGTGTCCACCATCGAGCCCGAGAGATACCAATACACGCTCATCCTGGGCGTTGATGAGACAGACTCCCGAGGTGGGCTCGAATGCAACAAGGTAACGGGCATTCCGACCGTGGTCATGGCTCGCGCTGGGATGACCCCGTTTACAAGGGCGGTCAACAGAATGGCCGAGTTTGCCGTCGAGATTGGAGCCGACTACATGACCAGGCTGAACGACGACACCCGGATCCTGACACCCGGGTGGACAACGATGGCAATTGCGTCTCTTCGCAGCATGTCGGATGTTGGTGTGGTCGGGCCCACCCACCGCGAAGGCAACACCGGAATCCTGGTCTTTGACTTTGTTTCCAAACGACACTTTGAGATCCACGGCTTTTACTACCCACCAGAGCTATCCAACTGGTGGGCGGACGACTGGATCACCAACGTCTACGCTGATCGAACACGGAAGCTCAGGGGATGGCGTACCAGGCACGTAGGAAGCCACGGTGTGCGGTACAAGATCAACACGAACGACTCGAAGAAGCTGCAACTACTCGTGGACCGTGGCAAGCTGCGCATCCTAGACGCCCTCGGAGATCGTCCCAATGTCATTTCCTACTCCCTCTACGGGTCATCGCCTTGGTATACCGACAACGCCCTCGTCAATGCCAACCTGAGCCGACACATCTACAAGGGGTGGGAGATGCGGGTCTACCACGACGACAAAGTCCCTGGTGATGTTCTTTCCCGGTTGTCGGAGTACCCCCATGTCCGCCTTGTCCGGATGACGCGGGACCCCTACCGAAACCCGATGGTTTGGCGTTTCCTGGTGGCATCCGACCCAACCGTCGAACGCTACATCATCCGAGACATCGATTCGTGGCTCTCCGTCCGAGAACACGAGGCGGTTGTCGAATGGACCCGATCCGGACGTCTATTTCACATTATGCGCGATCATCCGTCCCACTCGATGTACCCAATCAGCGGAGGCATGTGGGGTGGAACACGCTCGGCGTTTCCTGGCATGGCGACAAAGCTACTGTCCTTCAAGTCATCCAAGTATCTGGCGGACATGAATTTTCTGAACAAGATGGTGTGGGCCGAGGCAAAGAAGGATCTGTGGCAGAACGACGCGTTCAGCTGCGATCGATTCGGTGGAGGGCACCCGTTTCCGGTTCAACGCAGGGGACTGGAGCATGTTGGTGGTGTCTACATCGATGGTCAACTACGAAAAGCGGACACCGACATCCTAGCTCGGTCGCCGACCAAGTGCCCCGAAGAGTTTCCGGCGTGTTCTCCGTTTTCGTGGTTCAACATACCACAGAACAAGGACCTCAACGGTGCTACCGCCAAGAAAAGCGGGGTATCTCGTCTGTTGGACACGATCCCGAATCCCCCCGAGCGTGTTCCACTCCTGGTCGATGTTGGTGCAAACATGGGGCATTTCTCCACGGCTCTCGGTGCACGCTGGCCACAGCATCGGCTAGTCATGTTCGAGGCGATTCCGTGGTATGCATCATCGCTGAAATCCAAGTTCCCATCGGCGACGGTGCACAACGCCGCCGTGTCAAACGTGTCCGGGACCATGCCAATCTACGGGGAATCCGGATGGAGATCGAAGAAGGCCTTTCACACGGGGTCGTCGCTCTTGATTCGAGGTTCTGGATACAAATCGGTCGTGGCTACCGTGAAGACCACGACTCTGGACAAGGCGTTCCCGACGGAGACCATTCACTTTCTAAAGATCGACACCGAGGGAATGGATGCCCGGGTGCTCGTGGGTGGTAAGAAGATGCTTCGGGAGCACCGAATCCGGCACATCTTCTGGGAGAACAACAAGATGCAGTCGTCCGCCGGTGACAATCTCTTTAGGACATTGCTGTTCCTTCGTTCGTTTGGGTACACGAATCATGCCGTCGGTGATCAGACGCTCTACGAAATCGATTCGTGTCCGGGAAACCGGGACTGGTTTCACGAATCGGCGCCGACGGGTAATGTTTTGAGTCGATTTCGAAGCGGACAGACCCCGTACCCGGTCACAATCATCGATTGGAAGTCTTGCTCACGCTCGTGGAGTCCACCCACGACGTGGTACGTTGTCACGAGCTCCGACACCAACACTAACTACCTCGGCTTTCTTCCTTCCGTGACCGATCACTGGAAGAGTCGTGGCATGACCCTGGTTCTTGCCCTGGTCCTCGATGTCGATGAAAAGGTCCCGCCTCTACCCGATGGAATTATCGTTCACCGGCTGGTTGTCCCACCCGGAGTCGACAAGGGCCACGCCGCAAAGTTGGCCCGACTCTACATGGCTTCTCGTCTGTCGGGTCTTGTGACGATTGTGGACATTGACTATTACCTGATGTGGTTCGATGACTGGGTGTCTCATTTTGGGTGCACCGAGATCGACACAGACGGTATGGTCGGACTGGGCTACAACCGCTACTCTGGAACACCAGATCAGGGAAAGTTCCCCATGTATCTGACAACCGCAAGAGGGTCAACGTTTACCAGGGTCGTTGGTGACAACGCCAATTTCTCCGGGTGGATATCCAAGTATAGACGAATGCGTGTGTTTGATACCAAGGAGTCACCCTACGGAAGCTACGGGACGTTCTCAGACGAGTCTCTTCTTCGTGCTGAGCTGTCCACTGCTAACATCCCGGTCACTTGGATAACCACCCCGTCCACGTGGAGACGCATCGATCGTTCACAATCAAGACCCCTGACACGACGGGACCTCGTCCGAAGCGCGGATGTGTTTCCAAACAGACCCATCGACAATTGCAAGACGTACAAAGGCCGACTGGAACCGGTGCATCGGTTTCTCGGAATCTCAAACCCGGCTCGGGATGCCATGTTCCTCGACACCCTTCGTCATCACAACATTCGATCCAGAGAGTGGGGATCAAAGTCATCCAGAACCACGTCAAGTCTAACCGCATGTCTAGGCCGGCTTACATGGACGGGTGGCCCCCATCCCGGTCTTGAGATCATCCATCGAACCCCCACTCCTCCAAGGGAATCTCCCAACAAGTACATCCTTCGATGGTGTTCAAAGCTTAACCACGACATCTTTTGGGAGTGTCGGAATCGATCCATGCCGTGCAGCACCAACGCCTTTGTCGCCGCGGTTGATAACGCATTTGTATCGGACAATCGAATGCATGCCGACGTTCCTGGTACAATTTTCACCGATAGCACCACATTTCGATGGCAGGCCTACGTTCGCGATGTTCCAGCTGGACCACCCAGGAAATGGAGGAATCCCCCGACAATTGTGAATCTTTCTTGTGTCGGGAGTGTTCTTCAGGCCTATCCTGGAGCCATGGGGCACTTCCCCCACGAGACACTTCCGAGGCTACTTTATCTTCGATCGATCATACCACCAGAATGTCCTATCATCTACAGCAACTCGTCGTTTGTGCACCGCTACACCCGATCGATCGACAACCTCCTTCCGTGGAGACCAAAGACTGTTTACCATGCAGACAAGGTGTACGTGGCAAACGAGGAGCCATTTTGCACCGAGAGGAACCCACACAACGGGGGGATGAGCACCTTTTTCCAGCCATTTGTCATGAACCTGGTACGAGAACGGTTCAATCGTTACCCTAGTCGTGGAACAACGGTGGTTATCAAGAGAACAGGCACCAGGGAGTACAAACAACACTCTGAGTTGGTCGACATTCTCCGTCAAACCCGGGAGGTCGTGGTATTCGATGCATCTGGTACTCTGGATGATCACATTCGGATCTTCCAAGAGGCATCCACCGTCATTGGTCCTCATGGGGCTGGGTTTTCGAATCTGGTCTTTTGTCACCGAAACACTACCGTTATCGAGATTGGGTGGGACGGAAAGCAGCGAATGGAGATGGACAACATGTATGCACGTGTGAGCACATCCCTTGGCCTGGACTACAGGCTTGTTCTTGGGAAGGGGTCTTACACGGGGGCCATCAGTCTAGATCCAATGGCTGTCGTCGGTTTATTCGTGTAGGTGAAGCATCTACCTTCTAATGTTGAAAGAAGGACCATATGAAATCGTCATGAAAAACTCTGAAGTTGTGTCGTTCTGGATCACGTATACACCGATCGAACTTGGTGTGTTTCTCTTGGTGTTTAGCTAGAGCACCCCATGACGAATTGACTTGTCCCGGGTGTTTTATGGTCTGGTCCCAGTGTTTTGTGTTAACAAAGTAGGATTCCGATGGTATACCAATGTGCCACATCACGTAGTGGTTGTACAGACAGTGGCTGATGTTCTGGCACCGACGAATGTGTTCAAACTGGGAAAATGGGCCGTGGTGCCGGTGACGGGAAAGAGATGTTGTAGATGCACTCCCGTCATATTTGTAACCATCAGTAGCGTCGGTACAAGCCACCTTGTAGTAATATGGTTGGTCGACCCATTCAAACGGCAGAGACCAATTGCGTCTGCCTGGAACCGCTTTCAATTCGATCATGTGGTATTCAAATGTGATCCCATTGGCCAGAGTTTGACGAGGATCACGTCTGGGTGGAACAAAGAATTCGTCGTGATCCACGTTGAGTATTTGCTTGGTTCTAGGCGTGAACAATTGGAACAGTCTGTTCTTTTGTGCGTTCCAGATCTTCCAGTCGATGTGATCACTCGCGGTGTAGGTCAACACGACGATTCTACCAAACGCACACGACAGTGTCTTTTTGTTGGTGCTGTTGTTTCTAAGGGTACAACCAATTTGGAACATTGGCTCGTAGACGCGTCTCATGTCGGTTTTAGATGTTACTCCGACATTCAGCCACAGTTGTTTTGCACCCCATACCTTGGGGTAGAACAGAACATGTGCTTTGAGGTAGTGGTCAAAGTTATCTCTCCACAACGACCACACCGTCAGGTCCTGTGCCGACAACACCAGAACAACCAATGCCCACATCGGTTGTGTTTGACCCGTCACTATACACATAGGTATTATCTTTAATAGTGTATCGACACGATTTGACATGTGGTGGTGCATTGCGGCCCTGGCCTGGAGATCCCCCCTTGTCATCAACGGTTTGCCGTTTAATCGGGAGAATGAGTTGTTTGATGTCAGGGTTCGGGAGATTGGTGATCTTGTTGATGCGTTCATCGTCGTCGAGAGTCGCTACACCCAGTATGGTATTCGGAAGTCTCTCTACTTTCGGGACACAGGGAATCCAAAGGTAATTCACATCGCGTCGAATTGGACCCATGGTGAGGTGGGGTGCAAACTGGGCTGGGAGAACGAAGGACACCAGAGGGATGTCATCGTCAGGGATGGACTTGGTGTCGTATACGAACGTCTTGCGGTTCCGCCATCCCCATTAGACATTCTGATCATCACCGACGCCGATGAAATCCCAAACAAGGGGGCCATCCAGCGCATTCGCAAACGACCCCCGATCGACGGAGTGATTCGACCCATTGGGATGCATCGATACCTTTACAATTTCGGGTGGAGAGAGCGATCGGGAAATCAACAGGCGGCCTATGCCAACGTTGATACCTGGCAGATGTGGAAAATCCACGGAGAGACACCCACATGGGGCCCGATAATGCGACATGGTGGATGCCACTGCACCAAGTGCTTTCGTCCCGAGGATTTCAACAGTCGGCTCAAGGATTACCTATGCGGGGATGGCATTCGGTGGGGCGACTACAAATGGCCACTCGACACGATTCGTACCTTGATCTCAAGGGGAATATGGGTTGGGAATCCACCAAACCAAAGATCGAGGCAATCGCGACCAGAGGAAATGCCACATAGCGCTAGGAGATATCCTTTCCTTGTAGGGTCCACGACACCAACCAATCTCGATTCAATTCGCATGCCGTATTGTAACGATCCAAACCCGGACCTGCGACACCTACAACAAATGTGGTGTCGTCGGTAGACGTCTACCGCGAAGTAAACATGCTCCGAGAAGGAGTACCCCACCCGTCCGGCGAAATGGTGGCAAACCCCTTGGTGCCGCCAAGATCCTGGACAATCCGGGTCATGAGTGCCGAACCCCACTTGGTCTTGACTTCGCTCCCCACCGGGGGGAAACCAAGGTGGTTGGGCCAGTCCCCGTCCGTCATGGTGTGGTTGGTCCCGGGAACACCGTCCACCAGGAGAATGTGGGGCCGATTCGACCCGTGCGGGGCCTTGCCGAGATGAAGTGACGTTTCTCCACCCCCACCTGCGACAGCGTCGGCAATCACCTCGATCGTGACATAGGCCATGTAGTGCGGGAAGACGCGCGTCGGTGGATCAATCCGGGTGATTGTCCCGCGACCACCGTCCGTGTCGATTTCGGTTCCGACCGGCGGGAGAGGCGCGTCCTTCGGCCACTTTGTGTCCGCAATGTACCCCTCCATGTGCCCCGGGTCATTGTACTTGTACGACACAAAATTCAGGGGCACATCCGCCTCCGCACCCGCGGCGCTAGACATTGTGAACCCGTGGTGTTTCTGGGGGGTTATGCAGGGATATAATGTCTAACTGGCTGCCTTGGCATCCCTGCGCGCCGACTTTTGGGCCTCGGACATGCGCGGTTCGGGGCGTTTGGTGTGTCCCCCGGCGTCGATATCCCCCGCCGAATCCTGCTTCTTCTTCTTTGGCGAGGATGCCCCCTCTTTCTTCTTGATGAGGTCGGGATCCTCACCGAGAAGCAAGATTTGCTGGTGCTTCATGAGGGCCTTCTTGTCGATGCTCGACGCTGGGAGTCCCTCGATGATGCACGTGTAGGCCTCGACCAGGGCTTCGGGCGTGAGAAACGATTCGACCTGCTGGAGATTGTAGGCGCTGATGCACGGGTACATCCGAACGTAGGTGCGACCGCTGTCGTCTTTGCTGAGTTCCTGACTGAGCTTGGTCATGGCGTCCTGGATCACGCTCTGGATCAAGGTGATGTGGTGTTCGGTCACCGTGATACCAATCTGTGCGAGACGATCGTTGCTCGTGAGGCGTTCGCTGCTTCCCCCCATCCCGGACGACTGCGGGGTCACCTCGTGGATGTAGTAGATTTCCTTGACCAGGCGATCCAGCACCTGGTGAAGTTCGGCGGGTCCCTGCCGGTGGCTCATCTCGTGGGCGTCCCGGCCGTCGGTGATGAACATCTCGTGTGCCTCAATCGGGAGACGGGGCGGCTCGATCGGCTTCTTCCCGAGCTTGGGGCGCTGCATTTGCTGATACGCCTTGCGGGTCGAATCTCGGGCCTTTTTGCTCAGGGTGTCGAGGCTTCGGAGCGTGTCGAGCCGGTCGGTAAGCAGGGTGTTAAAGTCCTGGTGGTCCCCCGGCACGTGAATGCGCGCCGCGTCCTGTGGTGTAAAGGCGTCGGTAAACCACGGACGCGTCGAACCCCCGGTCGTGACGAGATTCTTGGACACGGTCGTGTAGACACACGGGTGGGTGTTGATCCGGTCACGCTCGTCGATGCGCTGCTTGATCGACGCGTAGAGGGCACTCTCCCGCTGACACGTGGCCGCCGCCGACGCAAGAAACGGCGTGTTTTTCGCGCCCACCCGGTACGGCTCGTTGAAGATGACGAGGTTCCACCCCCGCCGCGTGAGGGGGACGTCGCTGGTCCCGTCGACCGAGTAGACCTCCCACTCGATGGTCTTTTCGTTCCACCGGAGAATGACCCCCTGCCCGTTGGCCACCTCCAGGCGGACATTCTCGTCCTGGTGGGCGGTCGTTTCGCCGGTGTACTGAGTCACGCGCCGTTTGGTCTCCCGGATCCTGGCGACCCGGTAAAGCGCGTACCCAAAGATCTTGAGCTGGGTCACCATCTCCGAGATGAAGTTGGTCCAGATCTTGTGTTCCTTGCTCGTGACGGGAATGGGCTTTTTGTGGGTCTTCCCGTCGACACCATCGTGTGTCCACATCAGTTTCCCCCGGAGAATCGATGTGATCACCCGCCGCACGCAGTTCTTCTGGATGGGACACATGAGAAAGGTCTTGTACACCAAAGTCTGGATCTGAATGAGAACATCCTCATTTGGCTCCATGATGGGGGTGCAAATCGATCAGGCTATATCGGGCCCGACGCAATAACCGTAAGCAGGGTTCCACAGATGTACAGAGGCGCCCCCGGCACGTGCTGTGCCCGGGTGTACCAGTACCAGAGTTGAATCCCAATCACCACCAACAGAATCAGGAAATGGAGTCGCTTCTTGACACCGGTAAGATGAAACGGCGGCGAAAGCGCAAGCAGTGGCTTCCACGAAACCTCCCTCGAAACTCGCATATAACTGACAATGCACAAAATCGCCCCCACCTGCGCAAACAATCGCACAATCGCCCCAGCCTTGGCACTGGATGGCAGGGACTCGGCCTGGGGCATCCCTATCGACCAGGTGCCCGGAAAGCTGCTCGACGGTCGGTTACCGCGGGAGGTGGACGTCACCGAGCACGTCGAACGAGACTACTACGCAGGCGCCTTTCAGGATCTCCGCACAAGGACCACATCTACCCAGAACTTTGTGGTTCCGATATACTTTCAGCCCGCCCTCATGCAGCGAACCAGGAGTTGTCTTCCCGAACTCGACGACGATGACGTTGCCGACATGGTGGCCATTGTGGTCCCAACCCAATCCGTTCAGCGGTACAATCCCATCTCGAGGGAGGACGACATCTACTACCGGCTCTACGTTGATCTCTACAGACCGACCGCCCCCTATGAGAACGGAGGCGTCTACTCCCATGTCGAGCGCGTCCCGGATACGACTCATCGGATCAAGGTCGGGCCCAAGGACACCATTGGGATGGGTGACACGATCTTTGTCTCGGCAACTCCCACCTCGGGCTCCATCCTCTATCGAGTGGTGAACGATGATTATCCCCTGGACGCCGAGGGTGGGAAGACGGTGGATCTGGACCCGGACCTCCCACCCCTCCCGGATGAGCTCTGGTTGGTGGGGTGGGTGATTGAGGAGGCCGATTTCAGTGACACTATGGAGTCGGTTCTTTCTGTCATCGAGACATACGAACAGCGGTCCCAGATCCAACCACCAATCTTCTCGGGGGTATGTGGTCCTTTGCAGCCGGTCGTTACCGATTTTGTGTTGCTCCAGTACATGCTGCTTCTCACGGGCAACGCCAAAATCATCGTTGACTACAACTTTTACAACGTCCACGAGTGGAAGTCCTTTGACCACGTCGAGATGCGTCTAGGGTATCCAATCACCGACAGGAGAGAGTACGACGAAGACACCAGGGGCCTCAAGGATCGTGTCGCTCGTTACGAGGTGCGATACCGAAACCCACACGAACCCGACGACCCGGATTGGGCAATCGTGTGGCGAAAGGTGATTGGCACGTTTATCATCGAGGGAAGCCATGCGTGGAACTACGCCGCGTACGTGCTGTTGGATGGACCGGGCGAGGGGGTGCTTACTGTGCGCCACTGATTGAAAGAAGAAAATCGCGCCCCTTTGTGGCCAGTAGGTCGTAGCGGTACCGGGTAATCTTGTCATGGGTCTCGTTGATCTCCTCCGGGGTGTACTTAAAGTAGTCTTGCACAATCCTCAACGTCTCCTGCCAGTTGTACTTCATCGGAACTTCGAGCATAGAGAAGGCACCGTGCCCAATGGAATCCATGATGTGCTTGACATCCTTGGGCGGCTTGTACGTGTCGAGGACCCACTGCGTGTTTTCCGGGAGCTCAATGCCCTTGGATTCGATGCCCCCCACCGCCATCCGGAGAACCAGCCAATCGCGGGTCGCAGCTTCCTCCGTGGTCCACCGAAACATGGACTGAAGCTCATCCATGATCCGAACTCCATCCACCTGGTGGTCCGACATGAAGTGAAGCAGGTGGAGGTCGTCACCCCGAGCAAACGCCGTGGGTGGGTCAAACACCCAGTGATTCTTGACGTACAGAACGAGGTCGAGCCTCATGCAGTGCACGGACTTCACAAGTACATCAACCGCCTCCTTCGCCGTCATGTTGCAGACGGTGCGGACCTCGTCCATCTCTGCCTCGGTGCACTTCCGGTGAGCCCAGATGAACAACCAAACGACGGGGACCTCCGCCCCGGAATAGATCCACCTGGTGTAGTCGTAGTAGTTGCAAGACGCGTACGGCGGTCGAAGAAACACACCGTACTTGGACTCGAGGATCTCAGTGGATGGCGAAACGGGACACTCCACACCGTTCCCCGTCTCGAGCACCTTGATCTTCTCTTTGTTGGCCTCCGCGTGCATCCTGATGTCCTCCAAGACCTCACCAATGTAGGGGGGTTCACAGTCGTAGACGACGACAAACTTCCCCGGAGACTCCTCCCGTTCGACAAAGCAAAAGTACTCGTCAAACGATGCTCCAAATCTTCACCGTCCACCCGGCACCTCGTACCGCAGCCACACGTACATCGTTTCTGCCACCCTGGTAGATGCTGTGCCGTGGTGATGACCACTGTGCGCACCTATTTGTGCCACACCCCGGTCGGACATGGTGACCTTTATCGTGGACCCACGCACGGCCACCACGACACGGTGTGATCCTAGCATCATCAACCAGGTTCGTCACCGTGTTGGTCAGGATTATTACGAGGTGTCGTTCTACGACGACGAGCTCAACGAGTACACGGGGACCGTATGGCCATGGGAACACACCATGCACACCTTTGAGTTTGCGGGTGCGCTGTACTACGGCAAACACATTCTTGTTGTGGATCAAGCCATCAGGGCGGAGGAGGTCCCCATCGCATGGGGGTGCATCCCGTTGTAATCCAAAAGGTAAATCTAGCCAGAAACACGTGAACAAACACCCCGTGTAATCACTCATGGTAATGCCTCCGAAAAGACATCACTAGATCGGACATGGATGAGGCAACGCCCGAAATCGCACATTCTTCTCCCGAACGCTCATCAGACAGATTTGATCCTCGTCAAACTCGATGTTCCGCAGAAGCCGAAGGTTGACGACAATGCTCTGTAGCTTGTTGTTGAAGATGATTCCGTCGTTGCTGTTTTTGGACTCTTCGAGGAATGATGCATCTATCGAGAACCCTCGTCCCTTTTCGTCCATGATGACAAACCGGGTGTCTGGCTTGAGATCACATTGCCCCTTTAGGCTTGCAAACGCAAACCCCTGGAGTGCTTCGTCAAGGGTGGGATCCACAACGACGGGATGGTCCATCGGTGGGTGTGTTCCTGAGATAGACTACCAATCGAACAACACATCTCGTGCGCACTTGGACACCTGTCCGTAGGGGGGCAGCAAAAATAGAACATTCACACGATGGGTGAGCCCCCATCGGCGACACGCGACAACCCCAAGATCACCAGGTCGTTTGATGTCTGGATGAAAGACATCCAGCTCTACCTGAGGCATTCCTGGTCCCCCCACACGATGATCGAGTCGTCCGAGACCTACACCAAGAACGTCATCGAGGCACTCGAGGCCCGAATTGAGTGGGGCCAGAAGAACAACAACCAACTCGTGATTGACGGGGCCACCGAGAAGCTTGCAAAGGCGAAGATCTACTTGCAGAAGCTGACTGATCAGCCACCCTCACCCAAGGATACCGCCTTTGTGTGCATGAGCGCCCCCTATGGGTAGTGTTTTACTTACTTCTTAAAGTAGGACCGGTGACCTTCGATCCAGAACTCGTAGAAAAAGGCGTGTACGTAGATGATTGCGGTGAGGAATAGCATCCATTGGCGCCAGACTAGATCCTGGCTGTATACAAGGGTGGCCCACAGAGAGATGGCGGCGGTGGCCACCGACAACGACGCCAATCGACTAAGCCCCCATTTCTTCCTCCATTGGATGCACCAGAGGAGTGTACACCCGGGGATTCCGGTATATGGTGGGATGATCCACCAAGGGTTGAATTCGTCCGTGCTGGAAAGAAGAAGTGCCGTCAAGGAACAGTAGGCGACGATCGACAACAAGAGCGTGCTTGTTCTCTCGGGGCGTCTCCCCAATCGATCAAGGCCAGGGTTGAAGGAGAGTACCAAGGCCCCGAGCACCGAAAAGGGTACCACAATCGCCGAAACCACCCGAAAGTCCATCGTCACCCCCGAGGAGCCCTAACCCTAAAAAACGCCGCCCCCGCTTCGACGGGAGAGGGATTGTGGTGGATATAATGGGGGAACGAGTCGTGTCTGGCAACTTTTGTGACTTGGGAATTCGGGTGATTTTTTCCAAGGTCTTGAGCGGCGAATGGCCACTCGAGGAGTTGTACCAGTCCAATCGATGCTTTTGCAACTGTGGACGAGAGCACAATTGGTTGTGTCTTCATCGATTCCACCAGAAATACTTTCGAATCATCCCCAACGACATTGCCATCTTTGTCAAGGCCAACTTTACTCGACTCAAGGCCCGACCAAACCTTGTCAATGAACTCCAACGCGTGAGGGGCAGCGCCACCGTCGATTGCATGTGGGTGTTTACCATGTACCCCATCATCAAGGACATGCCCCAGTTCCAGCCTCACATTCAGATGGTTGCCGCCAACGCCGGATCACACACCTACACCAAGGCACTTGCTGAAATTGGCGTTGCAAAGAGGATGCCAATGGATCCTTCTGGTGGATACGACAACGATCTCTTGCTATACTTTTCGATGATGCGCCCGAGAGTGGACCGACCACGTATCAAGGTTTCCTTCGGGTTTGGCCCTTATTCGATCCAGTTTTTGAGAATCTTGTGGATGGTGTGCCACGTCAGGCACAACCTACCGGTCGAACTTGTTCTAGTTCTGTTCAACTTGATCTACCATTGCAATGTGTCATCCAGACATTTTGATCGCATTTTTCTTGACCCTGTGTTCAACTCTCGATGACCAGGGACAGCCGCGGCATTCAAAGTCCCCTGACGGATGCTTTTCGCGGAGACAACGCACGGATCGGCCACGGTACAAGAAGTTACCTGACGGATGCTTTTTCACAACGGTCATCGTCACCGTGCCGACTCGGCGTCGCAAAACGGCCACGGTTCGACGGGAAGTGCTTCTATGCACGCAACATCCCCGGTTATTTGCATTTTTGATAAATGATGAAGAGGAGCGACTACGATCAGTTCATATTGACACGGAGTGGGGGTCCGAGGTCATCCCAGGCATCATCGTACCCAATGGTGTTTTGGGAAGGGGGCATCCATTTACCGCAATCGTCGTTGGAGGAGGTACATCATACATTCGGGATCGTTGTTTGTGTGTGCCTAGTTACTTGGCGTCCTGGGATACCCGGGGCCGCTTGCGTTCGGCAGAAGCCTGAAACAAAGCCGCGCCCCATTCGTCCTCGACCAGACACTCGTTTTCCTTGCAATCCCCGGTCGCTGCGAGCACCCACTTGATGAACGCGTCCTTGGATTGATCAAGGTGAACACACATTTGCGTGTGCCAGGTGTTGGCGAGATGCGGGTTTTTGGGAGATTCCGGATCGACACCCGCGAGGTTGCACATGGTTTCTCCGTAGACCTGGGCTAGCTTGAGAAACTCGGCGTAGAAATTCCCCATGGCCACGACGTTGACATCGACCTTGTCATAGCCAGGCTCGATGAACGACCGCGCAAACTTGCCCGGGAACCAACAGCGAGCTGCTCGGAAATGCCCTCGACCTTTCCCGAAAGGATTTGGGGGAGGTGCTCCTTGATGAGGGCGACATCATCGGCGGAAAGCGGTTCCTGTTCGGCCGGAGCGGGGGCCGAAGCGGGGGCCGACATGATGGATGTTCACGGGCTGTTGATAAGCACAAAGGACGGGCTACAAATACTTGAAGCGATAATTTGACACTGGATTTGGTGTGGTACGACAAATGACGTCGTCCTCCGGATGCCTTCCCCTAGATGCGGCTCGGAGGAATTGTGACCCGCACACCCCTCACCACAGAGATGGTATTCCCGTTCGCACCCATTTAGTTATCTTCAGTCCATCGAGCCCCGGGGTGACTATTCGCAAACGTTGTACGATTCAGAAGTCATGTCGATCATACTCACTAAAGAGACCGTTCCGACCCACATCTCAAATAGACTAACGTTTCCTGGTTTAGTGCCCGTGTCACGTGGGTGGACCGATGGCTTATCCGCCATTCGGGCAGTGGGTCAAATCCTGGGCGGGCTTTCCTTTTTCTAGGCCGAACATGCCCCCCCGCATGGGTCTCCCTCGGCGGGCTTCATCTTGAACTTGGACTTGTCCACGGTGAACTGGATGGCCGACGCAGCCGCCCGCGTCCGGAGGTAGTACATGCCCGTCTTGAGTCCCTTCTTCCACCCATAAAAGTGCATCGACGTCAGCTTCGCGTAGTTGGGCTCCGCTATGTGAACGTTGAACGACTGGCTCTGGCAGATGAACCGTCCACGGTCGGCGGCCATGTTGATGAGAACCCGCTGACTGATCTCCCACACCGTCTTGTAGATCGCCTTGATGTCGGCCGGAATTGCGCTAATCAACGGAAACATCCCGGCGTGCTCCGCGCTGGGTGTCTGGATCGACCCGTTGTTGGCAATGATCTCGCGCTGAAGATCGTCCGTCATGATCCCGAGGGCAATCAGATCGTTTAGAAGATGCTTGTTGATCACCTGGAACTCACCGGAAAGCACCCTGCGCACGTAGACGTTGTTGGTAAAGGCTTCAAATGCCTCGTTGTTGCCGAGAATCTGGGCCGTAGACGCCGTTGGCATGGGTGCCATCAGAAGCGAGTTGCGAACTCCGTGCTTCATCACTTTGACCCGAAGTCCATCCCAATCCCACATCCCACTCAACGGAAGAGCCGCCTCCCTTCCGAAAAGAGCATCCTCCTCGTTCCACAGATCAAACTGGAACTTTCCCTCGCTGAGCGGAGACCCCGAAAACGTCGAGTACGCCCCATCCTTGATTGCCAGTTCGAGCGATGCCTCCATGGCACCGTAATAGAGAGTCTCAAAGATGTTCAGGTTGATGACCCTGGCCTCGGGGCTGTCCATCGGAACATGCATCATCGCCAAGAGGTCGGCCAACCCCTGCACCCCAACACCAATCGGACGGTGGGCGTCGTTCGACTTTTTGCACTCCACGAGCGGACTGTGCGACTTGTCAATCACCTTGTTTAGGTTCCTTGTTGCAATCTTGGCCGACCTCCGCAGCATGTCGTAGTCGATCGTCGGGACATCGACATCGCTTGGTGGGCTTTCGTGACCGGAAAACACCGGTGAAGACCCCCCATCCGGTGAGTAGGGACCCGGACCCGGAGAAAACGCCTCAATCTCCGTCAGACGGGCAGACTTCTTCTTGGTGGGCATCTTGACATGCTTGGAAAGCACAATCGAGGCCAAGTTGCACACCGAGATCTCATCCACCGACGTGTACTCGATGATCTCGGTGCAGAGGTTGGAGCACTTGATCGTACCAAGGTTCTTTTGGTTGGACTTTCGGTTACACGCGTCCTTGTAGAGCATGTACGGGGTGCCTGTTTCGGTCTGGGACTCGACGATCGCCCTCCACAGCTTTTGTGCCTTGATTGTCTGCCTTCCCTTTTCTTCGCTCTCGTACCTGGTGTAGAGAGCCACAAATTCGTCCCCCCAGACATCGTCCAATCCCGGGCACTCCTTGGGACACATGAGCGTCCAATCGCCATCGGCATGGACCCGCTCCATGAACAGATCCGGGATCCACAGTCCGTAAAAGAGATCCCTCGCTCGGTCCTCTTCCATACCCGTGTTCTTCCGAAGGTCCAAAAACCGGAACACGTCGGCGTGCCACGGCTCAAGGTAGCACGCAAAGGCCCCTGGTCGCTTGTTCCCACCCTGATCCACGTACCGAGCCGTGTTGTTAAACACTCGAAGCATCGGAACAAGACCTGCAAACGTGACACGGGTTAATATTCATCCCATCATGTCTCCAGGGAATGAGGTGATGGGGTGGAGATGCACAGGTACATACCGTTGCTGTTTCCGTTGGTCCCCGCAATATACGTTCCCTCCGCTCGGATGTTACTCACAGCCAGTCCAATCCCCCCCGCCGTCTTGGAGATCATGGCGCATGCCTTGAGCGTGTCGTAGATCCCCTCGATCGAGTCGTCCTTCATTTTAAGAAGGAAGCAAGACGACAGCTGGTCCCTGGGCGTCCCAGCGTTGAACATGGTGGGGCTTGCATGCGAGATGATCCCCCTGGACAAAAGCTCGTACGTCTCGATGGCGTCGTCAATGTCGGCACCGTGGATCCCCACCGCAACCCTCATGTACATGTGCTGAGGGCGTTCCACGATCTTACCGTCGCACTTGAGAAGATACGACCGACACAGCGTCTTGAATCCAAAGTAATCAAAGGCCTCGTAGTCCCGATTGTGCACAATGGCCCCCGACAGGCGTTTCCTGTTGGCTTCAATGACCTTCCATGTGTCCTCGCCGATGAGCGGAGCCTTGCCCACCTTGTCGGTGTATTCGTAGAGCTTCTTCATCGTGGTGAAAAAGTCCTTGGACGTCTGCTTGTGCAGGTTGGAAATGGCGATACGGGCCGCAAGACGCCCGTAATCGGGGTGGTGGACCGAGTACGACGCCGCAATCTCGGCCGCAAGTTCATCAAGTTCGACCGTCGTAACCCCATCGTACATCCGTTCGATTACCTTGGTGGTGATGAGCACGGGCTCTACGTGATCCGAAAGGCCCCATGCGAGCTTGGTCACCCGGCTGGTAATCTTGTCAAAGAGCACCACCTGGGTCGTTCCATCGCGCTTGATCACCGTCTTCACCACGGGCATCTTTGGGTTGTGACCGGGAAGTCGCATATGATTTTCGATGGGTGCGCACATGTACCACTCGACCAGTTGGTATTTTAGACGCGCGCATCCCCGGTCATACCCGCGACGATGGTCGTGTACCACCCAAGCGTTGGGCAGGTGTTGGAGGTGTCCGACGCCCACATCTCCGGATCCGCGGCCAATGTACGGGTCATTGGACATCGGAACATTGTTCGTCTCGACTGCTGCACCGTCGAGGGCGATGACAACTCCGTTTCTGGTGCGTCGAACGTTGTCAGTGGCTCACGGAACACGGTTGGAGGCAGCTGCTCAAAGGTCTTTGGGAAGGAGAACATTTTGAACGGGGTCAATCACTCTGTCCGGGGCTCTCTCAACCACATCAACTCTAGCCATACCTACATCTCGGGGGATGGAAACACCGTCGTTGGAAACAACTGCTGCATTGTGGGGCGCCACAACATCATTCGAGGACACGAGTGCCAAGCCATGGACCAGTGTGCTGTTTACAGCGACGCCAAGATTGTGGGAGATCCCGATCAGTTTGAGCTGATTGACGGGCGCATGTCACCCCCGACACCCTTTGTGAAGAAGTCGTGCGAGGAGCTGTTTGAATCCAGCGACAGGGTGGCAACGGATCCGGTTTTGTGCTCTGTGTGCATGGTGAATCTCCCGGCGGTCCATCTGTCCTGTATGCATGCCCCGATGTGCATTGCGTGCTTCAACTCGAGACGGGACGACGGTTGCCCGATTTGCCGAACACGGTTTACTTCATGGAGTCGGGTGATTCTATGAGGCGGTACCCACGGGGCGTCCATTCACACACACGATTACGCACGTCCATACAAAAGGCATCCGCCCGTCTGAATGTAACGACAACGCACTCCCCACTCGTCACAAGGCACCTCTCGTAGCCCGCCTCGTTGTCCCTGGGCGACCAGAGCAACATCATCCCGCTCTCGACCCTCCATCGCTTCACCTGTCTCTTTCCATCGGTAATCATCAGTAAAACCGAAACCCCCGGCTCGTACAGAAACACAGAGCAGGTGATTTCGATGCGCTCCATTGGGTGGTCGTTTCCGGCGCTGTATCCGGACTCGAATGCGCCAATTCCGTGCTCAATGGTAACGTGGCCTGGAATTGTGAGCCCAATCCTCGCCACTTTGTTCAGCGCGCTCCACACACCCTCGTGCCCGTAATAGTCGATCGGCATCTCACCGGGGAACCGAATCTGCCGTTTGGTGCCGTGAAGTGACCTCCCGACAAGACCCTTTGCGTCGGCAAACAACTTCTCGGTGGTGTCCCCGTGAAAGATACCTCGTTCCACCGGCTCGATGAGCATCGAGCACAGACCCGTCGAGGGCGACACAATGTGCGTTGGTGGAAGTTTTGTCTTGTTCTTGATGCAGGCTCGTTGGTATTCCGCCATGCTCTCGGGAGTGACCTGTACACTCTGTTGGTCCATGCTGAACAAGGGTTCGGTCTTGTCAGCGTTGATGATCATGTACCACCACACCCGATTGATGTCCCCGCTCGGTCCATATTTGGACACACGGATGCGCTTGTCCATTGTTGGGGTGGGTATGAGGATGGCGTAACCGGTCTGAAGTGGTGCGCATATTTTGTACCATCTCTGGTAATTCTACCAGTGGAGAGTGCAGTTCACGGCTTGGGGCGTTATTTCCGATGGACACGTTGTTCGATGACGGATCCAATTCCAGCTTTGACAGCTTTGACGATCTACCGTCCATACCTTTGTACCTGACACCACTACCTCTGAGGAGGACACCGGAGCCGAAGACCCATCCCGGGGTGGTCATGCCATCGCCGATTTCCGAACCGACCAAGGTTCCACGGAAACCACGGACCTCAAAGGCTCGGAAGCGGTCGCGTGCGGGGACCAAGAAGGAGATGTGCTACATGTGCAACACGATGGTGACGGAACTTGGGATTCACAGCATTCGGGCACACCCGAAATCGGACATGTATGTTTGTCCGAATCTGGACTGCACGTACACGTCGTGTCACCGCCACCGAGTTCGTCTTCACAACGCGACGGTTCACCACGGATTCAAGAAGTTCAAGTGCCCAAAGTGCAAGTTTCGTGGGTCTCAGCGATCGGACATTGTTCGGCACCTCTCGGTACACAGCAACGAGAAGAAGTTTTCGTGTCCGGTGTGCCAGAAGGCCTTTAAGCGGGAAACTAGCATCCCAACACACATCAGGAAGATGCACTCGGAGGCCTACGCCAAGATTCGCCCGTTTAGGTGCCCGGTGTGCATGTTGCGGTATACCAACAAGGCGAATCTCGTCAACCACATCGTAAAAGAGCACATATAAACGCGACCCACTATGCTTTGTCACGGTACCAGGATGCTTTTGTGGTTGGTTCCCATTGTCTTGGCGGACACGGCAAGACTGCCGTGGAATTGTGGTCCAAACCATGGTTGTGTCTGTCAACATCAGGGGACCTTTGACGTCGTCAATTATACCTACGAGCAGTGCCAGGCGCTCAGTTCGTGGGATGGGTGCATCTATTGCAGCAGGGACACTCCGTGCAACGCGACAACCACCCCGGGGGGACTCTACTGTTGGCCACACGTCAAAGAGTGTTCCATGTGCGCGAGCCCATCTTCCTTGGCGATCAACAATCTCCTGGCACCCGGCTACACGCTCTACCTGCGCCATCGGTGCACGGCCACCTCCCTCTGCCCCGAGGACACCCTTCCGATCGATTTTTCACCCAACATGACCATCATTGGCGGTACCGGCTCGGACTTGATCATCGACGGGATGGGGCAAACCCTGATGGGTCCCTGTCCCATGTTCGTCTTTGAGTCGATCAACAGCCTCGTTGTGCGTAATCTCACCATCAATTGCAACAGCACAACCCAACCGGAGACCGCACCGGGGATTCTTGTCTCGAATATCGTCAAGCTGGTCATCACGATCGAGAATGTAGACGTAACGGGAGATGCCAAGAGCGCCGTGACCGTTTTGGGTGGACAATTTGAGAATGTGGTTCCAATCACCTCGGCCGACCTCGGGGGCTCGTCGTTTTCGGGGGTGGAGCTGCGAAACTCAGTTTACCGCCAGTACATGGACGTCACTCTTGCCATGTACTACGGTACGATCGATGTGGGTGGAATGGCACGGTACAGACGATTCATGATTCAGCCGGCGGTGGATCCAAAGACCGGGGTGCCCTCGGCGTTTGTCAACAGCACGAGCGGCAAGGACCCGGTCGATCTCATCGTTAACAACTTTACCGAGTGGACACGGATGATGGGAACCGACTACGAAATTATCCTGAACGATCGGGGAACACTGGGGTTTACCCTCATCGAATCAAAGGACGAACAGGCGCGGTTTTTGCGCATTGGGGTGGCCATTGTTGTGGGGGGTGCACTCTACATCCAGTTGCGCTTTTGGGGGCCGATATCCTACATGTACAAACTGGCCAAGTCCACCCAGTAAATCGCCGCTTGTATCCACTTGCTTGGCCCTATACCGTACCAGCCATTTTCCAATGCACGGTGCGCACACTATTTACTTGGTGTAGAGCGGTCGATCAAAGGATCAGTTCCGACGATGACGGAACCAAGGATCCCATTTAGCAGTTGGAAGGCCCGCGACCGATTTGATCGGTTGTCTGAGGAATTTAGACAGCGCGTCATTGACACATTTTGCTTTGTGCTGCAATCCTCGGGATTGACAGATCAACCTCGCGACGTCGACCTTTTCTTCACCGTGGTGCACCACCCGGGAAGATACACCGGCTGTCCGTTTGAGCGAAGCATGAAGTTCAAGTTCAGGACGAGGGTTTCCAGAGATGCTGCGGCCGTCGAACACGAGATTGTGGTTGACATGCTTCGTCCCGATGCCTCTACTTGCGTCAAAAGCCTTTTGGACGCCTCTATTGAGTTTGTCGTCAGATCCGAACAGATCATCCGACACACCCTCGAGGCAGATGATGTGAATGACCCAATCCTGGTTGATGGGGCAGCGGCTCCACCGGAATCTCGAACTCCGTGCCCGACCGACACCGAAGGTACTCCCGAGTGCAGAATTTGCATGTCGAACAGGATTGCTCTGATGATTGTTCCGTGTGGGCATGCGTGCCTCTGCCACGGGTGCCACAGGGATCTCGATGCTCGAGGCGATCGACTCTGTCCCATCTGCCGCGCCCCCATCGAGTCCACCAAGACCATCTTTTTGCCCTGATCCGTTTACCGGTAAACGCTATCCTGATTTGTATGCGGGCTACATGGTGTTGGCCATTGCGTTGAGCATGGGCTCCAGGGCCGGGGCACGCTCCGGACTTGGACGATAGTTCCCAACTACCGCCCTGTTGCGGGAAACCCTCCATCCAATTGCCTTCCAAAAGGGAACGGCGTCCCTGGTAACCCTGCTGGCATGGGCCGGAGAGCATGGTTGCCCTGCGTTGAACTCGACGACGGCCGCTTCGAAATCGTAGACCATGGAACGCCCGTAGCCCTTTCGTCGGTGTGGGGAAAAAACGGCAATGGCACAGAGATTGCCTTCATCCAGCCTGTCAAAGGTCATGAATCCGACAATGACGTCGCCCACAAGGCACAGGATCGTCTGGTTCTCGTCACAAACAATGTCGGTAAGCCCGGAGAAAAGGTTATCGTCGGCCTTTAGCAGCTCGACAAACCCAGTGTCCTTCTTGTCGTAGTTCTTGTACCACACCGGGCTGTCGATTGCGGGGCAGATCTTGAACCGCATGATCTTGATCACATCTCCATCGTCGAGCTTCCACTCGGTTCTCCGGAGCGAGCGAAGGCACACGGAATCCGACGGGGTGATTGATACCTTGATGTCCAGAGCATCATTGATGCAGACCTTGCTCGTCGGTACAGATGGTTCAAAAGACGCGGGCAGGTCGTCCGTGGCCAGACAGATCAGTTCGAGATGCCCCGACGACAGAGGGATCCACTCTTCCGCATCCATTCTTGGTTATGAGGGTAACTTGGTGACCATTCTCGGTTATGAGAGGTTGAACCGGCAGTCCATGCGCACATTCCCCCGGGGGGTGAGACACGCATCGTGAATGCTCCGGGTGAAGATACTCATGGTCCTGCATCGGATGCTCGGAATCGCCTTGAATTGGAGCTGAAAAACGAGCACGTGGGTCTTGGTGAGCATGACACGCCACATCGTATCAGGGAAAACACCACATACGGACCCTGGGAATCTCACCTCCTCTGGGGTGTGTTGCGCGAAAAACCCAATTTTTGGGATAAGTGGGACCCCCTTGAGAGTCAGACCGGTAGCGAGTTTGGTTACAATGCACGCCGTGAAGATTTCGACGCTATTGACCGTATCGTTAATGTCGTCGTTGAGGCTTCGAATCTTAACAAAATACGCGGCAATGGTGTCGGCAATCCGCTGGGCGGTGGTGTCGTCCATGGTGGCCGGTGGATTGAGAGACCGACCAAAGGTCTTTTTGACCTCAAAGATGATGTTCAATCCCTCCAGATACGGAATCTCACCGCGTGACGAAAACGCCGACTTGAACCGATTCTTCACGGTGCGAATGAACCTACAAGGGCATATTCCATAAGACAATGCGATCAGGGACGCGAGGCGAGGACCCTCACCGTTTTTTTGCCGTTTCGTAGATACCCCGGCGCTCCGGCCCCGTCATGATGGCCAATAGGGTCTTTTTGACGGTAATGACCAGCTTGTCCTTCGACTCGGTGATGGAACTCGATCGGCGCCGCCTCTTTTGCCCAGACGCCATTTTGATGTGGTGATCACCGGTTCGCTTCCGCGAGTCGCTCTTTGAGATGGTTGTGTAGTGCTCATACACCCGGTCGGGCAATACAAACCTCGTCAATGGACACACAAACCCCTCTCTCCCTCGTTGCATTTCACCCATGGTGCACTTTTCGCCACAGACGTGGATGTTTCGCGACCACTCGCACACGAAATGTGGAGGTTTGCTCCGCGGTATCTCAATCAGCTTGCACATCGGAGTGCACGTGTGAAACGGCTGGGGGAGACACACAGGCTTTCCCTTGGCACGGCACATGTCGTCGTATATTGCAAGTACCCATGACGTCATACCCTTGGGGCAAGCGTGTAGGAGATGGTGTACACAAAATACCCCGGGGGCGGTTGTGGCACATGCTCGACCGGGATTTCGATCTTGGTCGTAAAGCGGAGCGGGTGTATGAGGCACATATACGTATAATCACCAGGGGTCACCCTTATCGTGAGCTCGTGGATACAGTCGACCTCTGGGAACCACGTGTACGGGTAGAGCACAAACTTCGGGTCCCGCCTCGAGAAATGGTGGGTTGCCTGCAAATGGGGATGGTAAGTGCACGACCTTTCGGGCATGGCGGACCTCGTGAGATGAGACCTTACCTTGCACGAAAAGTACGATCGGGTGTCGTACAACAGGATGGTCCTCTCGACATCGGACGAGCACTCGTATTCTTCCCCCTGCTTGATGTCGTCCTTGGACACACCAATTGATTCGAAAAACCTGAAGAGAGAGGTAAACGTGTGGCCGTTGGACCGGATCCGGAGAACCAGGTCGGATCGACCAATCACATCGGCCCGAAACGTCTTGTAGTTGGCGCCCTCATCGACGTACGAGATGTTCTTCGGACACCAGGGAACAAGTGGTGAAACCCGGGAGTGCAGTATATTGACCATCAGCCCACCAACGTACATGACACGCCTGTCCTTGTGCACCTTGCACCGCTTCTGACCTCGGTCGATGCACCGTTCACAGAGAACGTGACTCACTCCTCGGTCCCCGCAGATCCAGGCCTTTCCCGAGCTGATCATCGTTCTCTCGAGACCACATCCGCACACGGCGGGAGTGGGTACAATGCCGGGGGGGTTTCTCGTCAAAGCCGATGCAACAAACGTGGGCCTCTCCCCACCAGTGCTGGACTTCATCCGGTGTTCGCTCGGATCCTTTGACGATGCCGATCTCGACACATTGTCGGAAAGGCTCATGCTCGCCGCCATCACCGACCCCGAACTGGCAATGGCCTCGGACGAATTTCCCCAGAAAGGCCCGGCCTTTCGGAACGAGGTGATTTACACCTACTACCTCATCCAGATCTGGCGTGGAAAGATCGACATCCCGACCAAGTGCGAAGACCTGTTTGGGAATTGGGTCAAAGAGGTCGAGGGGGCGGCCATCGATCAGCCCGACATCTGCGCCAGGATTGTGAAGAACGTGGGGGCTCCCAGGGCGGACAAAGACGAGGTGGGGTTCAAACTGGCTACCGGGCGACTTCTCGCAATGGCCTCCCTCGACCGGATCAAGACGGTGTACCGACCAATCGTCGACTCGGTTGTTGACGGGGTTCCGGCCACGCGTCTTGGTCGGATTATGGGCAAGGCATCCGAATCTTGCATCTACTCGAAGATCGGTGCGCACCCCACCCATTGGCTTTCCCCGTGGTTGGATCAACCGATTTACCCATCACACCCCCGATGCCGATTTTCCCCGACAGGAAACCAGTTCATCTTCCAATACTTTCGAGGGAGACTCCCGGCCGAACGCTGCAGTCTATTGGTCAAGGACGACACCCCGTTCCTCGAGGTCGGAGAACACTTTGACGAGACGTGCAACGAGGACGTTCGCCCCATCACCGACACCCTGTGCGGAGAACAGTTCAAGGCGGTCGATTGGTCCACGAGCACCGACCCACAGAACTTTCTCCTCGCCGCCAGCATCCTTCGGGAGATTGTGGACCACGAGGTCGGACTCTTGGTCAACAACGAGGTCACCTTTTCCGAGGTGGAACCGCTCGTTCCGCAGCTGTTTGCCCTGACGCGGAACTTTTCCCCTACGGATCAGTCGTTTGGAGTGGTACAGGACAGGACCTTGTGGAGCGTCACCGACGTTCCAAATCCGATATTTGCCACACTGTTCGAATTTCTTCGACGACGAAACGAACAGGTACCCAAACCGTCGTCATTCACGCAGATTGTGCAGTGCTGCGAGGAGGAGGTGGATCTCATCCCCACGACCAACCCGTTCAAGAAGTACATTGTCTAGTTCTTGAATGGAGATCACCGGCATTAACCGGATGGATACCAGTGGCATCCGATTATTGGGGTGCACGGGGTGTTTGTTCCAGGGGATGGGCTCAAAATTCCCGAGGGGTATGTTTGCCTGGTACATTCTCACCATTGCGGCGACGGTAATGGCCGACCCGTTCACCCCGGTTCCGGATGGCGGTCTCACACTTCACATCAGTGTCGTTCCATCCGAGATAGACCGCATTCATTCCCTACCTCGCCGCGTCGTGTGGCCGTATGCCCAGTGTGTGACCACGGTGACCGTCGTGGTGGACCCTCCACACGGTGGCAAGACGTATGGGAGCTCGAGACAGTCTGATCCCGTCTATCTGCCGGTCCGTCATTTCCGAGAATCCCATGCATCGATTCGTTCACGAATCAGACGAGCCATGGCGCCGAGCATGTCGATGTTCGGTCGCCATTGCCCGGTAATACCGGCGCTCAAGATTGGAATTCTCAACCACACCCGGCTCGATCGCGACGGATGGTTTGACACCGTTTTTGTCGACCCTGCAGAGAACATTGACACCGATCCCATGTTCAGGGACACCCGACCATTTCTCCCAAAGCCACAACGGGTGTTCAAAAACACGGTCATGTACGTCTGGAGCATCGTGTCGTGTCGCACTCGGTACTTGCTTCACCTCGATATCGACACCCTTGGTCTTCGTAATCACGCACCAGTCATTGGTCACAGTCCACCGCGATCAACGTTTATTCGCACGGCTATCGAGTTGTTTATGGAGGCACCGACGGTCTTTGTCATGTCGACTGGATGCAATGTCCCTCGCAGTGTCAAAACCTCCGACCTCAGTACCCGGGTGTTTGTCGTCGATGTGTCTCGGTTCCGTGGGATGCTACCGCTTGTGGGGTGGACCGATCACATCGAGAACGTCATCAACACCAACATGCGACGACATTCTCTGGTTGCGGTTGCGCTGCCGGGTCGGCCGTGCATTGCCTCGTCGTACATCACCCGCAAGATCTTTCGGAACACGAATTGGTGAGCTATTTTTTCTTTATATGAGGTCGACATTGTGGTTGATAACGATCGCCATGGAGGACATTAGTCACCCCGTTGCCGCCGTCCTCGTGTACTACGCGATGCAACCCATGACCATCACATCGGCGGCAATCGGAGCCAACACTTCCAAGCCGGGCTGCGATTCGTTTGTCGATCCGGTGATGTCTGCGGCCATCACCGAGTGGATTGTGCCCGCGGTACTCCTCACGGCGATGCTCGTCACACTGGCACCCTACAAGTGGCGGTCCCGAATCCTGACAGTGTGTGCCGTGCCTTTGGCCATCTTCTACACCAGGTATTCGACCACCCCAGCGCCGTCGCTCCGTTGTTTCTCGCTCACGCTTGCGCAGCGTCATCACCACAGTGTGCCCAATCACCCGGACATTCACGTTTGTCGACTGGGCAAACAGCCTCGGTGTCCCGAACAACTCGACTCTCACGTTTGTACCACAGGCCGTTGACATCCAGTGGAGGGCGGCGATTGTCTACACCACAATCGGTGCCATCCTCTTGCTCTTTCACACCACGGTCAACAACGGCGTTGTCAGGATTGACACCCGATCATCACCCGACCAACCGTGGCTCTTCACGGTGACCATTGTCGCAACGTGAGTACCTGACCTTGTTGGGGTGCATTATCTCTCGCTCACCATTTGTTTACGGGCGCAGGATCGTGCTTCTTGCGCTACCACTCAATGTCAACAAGGTCGATGCGTCGGTTCTGTGTCGCGGTGGCGCCGGCAACTCTGACAAGGTCTTTGACACCGTGCACACCGGCTACGGTCCGCTGTCCGGTCGGGCATTTGTCGTCCCCATCTCGCTCACGCTTGTGTTTGCCGTCATTGCCGGCGCGACCATATGGATACCCGGGCGTGTTTCGAGGTGGGCGACCGTGGCGTGCTTCATCACCACCGGCGTTTACCTCGCGATGGTCCAGCACACCCTCCGCAACCCGGGGTGCACCGTCGCCATCCATCGGCTTGGAGATCCGAGTACGCGGGTTGCAACGGCTCTGTTGACCTATACCTGGATCCTCCGCCCCCTAACCCTCGTGCCGTCTACCCCATCGGGCTACACCGAACCAGTCAAGCCCAATGAGTTTTAATAACAGGGACATCCTATTATCATGGTGCACGGGGTACGCGTTTTTTTTTGAGGGGGGATCATATATGGACGACATTCTCTATGAATCAACTTCCATCTCGCACGTGACCATACGCTACGAGATGTTCTTGTTCGGGGTGCTGTCGATTTGTTGGCTCGTTGCATTGACTTGGGACCACCCCATTTCTGCATGGCTGGACGCACATGTCGAGCGGCGACGGAAAACTAAAGCCGAGCGCAAGGAGAGGGAACGTCAGGAGGCGGAGATACGGCACCAGAAACGCGAGGAACGTCGACGACGGATCATCGAAGAGAACCCCGATTGCGTTGTGTGTATGGACAACAAGAGGGAGGAGATGATGGAGTGGTGCTACGAGTGCAACCGGGCAACCTGCCTTGATTGCCACTTTCGGTTTGCATTTGTGAATGGGTACATCCAGGACTGTCCGTTTTGCAGAACGAGACGCAGCACGGTGACCAATGCCGAGTTGTTGCTTCTGGATGTGCTGAGAAGAATACCATCCGCGAGGAAAGCTCCATTTGAAAACGTCATAATGTTTACCCTCGGTATGATGAGGGACGGAGACGACGACTAGGGTGGTCACTGCTCCGCCCGGTCGGCTAGGACGGCCTCTAACTCTCGTATTCGAAGTTTCATCGCTTCGATCGCGGCGACAATCTCGGCGGTGGTACCATCTTCGACCCTCTGATCAGAGTAGATGGGCTCAAAGATCACCACCTTCTCGTCGACCCGTTCGACAATCTGATCATAAACCGTTTTTGACATGATATAGCCGTCGTCTCTTGGCTTAACCTTGGCGGGGTTGTACACGGCGATGTAAAAGGCCACCGAGTTCATGCGGTTTGCATGGGTGTTGGGGACATAGACTGTCTGGTCGGGGGCGTACTCGGTTGATCCTTCGATGGACCGAACACCAATCCTGGCATCGGTGACCCGGAACTTTTCCCACCGAGCGTCCATTGCTGGAAGGGTACTGATTTATTAATGAAGGGTAAATACGACTTATCGCTCGAGGAACGAAATCCCATCGAGCATGGCGGTGGCCCGGATGCTCATGGACCAGTGCGCCATGTGGACAAGAGTGATGGCACCGTCATCGTTGGTCTCTGCCGTTTTGCCGGTGATGGTCTTGTTTTCGTCGTGAAACTGAACCAGCTCGTCCCGGATGATCTGCTTGATTTCTCGGGCACTCGGTGTCTTGGAATCCTTTTTGTGCACCTCTCCAATCGTCACAAATGGCTCGACAAAGTGAATTCGGTTATCCATCATCATAAAGTAGAGAAGCTGCACACCACTCGCCTTGGTAGAGTTGGTGGCCCAAATTCCGACATTTTCGGTGATGGCGGTCGAGAAGTATTCCTTCCTAAACGGCATTTCGTAGGAAAACCCGTTGCCTCTGGCGGTGGTCTTGATGGTGAGCACAATTTCCTTGGAGAGGATTTCGTTGTTGTTGCACTCGACGATTGGCACCACCCGGATCTGCCCCCGCTTGTACTTTCGAAACGAGGGATGCTCGAGAACCTTGAGGGTGAATCGGGCAATACACATGTTGACTTGGAAGATCTGACACTTGAACATGGAGATTTCCGCCATTCCAAGGATGATGACCTGCCCGTCGGTGGTGTAGGTCGCCGCCGACATGCCCATGAACGACACCTCGTGGCTCGCCGGGTCGACCGTAATGTAGACCACTGGGTTCTTCCCGTACTTGGGGTTGGTAACAGTGGGCTTCTCCTTGAAGACGTAGTCAACCAGCGTTGCCGGAAAGTACGTGGGGTTCTCCTGGTCCATGACACCAAAGATCTCGGCCTCAAACGCCTTGCGCTGTTTGGGGGGCACAAGCTCCCGCATCGCCACAAACTTGGAGACAATCTTCCACTTTGGAACAAGGTAAAGCTTGTGGGAGCACTTGCTCGCCTCGTCCTTTTCAAGGCACCGCTCACATGTCATGCAGTGGTTGATCAGCAGAAACAGCCGGTCATTTTCGGCGTTGCGCTTCTTGACAGAGCGTGCAAACACGTCAAAGTACGAGTTGATAGGTGGTGGAGTTGTGGCCATGGTGAAAATCCGACCACCAACCTGGAGAAGCGGAAACGCAAAGAGATACCAAAACTGGGGAGAGATGAATCCGACCTCGTCAAAGACGGCCGCGTGAGGTGCATCACCACGACAGCCATCCGCGTTCTTGGGTCGAGCCTTGACTGTGTTGATGATCCCGGGAGCAATGGCACACTCGAGGGTGTACATTCGCTCGTTGTCCGTCTTAATGACCGGTTTGACAATACCGAGTTTTCCCAACCTTTCCTGCACCTCTTCGTCACCCTGGATCCACGTGATGTATTTCTTTGCATCACGACAGAGCTCTTGGGACCGATCCAGTCCGGTAGAGTAAATGTACCTGGAGCCACACCGCGGAGAGTTACACCCGGACAATTGGGATGACCAGGGCGTTGGGGACGGGACGCACATGAGGTTTCCGCCAATGGGGGACAACAGAGCCAGACACGAGATAAACTTGGAGAGATTGGTCGTTTTCCCTTGCTGACGGTTGGTGACCCAGACGACATTCTCGACCGACGACAAATCGATATTGTTGTCGATGAGCGGGTACAACCGGGTTTTGTGTGCGTCCCATTCCTTTTTCCCGACGATGAGCCGAAGATGGGACGCCGTCATCATACGGAGAATCCTCTCGTTTTCGGCAAACTTGATTGGGGCCCACGGACAGCTACCAAAGATGTCGAGGGCCTTTCGGAATCGGATGACACGCACCACGGCCAATGGGACCTGCATGGATCAACAACGTGTGAGATTATTGTCGGAGATAAACCAAGAGGAGCAACGGTGATGGGTTGGTATACCTCGTACTGCCGGCTCAACGATTGCATCCGCAGGAGCGCGGTACTCGAAATGCTGCGCTTCTTTGCACGGTCCCACATGGCCTTTCCGATGACCAGTCCAACCCTTGACCGTCGTTCCTCTTGGTTTTGCACGGCCTTTTTGGCCCGAAAGACCCCAAAGCATCCCTTGTCGAGAAACCATACCTTGGTGAGGTAGGATGTCACCTGGAGGAAGAACGTTGGGTTGACGGTGTCCGAGTACCAGATGGGCGTGTCCAGTTTTGGCTGGGGACTGCTTGCTAGGTACTTGCAACACTTGCACCGATCTACATTTTTGACAACACCGCAGAGCCAGCACATCTCGGCTCTACAATCGAAAACGACGACTGTTTTATAGGTACCTCATGAGTTCGTCCATGGAGAGCTCACTTTTCCCATTTTTTGGGGAGTCGTTTTTCTCCTTGTGCTTTGATGGCGGTGGCGACGACTTCCTTGGGGGGGAGTCCTTCTCCTCGAGCTGCATCGCCTTTTTGCGGTTGATCGCACTCGCACTTTTTGGTTTCATTACAATGGGCGGCCCATCTTGAAACAACATCCTCCCGGGTCAGATACTCACCGGCGACGTCAATGTAGATGACCCCGTTGATTTCGACCTCGGGGAAATGCTGCAAAATGTCGACGTATCGCCAGACGTCCATCCGACTCTAACAAACAAAAACACCGGGTCGATATACCCAGGCTTTCTCAACCGCGGGACTACAAGGTCGACTTTCGGGGCGGCTTCCGAAGAGACGCCTTGCACGCATGTCGGTGTTTTCGCCACGAGGTGTAGTGCTTCATCGTGTCCATGAACGCTTTTCGTTCGTCTTCGATCACCGCCTTGGTCTGGACGTTGATGAGGACACGATTCTGGGCGTCGATGATGCTGTGGAAGATGTGGTCGACAAGGGTATCATGCAGTTCTGGACACAACCCAGAGTAGAGAATGTGGCGTTGAATGCTCTCCTTGGACCACTCGGGTTCTTCAAGCCTTGCCCCGGTGATGGGGTGCACGTACACCACCTCCCTTTTGACCTCGTCCCTGTACATGTTGTAGACGGAGTTGACAATGACCGCGAGCTCTCGGCTCCCGTCGTCCCCGTTTTCCGACACCAGTGTCTGAATCACGTTGACAATCATCGTGTAGTAGTCGGGGATTGGTTCGCCTTCCTCGTCGGTGATTTCCTCTCCGGGTGGATGAGGAACATGTGTACAGAGATAACAGAAATCCCGAGACTGGGAGCACTGGGGGCCGCTGTTTTCGTTGGTCCTCCACGCCGCCGGGTTGTAGGCCGGCCCAGCCTGGATGACAACCTCGTCATCGTTTTCTCCGTCGTCGTAGTCCATCCTGGGACCCCGATTCACTATAGAAAACCGGATGATGGATATATGAATTTTGGTGCGCATCACTTTTTGATGGTAAAAAGGGATCGTTGCGTGGGTCACAACCGGGGTCCCATGAAGTACGGGGCAACCCTGATCGGTGAGGATTACTTACCGTTTCCGACGGTGAAGCATCGAGGTGGCCGTACCTACCATGTGGTCGAGGCCGGAAAATCGTTTTTCGTCGAACTCGAGGGTCCCAATGGGAAGATGAAGGGGGCAATTGTCCAGATTGACGGTCAGCCCGCCGATTGGAAGTCGTTGCCGTTTGTGTACTTCAGATCGGCATCGTTCATTCTCAAGGGCAGCTGGACCGACCCCATGAAGGGGGAGATGAAGGGGTGGACATTTGGTACTCCGGCCAAGAGCGACACACCGACCGCCGCAGCCGACAACGTCGGCGTCATCAAGGTGTATTTCTACGACAACCTCGCCAAGATTGTTCGGTCGGGAATGTCCGGCAAGAAGTACACCTACGACACTCCGGAGATTCCTTCCGACACCAAACCCCGTGACGCGTCTCTTAGCGTCGTCTACGGAAAGAAGCACCACATGCCCACCATGGACAAGTGGTCGTACAAGATCATTGATGCGGACAAACCGGTCAAGGTGATTACACTCTTCTACGCCAGTGCAGCCCAGCTCCAGATTATGGGGCACAAGCCGGGGACGAAGAGCTTTTCGACCCCAAGCCCGTCGAAGAAGCGTCGGATCGAGAAGAACGATGACGACGGGGTTGGGGATGACACCGTTGAGGAGGTTGCGGCTCCCGAAAAGCCTGCTCCAGAGGTCATTACTGTGGATGATTAGTGCGCCATTGTGAGTTGGGAATGATTCCACACTTGTATAAACCATCGTGTTGCGCATACCGCAAACGATGGACGCGTCTCCAAAGGTGCGGAATTGCGTAGTGGTTGTGTCGCCTCCCACGCACACGAGCACGCGCCTCGAGGTTGCCACCATCGACTACAACGGGAAGGTCTTGCGTCGTGAAGAGGCGGCGTGTCTCACAAACGAGGCAACAAAGAGACGCTTGATGATGTTGTTGTCCAAATTGGTGGCCCCGCACGATCCCATCATCCTGGTGATTGACACCAACGATAACGTGTTCCTCAGTCACACATTGATCAAGGAGATTGGGGATCTGTACGAGATCAGGGACACCATCACTGGGGACACTGTCCAGGGAAAATTTGGTGGGGGACATGCCGGGGACATTTGTCATCGCACCTTTGATTATCCCCACATGTAAAGCCCCGTGACTATATCCATGTCTAGCCGCACCAAGCACCGGCATGATCCGAATTACCGGTGCCGACCTGGCATGGGTCTACCAAAAGGGAAGGTCCTACACGGTGGGGGTCAACCTGGGCAAGACGCAAACGGTGGGACTAAACGGATCGGGTGACTACGGCGTGGCTACCTTTCGGTTCAACGACGGGTACAAACTCGAATCATCGGGGCATGTTTACATCAGGGTCGGGGATGAAATCACCAAGAGGTCAACGGTGGATTGCTACATCCTCAAGGAGGCCAGTTCGAATTGGTACCACGGTGTCAGGAGAAAGACCAGTGTGGTAATTGAGGGGATGATCCAGGATGTGACGACCGAGTACGAAGCCGAGTCCAAGAAGATCATTGATGAGGCGATGCACCACGTCGAGACGTCATTTGCGTCAAACGAACAGCTGATTCGCATGTTTTCCAACGGCCACAACCACTTTTCCGACCTGGGGTTTGCTCGGTTTGCCCAGAGGCGGGACGGACACCACAGCATCGTGACCCCCGGGTGCGCCGGCATTCCGGAACTTGGGGCAAGTCACATTGGGGACAAGACGTGGGGCGAATGCTGCAGGCTTGCCATGCTCATGACGGGATTCCGACGCCGGGAGTTTGACGCGTTGAAGGACGAGGAACTACGACTCAACGTCTTGGATCAGCTGGCGTGCATTGCTCTGGCGGCGACCGGGTTTATGTTTCAGTGGAATCTCGAGCCGTACGATTCAATCTGCTACCCGGCAACCGTCTTGGGCACGATGCAGGACTGCGAGGACAACGCGGTGGCGGTTGTCTCGTCGTTCAACTGGCTCACTCAGTCCAGGGGGACCGGGGCGAGCCTGAAGCCCGAGTCGATGGAGTTGGTGCTTCACAGGCATCTTCGACGCATGGGGAAGATGATGCACATGGTTGCCGGCTACGTCGACGTGAGCATTGCCAACCCGGAAGCGATTGACCCAAACTCTATTTCGGGACATGCCTGGGCGGTTCTCTACCTCAACGATGATTATCGACCGGACCAGAGGACTCGCATCTACGTCATCGAGGGAACCGATCCGTTTTACATTCACAGGAGCACCAACGACGACGAACGGGACGTGGAACTGGCTCGACGGTTGTACGGAGGGGTTCTCAACGTATCCAACGAGGCGTACCCCGGGGCAACGTACGACTCGCCCAAGTTACAGCCACTTCACCGCTACAAGACGGTCGATGTTGAGTTTGGGCCGCGGTCGAGTGAGTTTGTTGGGAGGAACGGACCCAAGTTCCGGGTTGGGTTGACCATTGACGAATTTGTGTCGGGTCGGTTTGACCGGGCACCCATTGCTCCCGAGGCACTACAGAAGCGGGTTATCGACCGGTGGGGAGATTTTGTTCTTGCTCCGGACTTTCCGGTGGCATCTCGGTTGTTTCATACGTTTCCAAAGCTGGTCGATCTCTACAAGCTCAGACCATCGGACTACAAGCGGATTCCAGACGATGTGGAACCGACCACGGCCATGGATGCCATGAGTGCATTCGACATCAAGACCAAGCTTCACGGGGCTCCGGGATACATCCAGGGGTACCCCATCGAGCTCCCGTTTTCGACAATCCTGGTTGTTCCGGCCGCCAAATCACACGTCAGTCGCTAGGGCTACACGCATGTCCCGTCGATACCACCATTTAGAATTTGGTTTGTGGTACTGGCTTGCGGGGCTGGATGAACACACCCCCGATCACGGTAAGGAGGATCCCCGCGCAGACTGCACCCCCAAAGGCGCCTCCAACCAATGAGATCCGGCTGCTCCTTCCGAGTGCGGACATACCACCGTAAAACGTCCATGTGAGTGCGGTTTTGGCACAGAGACTGAGCCCCATGTAGGAGAACTCGTAGTAGCGGTTGTTCTCGACCCACTTGTGGATCTTGAATACCCAGAACACGACACCAAAAAGCGCAAAGACGACGAAGATCCCCCAGACGATACCCGCAACAAAATCCGGTTGCTGTCCCTTGTTGGTGTAGAATGTGGTGATGATGGGGGTCCAGACGCCAAAGATGTAGAAGAAAAGACTCGGAGCAAAATTGGTGTAGGTCGCAAGCTCCTCGTTCTTCTCCATGAGCATCGTAAACAGCATGAGAGCACACTGCATGAGGGATGTACCCAGAAGAACAAACAGGTCCACCACTCCAAAAAGCATACCGACCACAAGAACCATTAGGGAACTCGAGAAGGCGTAGTCGATCCATCGGGTTGGGTTGATGCCGGTCACGAGAGCGTCGTCGCTTGCCGTGGAGATGTGGAACATCCCGCTAATTAGTCCCGAGAACACGATTGGGTAGATCACCGGGAATGGCGCGAGCTCTTGCACACCGGGAGTCACCACACACCGATCCTCACAGCTCAACTCGCTCTCGAACAGGGTAATCGTACTTTTCCAGTCTGTCTGATCGACAAAGACCATGGTGGTCGAACTGACAATGTGAAGAAGACCGGTGATCATGTTGAATCGGACAAAGGGTGTCGCGTAGAACCATCGCCACAAAGTCAAAGCCGTTCCAATCACCAGGCACATGCCCGCTACAATCTGGAGCGCCAACATGGTGTCGTTGGTTGGGTTGGTTTAATCTCCCATATACAATTACTCGATTGCCTTCTTGACCCGCTCTTCCTTCCGTTGGCACCGCCTCTTCATCGCCCGGTAGAACTTCATTCGGTGGATACACGAGGTACAGTGGTCCCCCGATTCCTCGTGCGTAGAGCATTTGCTACAGACGACGTTGTTGCACCCGGTACACGGAACCGCATCGACCTCGTACAGGACCTCGCTGCATTCGTCACACGAGATGCTGCACTCGGTACACACGTTGTCCTCACCGATGGTACGCATGAACTTGGCACACGTTGATCTCCCGCAATAGGTACACGTGCTCTTTGTGAAACACGGTTCACACACGTAGTATCCACCGATCTCACAGATCATGGCGTCATCGATCCAGATTCCCTCGCGACACGTGGTACAGCGGACATTGCAGTCCCTCATCTCGATTCTGACGAGGTCGGCGCGGTGTGGGATCTCCATTGGACTAGATACCAGGGTTGCCACTTTTGAAGTCCGGATGACCGCTTTACATGGTTTATGGGTATGTGACTTAAGGGATGCCCGGTTAGCTCAGTTGGTTCAGAGCATGAGACTCTTAATCTCAGGGCCGTGGGTTCGAATCCCGCATCGGGCTCTCTCTCTTTTTTTGACCGGGCAGTATGGTGTTTGTGGATGAAGTCCGGGCAGTATGGTGTCCGTGGATGAAGTCCGGGCAGTATGGTGTCCGTGGATGAAGTCCGGATCTTGCTCCTATAGGGAACCCACGATCCAGGGTATACAACGCCCCGGTAGCTCAGTGGTCAGAGCATGGGACTTTTAATCTCGGAGTCGCGGGTTCGAACCCCGCCCGGGGTTGTTGTATTTCATTCCATTGTGTTTTTAGTGAAGAAAAACCAAGTGCCCGCCCCGATTTGGTCCAGGGAGAGCGACCGAACTTGTAGACCGGCCTGGTTGTCCTATGAGCGGAAAACAACTCCTATAGGGGTGTCGGATACCGGGGGCCACACAGTGGGAATCGTTGAGTTTACTATGTACAAGAGTATAGATCTCCAACGATGGCCGTCAGAGCACAACTCACTCGTCCCCAAAGACGTCCTCGCCAAAGAACTTGGTGTACTTCGGGAGATCGGCCTCAAACGCCTTGACGCTCCGGTAGGAGATCATGACATTCAGCGTACGCTCCGGCTTGAGGGCCTTGTCGACGTGTCCGTTGGCCTCGGCCTCGTCCTCGAGCTCGGCGGCCTTGCGCTTGATGACCTTCTTCTCGGGGCGAGCGGGGCCCGCCGGCACATCCTCGGCATCCATCTCGTCCTCCGACTCGACCGTCTCGGCCGACTTGGCACCCTTGCCCTTGCCCTTCTTCTCGGCCGCCTTGCGCTCCTTCTCGGCCGCCTTGCGCTCCTTCTCGAGCGCCCGCTCGGCCGCCTTGCGATCCTTCTCGGCCTTGGCAGCCTCACGCTCGGCCTTGCGCTGAGCCTTCTCCGCCTTGATCCGCTCGGCCTCGGCCTCTTCGTCGGCGATGACCTTGACGGCAACGTTCCGAGCGAGCGAACTCATCACGATCACCACCTTCTTCTTGGTTCCGCCAAACGACTTGCACGTGTGGTACCGCTTGCGGAGCGCAGCCGCCTTCGGGTCGTCCGGATCCGCCCGGAGAAGGTTGACGTGGTTCATCTTCTGCTTGAGGCTCCACCGGGTGTTGCCCTGCGCCATCCACCACTTCCTGACGAGTTCGAGCTCGGTCATCGGGTTGCACTCCTCGATAACGGTCTTCTTGCCCTTCTTCATCACAATGAGAGCGAGCGTCGTCTTGTGGCGAGGGTTGCCCTTCCAGAGGATGGCGGCGTACGTGATGTGGTGCCACTCGGGCTCTTCCACCTCGGCGCAATCGTAGACCGGCGTGTACCGGCGAAGCACCACGTCCTCGTCGATCGGAGGACCGAGTTCGTCCTTGTTCCACAGCCGAAGCTGATCGTACGGGATGGCCCCGTCCTCGCCGACCGGAATCTTGGACGGCATGTCCGCATCGGCGACATCCTTGGCCGCATCCTTGGCCGCATCCTTGGCCGCATCCTTGGCCGCGTCCGCAGACTTGGGTTCCTTCTTCGTCGCGGCCTTCTTCGCTGCGGCCTTCTTCGCTGCGGCCTCCTTGGCGGCAATAGTCTCCTCGTCGTCGTCGCTGTCGATCGGAACCTCGCCGTCCATCATGATCTGGCCCTTGGCCTCGGTGTCGGTCTCCTCGTCGGTGTCGATTTCCTCGCCGTCGCTCTCGTCGTCATCCTTGGTCGGCTCGGGGTAGTCCGGGTCCTCCTTGTCCGACTCGTTGTCGGACCCCCCCTCGATCCCGTCGAGCACCGAGTTGAGGGCTTCGTCGTCGCTCGCCATGTTCCTTGGTGGAAACAGTATATGTGGGAATGTGAGCTCCATTCATGTTGCCCGGGAATGAATCCCATCCGTGCGCACTAGGAAAATGGGCGGGGTAAAGTACATGCCCCTACCGAAAACACAGAAATTCAAGGGCAAAAGGGGATGTGGTGGTGGGCTTTTGATGGTGGAGGTCCCAAAGGGGTGTTTCATCCCGGGGGCAAGACGATGGAAGGAGATTGTGGATCTCGACGAACATCGGCGGATTATGCAACTCTTCATGTTCACATTGGGGGTCTGCGTGGACACCAAGGCCACCGTGTGCCTCGAAACGGTGGTGTCGGACGAGTTTGAGAGCACCCACAACAAAAAACTCTCAAACATGGTCAATGTCCTTGGGTACCGGTTGTGGATCCCTCTGAAATGGGTATAATCACCTGCTGTGCGCCCCCCGTGGGTACCCAGGGTGGGAAAGCCGCCCAAATACCTTCTTGTGCTCGTTCTCACCCTGATTCTGACCCCACGCAGGCAATGGAGGTGGATACGTTTGGAAAAGGGGTGACGGCTGCTCTTTCCAACAATACGGCGGACGAAATCGATCGGAGTTCGTCCAAGCGGAGGAAGATTGAGGAACCCGACGACTCTCACCTCCCGCTGCACATGCAGACCGTCAAGTCGTTTGATGAACTATTGCGGTTGATTCGGGCCTACTTCAACGGCCGAGGCAACATCACAGGCTTGTTGCCGGTTGGGATTGAATCCCGGGGGGTTGACGATTGGGATGAGCCCAATGTTGCAGAGGGAGCACCCAAGTTTACCGACTACCTCGACGCCCATCGAAAGTTTACCAGCACAGGTTATCGAGACCGGACTGTTCAGCTTCACATGTACAAACCCCAACGTTCCATCGGTAACTACATTGCGACGGATCTCGATGGGACCACCTACTTCAATCCCGGCCCAGAAGTTAGAAACACGGGACTTTTGCGCGAGTTTATGTGCGGCTCGGGCGGATTCTTCAAGAAGAGCTCGCTCGAGTTGATGGACTACATGCTCCCGATTGAGATTCCGACGATTGAAGAATTTCGAGGCAAACTCGAACGGATTCTCGACGCGACGGGAATGCGTGAGGACTTGACGGGACTCACGCTCGATCAACTGGCCGCAAGTGGAGCGGGTGTTGGGGGGGATCTGTTTACCGACCCAGAGGGTTACAGCGAGATCACCGTCTTGGACGAAGATTTGGTTGACGGGGAGATTGGTCTCTCGGCCTACGAACGCATCATTCGGAACAACTACCACATTGCCACGACGCTTCTTCGTCGGAACCAGGTTCGGTTTCAGTATTACTCGGACCGCGGGGACCATGAGGGGATGCGACGATTCATGTCTCAGCTTGGTAGCGACATGAAACTCATGCTCAACGGCCGGTCCACCGAGGGAATTCCCAAGGTACACATCCCACCGATTGCTTGCCCGCAATCGGAAATTCACTCTCGCCGCCGGATTGCAGGTGTACAACAAGCTGTACAGGGAGAGCATACAGTTGTTGACCGAGCTTCGGAGCGAGGGGGTCGATGTTCCCGTGTACATTACAAGCGCCCGGAAGATCTTTTACGGACGGACCAAGAAGCACCCCTACACCGGTCTGTCGTGGATGTTTGTGCGAGACTCTACAAATGCTTCCCGATGCCTCAAGTTTATGATCCAGCAGCAAAAGGTGTACCTCCTCCTCTACAACATGCACTTCTCGGTCACCCTCAATCGGAACGAGGCGTCGTCCTTCATGATGCTTTCTGGCCCGAGTGAGACTGGAAAGTCGTGGGCGATGAAGAAGTTGACGACGGGGATTGCCGACTGCTTGACCCGGGTTGAGGACTCGGCGTCGGAACAGGCGGGAACGATCGACGATAGTGGAGATCTCCAGGTAGGCTCGTTGTCCGCAGCCTCGTCACAATTCCCTCGGCAAACTCGCATCGCAGGCATTTGCATCCCGGCGGACACGCTCCGAGATCCCCTTTCTTGGGGAGAGACGCCATCGCACGGTATTGACTCCCCCACCCTTATAGATTGTAATTGAGGACGAACTCAAGGACACCACCTCGGATGGGAAGGACGGGTCGTCGGATGCGCGCCTCAAGACCAAGCAGTCGCAAATGTCGAACGGGGTCACCATTCGGAGGAGGTTTCACCGTGATCTCAGGGCGGGGAGCAAGCCCACGGTCGAGATTGGAATTGGTATTGCCCGAATTGCTCTGTGGGGCGGAACCAACAGCCCCGAGAAGATCCCGACCGCGTTGAAGAACCGGGGGATTGTGGTCCCGGTCATTCTGTCCAACAGCCGCCACCACCGTGACAAGATTGTCGAGGGGATGGTGGGTGGTGTCGCTACGGCCATTCACAACAACGAGGCGGTGCAGGAGAACTTCAAGGCGGTACAGCTGAGCACCAAGGTGTTGTCCAGTCTTCAGGTGCATTACTCGGCTCTCGAGGCTTTTGGTGGCATTCCCCGCATGATCGAGGATTGCTTTGAGTTGTTCAAGATCTTGCACGTTCAGCGGTTTGGCGAAAAGGTCGACAGGAAGGCGGGTGGTGGAAACACCGAATCCAGTCGCCAGACCGTTGAGCATCTCCGTCTCGCCACCTCCATCCACATCCGGGATCACCTGGCCATCTGGTACTGCCGTGGACTCGGGGAGCACTTCAAATACGACAAGAGCATCGAGAATCTATGGTGAATCCTCGCGGTGTTTATCGCTTGGTGCGTGGCGTATTCACTGATCACTGTGCGCGGTTGTAGGTACGCATGGAGCAACTACATCCGGATGGAGGAGGTTGTCTTGGCCATGATTCAGATCGAGTCGACCAGGTCCATGTCGGGCTACGTCGAGGAGGTGATGGTGATCCTCAAGGAGTCGATCCAGGTCAGCGGCGGCGAGATGGTCGAGATTGGTGACTACTGGGTAACCAAATACTCGAAACGGGCGTCGGTGCTGCGGGACATCAAGCAGCGCTTGGCTCGTTTCGGGGACGGCATGTCGGAGCAGATTTACGCCTTGGTGGAGAAGACGTCGACCAGTGGTGTTCCGAACATCAAGTTTGAGATGATTCCGGACCGCCACAGCGAGTAAGTGGCCACACGCGCATTGGATTGGGTGATTTTGAGCGTAGCTGACCAGGGGGCTCGCAGGTTTTTGATGATTCACAAGCGGTGGATTGCCAGCATTGTCACCCCCGTCGAGGCGGCCATCATCGCCACTCTCCGTGGAATCATCACCCAGGGAATGGTGGCACACAAGGAGTTTGAGAACGAAGAGTACCACGTGTTTGAGACCCAGGTCCGAAAGAGCCTCCGAAACCCGTCGAGTGATGGTTCTGTCAGGTATGAGAGCCTGGCAAAGTACCCAGACGACGTGATCCAAAACGGTTTTCGCCAGCTGGAGAACCGGTTTGTCGATGGTCAGCCCATGGTCAGGATGCCACAGAATGCCAAGTATGCAGAGTATCGCAACACTTCGGAGGGTGGGGGGATCATAGCCAAGGACGGGATTCGGTGGAAGCGACCCAAGAACATCTACGCTCCACTCATGGTCCACGAGAAGCTCGTCTACCCCGATAACGTCAAGACGGAGACCGCCATTGATCAGTTTATCCGGGAGATGCTGACCATTTCCGGAAATTACGTCAATCGCCGGGTGTTTTCCGGATTGGACCACGCCAACCCCACCAACGCGGCGACGGACAGCTTTTTTCTGGTCAGACCGGGGGACACCGTGCGATTCAAGGTGCGGAATCCCCACCGCATTACCAAAGCCGATCAGAACATCATTTTTGGGGATGATTTTGACGATGAGGAGGAGGAGCCCGAACGCCGAACCATCTTTCCGCCGGATCAGGACTGGCTCGAGTTTGACGAGACCAGCAAGGTTGAACAGGTGGTCGCCGATGCGGCCCACGCGCGCGTTCCTCTCGATCCGGCAATACGGGTCGTTTTTGAATCCGCGCACACCGTTTATCGGTAATCGTTGGTATAAATTGCGTCATGTATCAGGGGTATTGTTGTTGGGTGTTATACCCCCCCACGATGGCCGAGCCACTCACCCCCCAATCATGCAACGAGGCTCTTTTGGACATTGTGGGGGATGTCCGAGAGACGGTGCGCAAAAGGAGGGAGCTTGTCCGGGCTACCATACGTCAGGTCGTCATGGATCAGACCGAATCCCACTGGAAGGAGAAGAACAGTTTTGATCCCATCAGATACGGTCCGATTCGGATTCATCCCGACGACAAACTGTATTTTACATGTTTTGACATCAATGCCGTGATTAGCGATACTCCTCGCAAGGGTCCGGTGATGCTTGATAAGGAGATCAAGGATGGTCGCCTCTACATCACGATCCGCATCAGGGGATCCTATGACATTGACTACTCCCGTACCAAGAAGATGCGCACGGTTGTGGCGCCAGAATGAACTCGTTTCCACCCATGTGTTTCTATATACCCGTCGGTGGATGAAGGTGCATCTTGTAGTCATGCAACCCGGGGACCAGGGCAAGCAGACCCTGGAGGATTTCCTTCAAAAGGTAAAAGGGATCAAGAGCGAGCTTGAACCGATTCTCATCGAGGCCGCCAGGGAGATTGAGACAAAGCTCGATCAGGGGAACCCCAACGAACGAATTGAGATCCGTCCGGCGGCACACATGCTTCAGTTTGAGGTGCTCAAGGGGGCTCCGCTGGATAACCTGGTCGAGCTGGCAAGGGACACGATTCAGCCGATTGTCCCGCGATATTGGTCTCTCGAGGTCATCCCAGAGAGGAATGTCGGTCCAAATCACCACCAGATCGCCATCAAGGCCGCTCCCATTGTCACGGTTTACAAGATTGATGCGCAGGGGAACTTTACTCCGCCGCGGTAAATGGTTGGGCTCGGCTACCGTGTGGTCGAGATTGCAACGGTGACATTGTACTCGTGCGGGAGACGCATGAACCCTAGAACCCTAGAACTCGAGGTGATCGAGAACCGCTGTGCGCCCCCCCAGGACAAACCGTCGTTTGTCGGTGTCCCACGTGACTTGGTGACCCGTCATCTCCTGGAGAGCTTGTGTGTAGTGCTTCACGGGGTTGACGTCCCCGTGGATTCGCTTGAAGGCGGTGTTGAACGGATTGCTCGTGGTGACAATCCGGTACTCGTCGTCGAACAGGTTGTAGGCAGGATCGTCGGTCGTGGCCTCCACCAACCGGGCAGCAACCCCCAGGCTCTGATCGATGGAGGGCTTCTCTCCGACATTCTTGGCAAGCGTAAAGGCTTCCATTTCGTGCTTCCACTCCTGGGCAGCCTTTGAATTCGGAGAGATAGAGCCCAAACGACGAACATCACCGGCAATTGTGGCAGCCATCACCACCCCTTGGTGCTTAGGAGGGGAATCTCTTCCGTTTCCTCGATGGGGCTGATATACCCTCGTCTCCGACCAAGGATGGATCCGACAAATCCGATTGTCGAGAGCACCAAAATGGTTATCCCGGGCCAGAAGAAGAGGATGCTGAGATTGTCGATCAGCACGAAAAAGGCCACACTCACAACGTGACAGAGTGATCCGGTGCTTGGGTAGGTCCTTGTACCAAGGTCGACAAAGGGGCCACCAAGGGCAAAGACAAGGAGATAGTACACCACCGGGTGACTGCTGTCCGTAACAAGGTACGAAAAGAAGAGAGCGGCGGTCGCCAACGTGACGGCAATCAGAACAACGAGCTCTTTGATCGACTTGACGCTGCTTTGGTACTTCCACTCCGTCTGGAAGAGGTAGTTGAGTGGCGCAAAGACCAGTAGCGCAAAGGTGAGGAGGTCCCCCATCGCCTTGCCCACAATGCAGGGTGCTGGATATACGTCGGGAGGATCTATCGGTTGTGCACCCCGCGATGTGGAACCGTGCATCCCCGGTGATGAAATCAAAGGTCTACGAGTTGACCATGACCAGCCAGAGCTTTTTCATGTACAAGGTGGCAGATCGCATCGGCACACAGATGATGCAGGACAACCACGAGAACGAGCTCGCCATCATGGCTCTCTTGGTGTCTTCGTTGTTCATGGTCCTTTTTGTCTGGGAACAGATGGGCGAGGTGCTCTACGACGAAATTGAGCGCTTCCACACCGAGGCCAATCACGACGAGAACAACACCGACTTGATCAAGGGGGGTCCAGACTCGCAGGCTACGCTCATTGGCTGGCTCTACTCGCCAATAACGCTGTTTCGATCGCTCCTCTTGGCGATTGTCGTTTGGCTGGGCCAGATGTTTAGTGTTGTCTTGGGCAACTACGTAACCAAGTTTGCCGAGAACTACGACTCGTTCGACGCCGTACCAATCACTCTTGCCGTGGGGAGTTTTCTGTTTCTGGCCAAGATGGTTATCATGCCGGAACCAAAGCGCCGCACCAAGCAATGAATTCCCCCACGGATTTTATCCGTTCATTGTCTATTCCGTTTCAACCACGTCCATGTTGTAGAGAGCGTCGATCTGGGGATTCATGGAAAGCGGACAGTGGAACACAAGATCGATGTGCGCGTGGGTGTGGGGGTCGTAGCGCATGACCCGCAGTGATTCACCGTCCCAGGTTGGATTCTTGACCGTGTATGTTCGTTTGCCCGAGCATGGAAGGCACCACAGGTACTTTCTGGCCGTGATCGCAAAGATTTTGGTGCCGGTTGACTTGTTGAAGATCGACTTTGTAAAGTCGATCGAGAGGACCCGGATGCTCAGTTCTTGGCGTTGCTCATCGGGGTTGACGGGGGTCGGGAGAAGACTCGATTGTGCCACATCCACATCTCCTTCGTCTTCCTCGTCGTCGACCACGTTTACTGTTTTTGCAGCGCGCCGACCAGTTGCCATACCACCCCGGCCAAAACAGACAGCGGGTTGATGTTGGGTGGCTGCTTTCCGGTGAGGGTCGCCAAGGCCAACGAGACAATCACGGCCACAAGAACAAGCGCAAGGTTGATCTTCTCCCGGAAAAAGAGGACAAACGTCGGAAGTACAATGACCAGTGCGGTGGCAAAGACCTCCGGAAACTCCATCCCCGTTGTCGGTAATTTGGTAATGATTGAAGTGGAAATACATGCTGGTGGCGGGCAACACCCCTCTCCTAGTCTGCCCCGCCCAGGCCTCTGTCTCCCGCATGTTTGAGGGTCACATTGATGCTGACGGTAAAATCACCGCGTGTGTAGAAGTTTCGGTCCCAGGGGTTGAATTCGTTGCACTCGTTGTCGACAGTGTAGGTCACCTTGACGTGGACCGGGTCGGCAACCTTCCAGCAGTGAATATGATTCCGAATGTGGTTCTCAACAAACCGTTGGTCGGCGTTGTTGAAATGATGCACCATGTGTCGGGATACTCCGGTCCTCGTTACCGCCTCTACCATTCTCTCCACCCTTTCGCGAATGGTGGGGGGCATCTTGCCGACACTTGGGGTCTGCCTTGTTTCTGGGAGTTCACACGGTTCGCTTCCCCTTGAGTACGCGCAGAAATACCAACTCGAGCGTGCCCACCTCGTGCTTTGGGCTCACCAGGTACACGAGCGTGTCCCACGTCCCGTCACCGTTGACCGGCTCGGTGGCGTTCTTCTCGTAGTCCTTGTCGGTAAACTTGATACCGTCGTCGACAAAGACCATGTCAAACACAAAAGGGGTCACCGGGCCAACAGTGTCGTGGGTCACCGTGCACTGGTACCCATGCTCACTAATGTGTTCCCATGTACCACGAAAGTCCTCCACTTCCTCGAGGATTTCGTTGTCAAACTCATCGTCTCCAACGGGGTATTTTTCCCACCGGTTCTCCCCCGAAAGGTCTTATCCTCGCTCAGGTCAAGCTGGAAGAACTTGACCCCGACCGGCGTGGCGTAGCGGTAGGTAAAGTTCACCATGGCGCCGCGCTCGTGGTGCGTCTTGGTTGTGGTGGTGTGTATATGTGACGGTTTCCTTTGTATCATAATGGTACCATGCTGGTCCTTTTTGCTCTGGCCCTTTCGACCGAGTGCAAAACCAAGCGCGAGTACCTCGAGAATGTTGCTCCGTACTCGTACGAGTTTTATCGTCATTCTACGATCGAACGCGCTCTCCATCCCCACGAAGGGAAGCGCGGTCGCCGTGGTACCGCCGACGGAGACGCACCCGTAGTCAACTTTTTTATCGACACGGACCTGCCCGTCGAGTTTCAGCACGCCTCTGGGATGGTCTACCGGTTTTTTCTCTTGCTGTACACGAGTTCCCCGGCGGAGCAGATCGAAAACATCACAATCGACCGTGGGACGACCGCCAGTGGCTCGGACATCATCGTTGGTTCGGCGAGCTACGCAGACATGCGCATCACCATGTACATGGACAACATCCCCTCGGTCGACGTCTACATGGTGGTTCTCATCCACGAGGTGCGTCCCGCATTGTTTTCCGATTCGCGCCCCCGCGTAGGGCGATTGTGGTGCACTCATCTCCCCCGGTTGCAGGTCCTCCATCTCATGGGATTTGGGGTGCTCAGCGGAGAGGGGAAGAGGTCTTTTACAAATCGCAGTGATCCTTTTACGCTGGAATTCGACTCGCCCGCGATCACGGCGTGTGTTAAGAAGTACATGGGGGCTTCCGAGGAGGACACCCTCTACTCGGACGCGGTGAGGGCCCACTGGAACACCTCGATGGACTTTATGGCCAACGACGTGATGCTCCCCTACATTCACTTTGATAAGACGGCCACGAGTCGGTGCACGGTCGAGACGGTCCTCGAAAGCCGAGCATGGACAAGTCACCTCTGCTTGGATGATGATGACTGTCACGACGGTACTCGATGCTTGACCATGGGTCGACACTGGATTTCCGTGTGTCAGATTCCTCCAGAGGATCCACCGAGTAGGCCGTACCGTCCGGTTCATGTCTTGGTGCAGTTTGCCGTATTTTCGATCGTCGTTTCGGTGTTTTGGATCGGCGTGGCAGCATGTGTACGAAGGCCGATGGACATTTACCGGTGGAATGCGGCGTTTGCTTTGACACCATCGATGACATGATTCGTCTGGGATGTGGGCATGTGTTTCACCATGGATGCGTCAAGAAATGGTGTGCCCGTGTCCGCATCGTTCAATTGGATCGATCAATGGGTGAAGCGTGGACCAGCGAGCATTGCCCACTGTGTCGGTGTCCGATTGACGACCAGCTGACAAGGATCACCGGCGATGGTACAATCCTCGTCGGCAGGGACTTTCGGGTCAGCTGTGATGGCGGGGCACACTGGAGCGACGAATACAACGACATTGACGCCATTTTGGCGGATCATTTTACAAAGCCGGTTCTCCGTTTTGAACGGTATTCTCCAGCTAGGGATCACACGTTTTACCATGCGGTGGGGGAGTCAGAGGAGGAATGCCGGGCCTTGATCCGGGCGTTTACGTTTTTCCCGCAGTACCACGACAATGACGACCATGTTCACCGGCTGGTCGATGGGATTCCAAACGACATTCTGCTGCATTTCAACCGACCATCGAGGGAAACACCCTTGGTGGTCAAGGCTCGGTTTTGGCTTTCGTTGGTGTGGGTCAAGAACCGTGAGATGCGACGGATGAGGGTATAAGGGGCCGAGAAGGGAGAGGATCGAAGGAAACGATGGGGTCGTGGTTTTCCTCGACCCGGGAACGCATTGTGCTCTGCGGTCCCAGCGGGGCCGGAAAGGACTACAATGTCGGGCTTCTTCGGAAGGCGGGCTACAGGATTGGAGTGAGCCACACAACCCGGCCACCCCGGGAGGGCGAGGTGGATGGCGAGGATTACTACTTTGTCAACGACACGGAATTTGACAAGGTGGACTTTTTCGAGGCGTCCCCCTTGGGCACCTACCGCTACGGGCTTTCCCGCAAGGAGTGGGGGGCCAAGCAGGTGTTTGTGCTCAATCCGGAGGGGGTCGCCAATGTCGTCGCCATGGGTGACCGGGCCTCGACGTTTGTCATCTACCTCAACATCTCCGAGCATGTCCGGAACGTTCGCTTGGTCGAGCGCCAGTGGACCGAGGCCGAGGTCGAGGCCCGCGCCGCCGTTGATACGCTATCGTTTGCCTCGTTTTCCGACTTTGATCTTGAGATCAGGGGTGAGCACGACATTGTTTCGATCGTGCGGGACATTTTGCCATTGTAAAGCCGATGTTTCATTCGCGTTTGGGGTGCGCACGGACGTGGCCTGGGGGTTGGACAACGGGTATCGCAGTCAGAATCGGCTTGGATCGTCGAGGGACGATGGTGAACAGCGCCCAGAACTGGCGGGTGCTCAAGGAGGACCTTGTCCACACCGAGGACGGGAAGGAGACGCTCATCAAGGCGGGGAGTGTCGTGGCGTACCAGACCAAGCACCACCGTCTCGACGGAGTTCCGGGGGTTGAGATGCACCACCCCGTGTCGATGGGGGTGGGAGGGACGGGCAAGAGGCAGGTGTTCACCGGCTACCATTTCAAGGCATCTCGGGCAAAGTTGACCCCGACCGGGATTGTGGTCACCACGGTGGGCGATGGTGGGATCAAGGGCACCGTGTGGCTGCTGCCAAGTACCGTCTACCGCGAGAGTGACGGACAGGGGGGCAAGATTCGGACCCCGATCCACAAGACGCTCGTGGAGGCCTACGGTCTTCTCGATCTGGAATAAACCCCTCATCGTGGGTGCGTTGGTAGCGTACGGGGGAGGTTTTAATCCAGGATAATAGATACCAGAATAGCACGGTTGGCAACACTTCATACCCGCCCGACACGGTTAGTACCGCACGGTCGGGCGGAGCACTTCATACCCGCCAGACACAATGCAGCTCACGTTTGAGGAGGAACTGGAGGTGGCTCTCAGAGAGTTTAGTCTCGATCATGGGGTTGAGATCACCGGGGAGTGCCTCCACTATACCCGACTCGAGCAGGAGGAACTCAACGATCCGCCCGAGGCACCCGTTTGGTACGACGAACTCAAGAGCACGCTCATGTCCAAAGGCTTGTGGGCCGCAGAGTCGTGAGTGCCCTGGGACATTAAATCCCCAGACCCTAGATGCGGTAGAGGATGTGGTTGGCGTCGATCGTGATGGTCCTGGATTGGATGTTGACCGCCGCCTTGTCCCGGGGTTGGTTGCTTCGGTGCGCAATCTTCTCAAACTTGTACAGGTTGATCATGAACTTGGCCACCGCCGATGCCGCCTCGGGCCGGAGTTGTAGCAGGTCGTGCAGGTTGCCGATCCGGTGGAAATGTCTTCCAATCGGGTTGGCCACCGAGCCTCCGGGTGGCTTGGACGTCTTGATGACAATGTCCTTGAACACCTCCATCGCCTTGACCTCGATGCGGTAAAAGGTGTCGGTGCGGTAAAAGTAGGTGTCGACGTAGCAGGGGGTGGCCTTGTCGGCGGGACCGGGGCCTTTACACCGCACCAAGACCCGATTCGCCATGGGCGTGTCGGTCGCCCGGCTCGACGACGCTTCAAAGTCGGCGTAGAGCATCTCAAGAAGAATGGCATCACCGCGGTAGGCGGGATTGCCGTGCTCGACGCTCGTTGTCCACGGAATGGGTCGCTTGTACACCTTGGTCTCTCGATTCAGGAATTCGTGGATCTTCGCACGGTTCTCACCGGTGGCCATCGCCATGACCGTGCTGTGTAGCGAGTGCGAGTTGCTAAAGTGAAGACCGTTGAACGACCCCATCAGTCGGTCCACCACGTCGGCCACCGTGAGGGGGGCGTCGTAGTGGTCACCGGTGTGCGGGCGGTCGTAGTCGTCTCGACCATGGCCTTCATCCTTGGGGCGGGGAACTTGGACCACTGAAAACTCGTAGGGAAGCTTTTCCTCGGCCTTGTCCAGCTTGGTCGCCGCCGTTTCCCGAAGAATCTCGTCGTCGTCAAGGTTGAGGGACCAAAACGGGTAAAACCGGGTCATCCGAAGCAGTGGACGCACCCCGGCAGTCACGTCCCGGGGATTAATCAGGAGGCCGCACACGACGTTGGTGTTGAAACCGTACATTGCGCGCCCCCCGTTCTCACCGAGACGGATCATCTGCGTCGAATCGTACACGGCCACGTCCTGGATTTTCGAGCCGTACCAGTCGAATGTCGCCACCCTCGGTGAGTTTGCGTCGCCCACCTTGTTAACGGTGATTTTGAGTCGCTCAAAGATGACGTAGCCCACGCGGCGCGTCGTCGGTGTGTAGTCGTTCTCGGCCTCCCAAAGGGGGATGGAAATGTGCTGACCCTCGTAGTAGTGATGAGATCCTGCGTTTAGGTATCCGTTGCCGTTGGCGTAAAACTCGTACACTTGGTTGCCCTCGTTACCCGTGTGCATTCCTGATAGCTGTTGTGAAAACGCGTCGTCGTAGTTAACTGGGTCGTAATCCGCGTCGTACTCTGGTTGATTCCTTGCGAGCCTGTAGGTTGTATTGTCATCATTGGAGAAGACACCCATGGCCGGAAAGCTTGGATCGAGACCGTGGTACCGAAGTCCCTGGACCGGGACCTGAAAACTGGCCATGCTCGGCTTGAGCTCGAAGAGACCGGCGGTGAAGCGAATCATCCTGGAAACAAGCCTCACAAAGGACTCCTCGTCGGGGATGGTTCCATCGTTTCCAAACATCTCGGCCGACACCTCGTTGGTCTTGCGTTCAAGGATGGTAAGGTAGGGCACCACCCCATCCCCGTCCGACTCGGGCGTCAGATTGGCACCCCTGTTGTACATTCTGTTTTGCAAGATGACCCACGCCCCGGCACCCCCGGTGGCCACCGCTCGGGTCACGCGCTCGAGTACAACGTCCAGAGCCGTCCTGTTGTTCCCGCCACCAATGTTGTTGCCTGCTCGTCCGTGCGTCCCATTGCTGTTATACTCCCGACGATACCACTGATGGGCGGCGAGAATCACCCCGACCGTCGCCAAAAGCCGGATTTCTTGGCGAAGATCGCGGGAGTTATCGTCTCCGTTGTTCCATAGCTTTGTCAGGCCCACGATGTAGATGCCCGTGTAGATTTCCCGCCAGATGGCGTCGTACCATGCATCTTCGGTGATGGCTCCGGTTGGGATGATCTTTTCGTAGACGTGATGATTCGTAGCGGCGTCAATCGCTAGCTGGATGTCGTTACGCCAGATGTTTGGGTTGTTTTGGGCGGTGCGCGTGGCGCGAATGTCTTCAAAACGCACGCTGTTGAACGGAATGGTGCGCTCGCCGCTCGAAGAGAAGTTTCCAACCGGCTTGTCCCCTCGCTTGTCGGATCCCATGTGGTAGCGTCCTGCCTGGTTGAGTCGGCGGCCGTCGACCACCCCGAGCCACGCCGCGTACCGATCGGCGTTGTAGACCATGTCCCGCTTCAACGACGTGAACGAGTGGGTCTGAACCCGACTGTTTTGGGGCTCGACCGCCATGCGCCGGAGGGCCTCGTACTTGGCCGCGGTCGCCGGCTGGTTAATGTCGAGCACCATGGGTGGCACCAAGTCGAGATCGACGCGCTCGGCCGGAACGGGAACACTTGGGCCCGCGTCCTTGGCAATGGCGTTGATCAGGTGCAGGGCGAGAACAATGCCCTCGAGCATCCACGTCGACTCGCTCCCCACCGACCACCGCAGTCGACCGTCGTTGCTCCCCGTTTTGGTAAAGGTCACGAGCAACGGCGCGTAGGGCTGGTGGATTTCGGCGGGTCGCGAGTGCTCCATGTGCTGAACAAGATGGTATCCCTCGGAAAAGGCCGCACGGACCCGATCCTTGCACAGCTTGAGCGCCTCCTGGATGAAGGTCCGGGCGTACCCCTCGCGGAGCGGAAACGGGTTGAGGGAGGAAAGCATCGCCGCCACCTCCCGGTAGTTGGGGTGACGACCCGATTCCCGCGCAAAGGGCGCTGTGGCGTGGGTCACCACGTGCCGGTACACGAATTGAGAGCACGCACTCATGATGTACTTGTCGGCCTCGAGCCGGAAGACCCTCGGGATCCGCCCAAAGTTGGCACGCCGGTTTTGACGAATCACCAGGTGGTTCTTAAAGCCGGTGGACCACCCACCCGTGATACGATCGGTTCCTTGGATGTCGAGCGGGTCAATCGCCGTCGAGGGCGGAGTCATGACGGGGATGACTCGGTTGTAGAGATCGCTCGTGTCGGTGTACATCGCGAGAAGATCCGTGTCCTTGTCGTCAATGCCGACGTCGGTCGTCGGAATCAGAATCGATTCGAGCGCCAGACGGATTACCGTGAGGATCTCCTGGGTGTAGGCATCCGTGTCGCCGACGTGCATGTCGTACTCGAATTGCTTAAACTCGGCATCGAAATCCATCTCCTCGGCCGCAACAGAGGCGTCCGCGGCTCGGGGTGGGTCCATCAGCCCGAGCCGGAATCGCGTTTCGTTGTCTGGAATCTCGATCAGCGAGTGGTACGGCGGCTCGGCCAGGCGCACCGCGGGTTCGTCCGAGTCACGAGCCTCGTCGGGAACAGCGTCAATCTCGTCCTTGATACCGAGGGCCTCTTTCCAATCGCTGAGACGGGTGGCAACACCGGGGGTCGATACAATGTTGTAGACCGGGTTGAGCGAGTTGATCAGGTTGCTCATTGGATCAGCGTAATTGGAGTAAAACGCCCTGGTGCCGCGCCTGGGGCTACCGTCGGGATCTCGCCGCCGGTGTTGATCCGGTACACCCACGCAGTCGGCGTCGTCGTACCGCCCATTCGGACCCAGGGCGGGGGCAGGGGCTCCCGACGCATCCATGATCCGGCTGTTGATGGTCGAATCCGTCGAAAAATAGTGCGTTGCGAGCTGTCCTGGGGCACCTCCAGGGAGTTTCGTCAGGTGGTACGCCCCGGATACCCCGTCGATGGCGTCATGGCAGTACGACTTGAGGCTTTGGGGGTCAAAGCCGGGAAGAATCGTCGGGCGTATCTCGGGTGGGGCGGTTTGCCACCCAATCCACGCCGGTTGGACGTTTCCTCCGAGAACCTCGACACCTTGCCGGGGGTCGAGTCGGGGACCGTTGATCCAGAGCACCGGGTCACGCTTGAGCTTTTGGAGCTCGCGACGCATCTCGTCGTACTTTTGGCGGTGAATGTGCACCTCTTCCTCGCTGTAGCCACCGCGAAGAACCGTTCGACCCGCCACCGGATACCCTGGCCATCGGTTGTGCGTTGTGGCATCCTCCGCACCCGCCTGGACCACAGCTGCTGGGTTAAGTGCGGGTGAGCCCGGAATGTAGGTCCATCGTCGATGTGCCATGTAGAACCCATGGTGTTGGTAGTTGTTTGGGTTGTCCCCCTGGCGATTTCCGCTGCCAATCTCACCCACGACCCGCTGGTCAAATTCAAACAGCGCCACAAGGGGGTCGATCTCCTTGTCGTCGGTCACGTCGTTTAGCCTCTCCCGGATCTTGTCTCGGATGAACCGGATGATGCGGTCCCCGTAGAATGGAAGAAAGGCCATGGGGTTGCCGTCGTAGTCGGCCATGCCTTGCTGGATCATGCCCCGAATCGTTTCAATGTCGTGGTACGAAAAAATAGTGGGGAACACCGCCACAATGCCGTTTTCGTTAACCACTGTGTCTCTGACATCATTAGGAGCAGCAGCCGCCGCGTTTTGAGTGTTTCCTCCATTCGTCCCAATGTAGGTTCCTGACCCGGGTTTGACGCTAGTCGGGTTTGCGGCATTGGCATAGGCATGTACGAGGGGGGTGATCCCTCCTGCGCCTGTATCCGTCATGAAAAGGTCCGATACGTTGGGGTCTCGGAGGCTCATAATCTTCACATCGGGAAGAATCTGGTTGATGAATTGCAGCAACAGGTAGTACAGCTTGGGGCTGCCCACCGCCACCGTGCCGGCAAGAAGGCGGATGTCGGTCCACGGGTTGGCCATGGGAGCTATGCCCTGGGCTCCAAGGGCTCGCCGGGGTCCAACAAGCAGCTGGATCGGGACAAGATGCCCGTCGTCGCTCTCAGCCATGATCCGGAGCCGCTTCTGGGCGTGGCTCCCTTGGTTGGCAAAGGTGCACCCCTCGATGCGGAGGGGCGGGTCCATCGGTCGGTTTGCAAAGGGCTCGAGCAGGGTAAACCCGCCACCGACTTCTTCGCCCGACTCGTACATCGCTTCAAAGAGAGCGATAAAGTCCTTGCTGTTGCTCTTTTCTCGTTCCTCAATCTTTTTCCGGAAAAGGTCCTTGAGTCGATCGTTGTACTTCTTGGCGAGGGTTTGCACGCTGATTTGTGCGGCCACGTTGAGGCACCGTCGGATGCCTGCCTCGACCGTAAACTTGGACTCGGCAAAAAACGGCCCGCTGGCATCTCCGGCCGCGGGATTGTATTTCCGAAACAGAACATTGAGCCGCATCGTATTTCCGTCTGGGCAAAAGCCATACCATTGGTACACGGCGTTGGGGCTCGGGATTTCATCGCCGACGGTCGCCCCCCACGAAAAGGCCGCCGACGCCATGGATCCGACGAGCGCCGAGACCGCCACGCGCTGGCTCTTTCCCGTGTACACCAACGAGTTCAACTGGCTGTTTTGCTGGTCCTACCTCATGGTGGAACCGGCTCAGTACCACCCGTCGAGCGAGGGGCTGGGGGATCGGCTTCGGCGGTGGTGGTCCGTGATCAGGGATCCATCGAGCCGGAAATCGCACCTGCAAGCTCCCGTCACCCGCCGGAAATACTACACGTTCTATGTCGGCATGACATTGCTCGTTTTGCTCCGGCTCTTGCTCAACTTTGCCGGGTTTTTCCTCATCGTTTGGGCCATCCGGGACTTTGCTCCAATGTCGACCGACTACTCGGAGGAGGCAAATCTCCCGTATCAGTGAGTCCACGCATCATCCTCCCCATTCCTTCCCACGGTTGTGTGTTGACACCCCGCGTTGACATGGCAAGGTACACCATGCAGACATTTCATGTGCTGCGACTGCATCCACTGGCAAAGATTGGTGGATGGTGTCTCTTGGCGAGCACCGTACTGCACATGATCATGTACTCGAGTCATCGGTACCACCTGATTCGTCTGTTGAATCACGGAGACGACAGCCGGGCGTTTTCGACCCCGGCTTTCTGGCTCGCGCACGTGGGTCTGCTCAACTGGCTCTTGGACCTACCGGGAGTCATGGTGCCCACCGTTCAAAACGTCCACATTCTCGTCATCCTCGTCAACATTACCGCGGGGCTCGTATTTTTCTGCACCTACTACTTTCAAAAGCCGTTTGTCCTTGCATGGGGATGCTACGCCCCGGGAACGTCCATTCTCGATCTCAAGTACTGCCCCAATGCGAACCCCGCTTGACACCGGGAGCCCCTCCGTGCACAGGTGTGCACGCAATCCCAAGCACCGTGTTCACATCAATTCATGGCCTTTTCGCGTTGTCAGGTACGGTCTGTGCCCGGCCTACATCGACGACCCGCTCAACGCCCATCCACCCGTGTGTGACCAGCCGGGCACTCGGTGCGGCGAGGAGGAGATTCGATGGAAAAACATGTTTGGTCACACCATCCTGCAGGCGGGCATCATGTGTGTCTTTTCCATCGTCATTTATCTCGTGAGTGTGAGCGCCAAGGTCAAGTTCTACATCCTGAGCAGGGACCTCGTCGACGATCTCCACGTGGACAAGTCTGTGTGACACCAAATACATTTCCATCCACACAATTCTCCGCAGTGTTCACATGGTAGTTCATTGTGGGGTCTACACCACCGTACCACCGCTTATCAGATCGTCCACTTTGTTTGCGGTTGCTATTTGGAGGCGTCGAGCGTATCGACACCGCGCACTCCGTGTGTCCGGGTCACACGGGGTGCGCATTGTTGGGCATCACTTTTACCCACGTGGATTGTGCTCATTTCCCCCACCACGGGAGGGATGAGCCGTGTCTCGCGGTTGCGCAGCACAAATCAGATCATCGAAGAGGTGTCTGGAATGATGCACGCTGGGCTTTTGCAATGCCTCAAGGAGATTTGCTCGGAGAAACTTGCCGTGCCCGAGGACGCCCACACGATCGTGGTGTTGCATCCCTTTGATCGGATCACCATCCATGGACCCCGTCTCAGGAAGACACTGATGAAGATCAAGACTCGGATCCAGGTGGCCGTGGAGGAACTGGTCGAGATGTACTACTACTGGTACGTCGAGACAACGGTGGAGAACGACGATCTTGAAACCCGGTTCATGTTCGATGTCATCCCCAAGAACATGGTCGTTCGCTTTACTCGGAAGGTCGGTGCCGAGGTGGAGGAGATTCACAGCAATTATCCTCCCCCCGCTGCGGAAGGCGTTGTTCATCTTACGATGGCATCGGAGGAGGCATGAAGGACCCGGTGTTTCTTGCAATCATCTCCCATGGAGGTAATCCCCAGGATATTGCCCAATTATTGAATAACTATGTGTTTACTTTGGTGGTGCAGTTGTTTGTGATTGGGTCGCCGGTGCTGCCAAGTAAACAGACTGCGCCATCTACCGGATACACCAGATACACGGTCTCGGCCGACTTCTCCCCGGCTCAAACCCCAATGTAGCTTTTTTCCAATATTTTGTTGTTTACTACGTGTTTATTCGCTCGAATATTGAATATTATTGCCTCACTTATTGCTTTTTCTGTGCAACTTGTTCTCTACTTTACCGTACCCTACGTAGCCTCTCAGTGTTTGAGAGGCTATTTCGCGTTTTGTTGGCGTTTGAGAGGCAGGGGTTGCACCCGGGTACACCCGGGTACACTTGACGGTGTACCCGGTACTGTCAGCCTTTGGGCCTTAATGTGTGCACTTTTTGATCGGGTCCGTCGTGCTGCCAGTGCCAGTGGCTTTCCAGTGGCTTTATTGAATATTGTTCAATATTCACTACTACTTCTGATCCCTAGAAGTAGTAGTGTGTAATTCATGTAAATCACGGTTCTCAATGCCATGGTATGGGATGGTAACACAACCGGTACCGTGAATTACAGTAATTACACATTACTACTTCTAGGGATCAAGAGTAAGTAATGATATTGGTAATAACCAATACAGGACAACACGACAAGCGTAGACACCACACAAAGTAGCGTAGATGCACAAGTGTTCTTGACGTATAGAGACATCACGACACAGGCCATGCGTATACTACACCAGATACAACGTAGAATGTACCCAGTGTACCTAGTACAATGACATCACGTGACGTCACTATACCGGGTACACCGGATACACGCAGATACACTCGACCTTGGACGTACTCCACTGGATACAGCGTAGATGTGTGGTACATACACTCAAACACCCCAGAAAAGGCAATATAATATTGAATAATAGGGCAATATACAGGGAATCTGCACAATGTGTGAATCGAGAAAATCCAATATCGGGGGTTGGCCGGGGGTAGAACTCAGCCGGCCTGAAACCGTGTATCCGGTGTATCTGCTGACGAATTGCTGACATGACGAAAAGTTGTCATCTTAGCGGGTACAATAACAGATGTAACCGGGTGTAACTGATGTAGTCGAAAACGGGCCAAAGTGACCATGATGTCACGGAATTGTTCATGAAGCCCGTGCATCCCGACATGGATCGGAACCCACACCCGGTGCGCATCGAGGGGTGCACCTCTGCGCAACCGTATATTCACCTCGTCGTTGGACTTTGACATGCCCCCAGAATCCAACTCGTCGGGGGGCATGGCGACGGGGGCGCTTCCTCCTCATCTCACGGGGGACAACATTGTAGCGGGGAACAACATTGTAGCGGGGGACAAGATTGTGGCGGGGGACAAGATCGTGGCGGGGGACAAGATCGTGGCGGGGGACAAGATCGTGGCGGGGGCTGCGATTATTGGTTCTCCGTCTCTCCCATCGTGTCTCATGGGAAGCCTCAAGGACGTGATTGAGTACAAGGACGGAACCAAGTGGCGGATTATCTACATTCTACACGACGTCAATCACCCATACGACCCGTCCAACTTTGACGAGCAGGCGTCGGCCGAGTTGATCGACCACTCTGAAGTGATACAGGCTTTGTATCCCAGCGCGGAACGCGTCAACGTTGAGGACAAAATCGCGTTCATCATCCCAAAGTAAACGACACCCTTGATTCATTTCCTTGGATGAAGTGCGCACACATGCGGGCACGTCCCATTGTGTCCAGAAACACCACACATCCGCGGCATGTGGCTCCGTAGTCACCGTGGCTTTGATCGCATTCCTCTCGAGCTGTGGGTGATGATTCTTGATCTTGTTCGAGGGGATGGTGCCGGGACGCTGCGCCAGGTTTGCCGTGCGTGGAGAGACCTCGTGGACGAGCAAAAAGGGTGGGGCAAGAAGACACACGCTCGATGGGTGACACAGAGCATTGCGGCCGTCAACTGGGCCCACCGGAGCTATTTTCCCAGCTTTTGCAGGGAGCAATGGGCGCGATGGTTCATGTGGAACAGCCCCCTCGAGGTGCTTGAGTGAGTTTCCTCCCCGCGCGTTCACCTGTTTCCACAGTGTACCATCCTGTTCCAGGTGGTGTCTAAGTCTTGCGCAATCCAAGGTACCTCAACCACAAGAAATGGTGCAGGTGGAACTACATCACCCTTGAAAACATGGCCGAGGCCGGTCGATACGAGATGATCAAGACTCTTGTCGAGCAGTACGGACTCAACCTTTACCACGAGGCGATTTCCATTGCATCGAATCGCGACGACAGCGAGGATTTCCTGGCGTGGGCCATGCTCGATCTAGAAAAGAAACGATATCGATGTGGGTGCAGTTCGCTGTTTATCTTCAGTTGTGGAGACAAGATGGCGCTCGACCAGGCATTTTCACCGGGGGACGCCACCAACATGTTCCGACACATTGGGCATCACGACATCCACCTGACGTGCATGCCGTCGCTGCTGGACCTGTGCCCCAAGACGACACACCCAAAACGGCACGCGTGGTTGTCCAACTACAACCGCACCAGACATTTCAACTAGTCTCGCATCCCGAACGCGGGGCCCGGTTGTGGAGGGTGTTTATCGCGCAGTGAAACTCTTCATTGTGTCGGCGCCGTCTCTGAATACCGTGGCGAACCCGGTTGTCACACCATTCTCCACATGAACGCGGTTCAACTTGACTCGGCCCACGGTGGTAACAATCTCCGTCCCCACCTCGGGCAACGGCCTGGCTCCATCGGGCCAATAGTCCTTGTTGTACACGTAGGGGCTGTGCTTGTCGTGGCGCACCACAAGTTGGTAGATCATGGTGTGACTCCACAAGTGTATTATTCTGGGGGCACATATAATCTGGTGCGCACAACAAATGTATGGTGTTCCCCCAATTCAAAATCATGCATACCCACCCGGAATGGCGCACCTAGAGGCCGTCGTTGCCCATGTCAGGAAGATGTACGGCACGGACGACGTCGGTATCAAGCCGGAGGGAACGGGCCTCACCGGCAAGAGGTTGTACTACGTCGTGGTTCCAAAGAGCGTCTACATTACGCCCGAGGCCAACGCCAAGGTGATTGTGTTTGCTAACGACGCCACCCTACCCACCGAGAAGGTCATGTGCGTGGGATTGAGGCACTTAAAGGAGTCTTCGGGGGACAAGACGATCGAGGCACTCCGCCCCGGAAGACCCCTTTAGATGCCTCGAGAAGCGCAAGGAACGATCGTACCAAGTGTGAATGGTAAATCTATGTCCACCTCGGACCATTAAACCCGCGCGACGCGGAGGGTTCAATCCTGGGTGAGCCGCTTGATGTAGGTCATCATGGCGTCGAGGTAGGCCATGCGCTGCGAAATGGCCAACCCAGGCAATGGATTGCCGGTCCACTCCCCCCACGCCATCAATACATCATTGGCCATGGCGTTTGTGTCGAATGGATGGGCCTTGAACACCCGGACGTCCGTGGTCGGCGGAAGCATCGAGTCTTCGGACCGGTAGATGATGGTGGTGTTTTCGAGCCACGGGATGCACGCCACAGCCAACATCATCCGCTGCCTGGGGGCGTTTGATTCCGGACACGCCAGTTCCTCGAGGATTTCCCGGTGCAGATCAATCCACTGTCGTACCATGGGCCTGGCCTTGAACCGCTCCAGGTGGTACAGCCCAAAATCCTCGAGGGTCCACCGGACGTAGTCGGTAAGGTAGTACCCCATGTCGTGGACAAACCGCTCCGGGTCATCGTGGTTCTCGTATGCCCACACAAGGGCGGAACCATGCTTGTCGATCGTCGACGGATGATCAAATGTCGAAATCTCGGGGATCACCATCCGGCGATAGCCCAAAACCAAGACTCGAAGTTTCTCGACCAGTTTGGGATCCATTTCCCCCGAAAACTTCGTTTTTGTCCCCTTCCACCCTTCCCAATCCACTTTCCTTCCTCCACCCTTCCCACTCCACCCTCCTTCCTCCCCCTTCCCAAACGACCCACCCCGACCCACGGTGGGTATGAAGAGTGTGGTTTCCTTTGTAATGTCTACCCTTATGATCATGTGCGCACAATCCCCGGATGCCATCAACATTGAGCGCGACTAGACCGACTCCTGAAGTTCCGTCTTGATCTTCTTCGATTGGGACTCGTCAGAGTCGACCGCCCTCTTCGAGCCCGGGGAGGGACCGGTGTCCGAGGCCGGCCCCGAGGGATCGACATCCATCCCCCCATCACCAACCGGGGCTCCGCCATCCGCCCTTGTGGTACCAAAACACCCAACCGACGACCCAATGGGCTGGTGGGAGCTCCTCTTCCCGTTGACCTCGACCTGAATGGACACAAGATCCGACGGCGTCAGCGTCTGCATCCCGTCAATGTTCTTAAAGTCGATGGACCGCAGCTTGATCGTCGGAGTCACAAGTGCACCGTTCCACACGACGTCCCGGTTGGCCTCGTAGATCGTCATCGGCTTTTCGGCACTGTCGGTGATGGTAAACTCCGTGTTGAACTGCAACGGGTTGGCACCCTCGAGCGACGCCTTGAGTAGTTCCTCAATCCGGTCCAGGTGCGCCAACTGTTCCTCGAGTTCGTCCTTATCGAACCCGGCGCCCTCGAGGTACTCCTTCCAAAGCTTGATGGCCTCCTCATCCTCGGGCTGAATCACTCGCGGAATCTTGACGTTGTTCCGCATGTCAAAGTTGATCGAGAGTACCTGCGGGGCAAACCACTCAGCTCCATGGGCGTACAATTCCAAAGGGACAATCGAAACACCCACCTCCCGAGGGGATTGAGACGGGACACCTCACCCAAGGGATTGAGACGGGACACCTCTCCCGAGGGGATTGGGGCACCTCTCCCGAGGGGGTTCGCGGCGACCGTCCGGGAAAAGGGGGGGCAACCTCGGCATTCATAATGCTAAAGTTCTTGGCCCGCATAAACTTGTCGTTCTTCGAGTCCATCTTGGTGATGAGATCATCCTGAAAGTCATCGCGGGCCGTGCTCTCATCAAAGTCGACCTTCTTTGCGGCCGCCTTGACAATCTTGGCCATGTCCTCCTTGGAGAGCTTGCCCTCGGGGTCCTCCTCCTTGAGCTTGGTCTTGGCCACCTCGACAGCCGCCCTCCCGGCAATCTTCTTGGCCGAATCGAGCCACGCCGTCTTGAACGCCTCCCACTGCTCCTTGACCTGCGGGATGCACGAGGTAATGGGCGTCCCCTCGGTGTTGGTCCCCTTGGCAAAGTGCGCCGGAAGCCCGACGTTGTACGCCTCGGTGAGCGCCTCAAAGCACGTCTTGTAGTCCTCAAAAAGACCCACGTCGAAGAAATCGTCGGTCGTCTGCTGAAACCCAATAGCGTACCGGTACCGCCCCGACCCCTTCTTCTCGAGCTTGACAAAGTGCCCCGCCCCCTTGGGATCGAGCCGGTTCATCGAGACGCGGGTAAGCGGCAGCTGGATCCAGAGATTCCCGGCGCCCTTCTTCCCGAGTGGCTTGACCCGCTTGCCGTCCTTGTCGTACAACGACAAAAACGTCTGGGTCTTGCCGGTCGAAAACGTGTGCGTTTCCCACTTCATGGTGCCTCCCCTCTTGAGGTGCCCGTTGAGCGACGACGCACTCTTGTCGAGCGCCCTCTGCCGAGCATCAATCTCGGCCCGGGTCACCTCGCAGTTCGGGGTAATGGTCGGCATGATGCGGTGGTGGCTTGACCTCGGACCGGTACACGGCGGCCAGCTTGGTCACCAGGGTTGTGAGGGGCTTCGGCACTTGAAGATCCCTAAGAGTCGGAGAAGTGTCCAGCGTGGCCCTTTTTACCAGGTTGATCTCCTCCGAAAAAAGCAACACGGCCGTCAGAACAATCTTGTCTCGGGGGCAAATGACCAACCCGACGTTGCCGTTGAAGAAGAAATCGGGCTTGACGGTGTCCTTGGACCGCACCACCGGTGGATTCTGGGATGCCAGCTGCACCATCTCCACGCAAATAACTCCCTGGACGAGAACACGCTCCACCATCTCCCAAAACGGCGAGGGGCCCCACATGTGCCACGGAACAAAGACACACTGCCGAAGAAGATCGGTCGAGGCAAGAAGCGACCCCGTGGCCAACCGAAGCACGTAGGCGAGGCGGGCCACCAGCATCCGGAGATCGGGCCGGCCCACCCCCATGGCGAGATCAATCACCGGCGGATTCGACGCGAGGTCGGCGTACCACTCCCCGACCACAAAGAGCGCCCGGTGGATGATCCCGAGAACCCCCTCGTCGACGGTTCGAAGATGCCGCAGTCGACTCCACACGTAGCACAGGTGACTCGGATGTCCAAAGAGGACATTGAACACCAAGACGGGGAGTGAGATCCTGGTTGGATACCCCTCGAGCATGTCGAGCGGGAAAAACACCGACGGATCCCCGGTCAGGACGGCGTTGCCCGACACAACCTCGAGATCGGTGCCATCGAGCTTTCCGGGCGAGTAGATGCGCTCCAACCGATCAATGAGATCGATCGGGTGCATCTCGAGGTCCTCCCGAAAGTAGCGAGCCACCAAGATGGCATTCTTGTCGACACGATCCAGCGTCCACTCCATCCCAGACGGGTATATGAGATAATGACTCCTCTTGAAACGAGGGGACAAGGATGCTGCCAATAATGGTGGCCGTCATCGTGGGACATTGGAACCCTCTTGACAAGGCGGGGGCCATTGTGTCGAGCGGTCTCATGGAGCGGCCGTGGGCCAAGTACTCGGGGAGCGTTTCCGGATCCTACAATTGCAGCGGCTCCTTGGCGGACAACTACGGGTTTGTGGGGGCCGTACCCATTGGAAGATCCATCTGGGAGTACATTTACCCCTCGTTGCAGGAACACATTGACGATTCTCCCTACATCGTGGTCGAGCAATCGTCCCAGGGGGCGCGGGTCTACATGTGCAGCACCGATCCCATCACATCGGACGACAACACCACGGTGGTCGACGCCACCGACATTTACTGGCGATGCAGCACCGGCACCACCTACTCGCCGACCAGCGCGAATCCTACCCCGGCACCCACCCCAAATCCGACCCTGGCACCCACCACCGGTGACGAGGATGAATTCTACGCCCTTTACGGTCCATCGAGCGAGGCAGAGTGCAACGACAACGGGGGACAGTATTGGAACGGTGGTATTCTGTACGACGATGTCGACCGGAACGCACCCGACGCCTACGTGATCAACATGACGTACGGCAACACGGTGGTGCGGTACTGTTGCGGGGTACCGGCCTGTGTTGGTTCCTTTTACCACAACGACGCCTGGGATGGCGTTACCCAGGGATGCGCGTGCAACCCCACGCCCTGGGAGGTCCAGGTGCGCAACAACGGGGGTCCATGCTACTTTTGTCCCGATTCGGTGCCGTACCCGGAGATGGTCTACTGCGAGGACACTCCCCAGTGCAACATCCAAACGCCCTCGTTGTGCATTGGTGGAGGAAACCAAGGGTGCCCACCGTACATCACAACGAATCCCCCGACGGCGGCGCCAACCCCCCGGCTCGAGGCGCCTCCCTGCTGGACCTACGACGCGGGGGTGTGCACGAGTGATCCCAGCCCGACGGCGTGGTGCACCGGGGACCGATTCTACCTCGACTACATCATCCACCCCCGTGCCGGGATGGAGTCGCAACGGGCGGCGACGGTCGAGGACTACGAGGCCCTTTCTACGCCCCAAAAGGAGGAAATGCAGGAGCTTGTCGACGGTCTGGTGAGCGAAGCCATGGATGATCACATAACGTGCTGGTGCACCGAGCAAAACAGGCAGTGGCTTCCGTACGGCATTGTCCAGATGGTTGATGTCGAGAATGCAACCGGCTTTTCCAGCAAGGGACCAACGATTCCTCTGCCGCGGTACCTCCTCCAGGGCATCGACAAGCCCGGCACCATGTACATGCGCTCAATCACCACCGACGTCAGTGTTTTTGGGTTTATTGAGAACGCGAGCGGCACCCTGTCCTTTAGCCTGGCCAACGACCTTGCCGGGACGTACAATGAGGATCTTGTACCGGACACGATGGAATGCAGCCGGCTGAGCTGCACCGCCCTCGACTACAAGGCCCAAAACCCGGAGTTTTTCCCGTGTCGCTTTGTGTGTGTCAACATTTTCTACGCGTCGTCGACCCCGTGGGCGGCACTGAGTGTCACCTGGCTCAAGGACGTCACCGAAGAATCACAATGCGGAGGCAGCTCCACGTGGATCAACGCCCGGGCCCTCAAGCCGATGCTCCTCCAAGAGAACTGGCAGGGCTACCTCGACGGTGTTCGTCACACGGAGCACTTTTATCAGTCGGTGCCGTGGCTCAATTTTTCCAAGGAGGATCCATCGTGGAGTGATGATACCAATTGCAAGCTAACTTCGACTAGCTACTGCGGCATTGCGGGGAATGCCTACATTGACTATGTTGATTGGTGGTGCGGGCCCGAGGGTCTCAACGGCCTTCAAGACAATCCGGATCTCTATGCCCTATACACGATGGTCGACTTTGTTGGAATTGCTGGGCTGTCTCCAGCGCTCAACACGGTCACGGATTGCAGTGATCCGTCGTCGTACCCACCACTACGAAAGGTCATCCCCAACATTTCCCTCCCCGGGAGCACCCCGACCATCCCCGAGGAATGGCGTCAATCCGTGCGGACTCAGCTCAACGGGCTCTTCTGGAAGGTACTTCTCGGGTACAACGCCGACGATTGCAGCGGCACGGCCACCTTTGAAATTGTCCACTCCGAGACATTCGAAGTCACCGTGGAGCTCGAGTGGTACACCATTGGAGACACCGCGGGGTGCATTGGGATGCCGGGATGCGGTGACCTCGATTCGGACGCCTGTTCTGGGGACGTTGACATTCCCGGGTGCTCATTCCGATCATCGACGACCGTGGCCAGCACGACCGCCACCATTGGGACCGACACCAACTTTGGAACCTTTGCCCCGTCGTTTCCCGGCCCGCCAACCCAGGAGGTCAAGGCAGGCTTTGATCGGGCCGACCACGACGCCACCTACGCAGCCGGCTCGGTTGCCGCCCTGCTTGTTTTTGTGTTGATAGCGGTGGCGGTCCTCACCCGGGGGGGAGACGACGAGGGGGGAGATCTCGAGGAGCACGAACCCTTTATGATGGGATGAATAAAACCCTTACACCCCAAACCAACCCGGCGACCCCAGCCCAGATCAATACATTGCGTACAACACTCATTTTAGAAACGCACATGCACTCCAAGCGCAGCCAAAAGGGCGCTGTACATGTCGAGCAGCGTCTGGATGAGATCCACAACAAATGTCATCGCCTCGTAAAAGCACAAGTGATAGAGATGTCGAATCCCTGGGTAGGCATAGTATCCATACCCCACGAGCAAAAGCACACCCAGGGTAACGACACGAAATATCATCAAGCAGACCGTGCAAAGCCAGGGGCATGTGCGTTCAATTTCATCGAGCGCGGCCTTGACAACAAGGACCGTCACAATCTCAAACATCGTCCGGGAATGACCAGAAAATGTAATACCAGTCAATCACATGCGGCACTACATGCCAGACTTGGCCTTTTCTCGTGGAACAGCCAGAAATGTCGATGCAATCTGGATGACGAGTGTCATTAGAAGCATCCCGGTAATGCCGAGACTATGGGGGAGTGAGCACCCGTAGACGGCCCACGGATCCCGGAGGTGGTGCCAGATCAAAAACACCCCGAGTGCCGCCCAAATCTGCACCATGGCCTTGTGTTCGCCGCATTCGATGTGCTCCCTCGTAGATAGAGCGTACACCTCGAGACTCGCCATGTAGTGCATCAGAAAATTCCCAACAATGAACCGAGGGGCGCCCACCTTGTTGTAGGCGTCGGCGAAAACAGTGCACGCCATGGCGCCCATGATCACAACCCCGGCAATCACCAGGAGCTGAATAGTCTGAAAAAACCAGAAAACGTGTTTCCCAAACCCCAGTTCCTCGAGCATACCGTAGATGGCCCACCATGCTATGCTCCACCATGTAAAGTGCTCAAAGTCGGCACCCAACGAACCAATGGCCGCAACAACAACGATGGTAGTGATGCGCCACACCACCTTTGTCCCCCGGTCGCTCTCCATGACCCAGGAATGCCCTCGGAATCCCCTTGGGATGACCCTGGGTTGACCCCGGAATCCTCCTGGGCTGTCCCCGGGTTGACCCTGGGTCGGTTGGTTTCGCCGTTTAATGAGGGATATACACTACTCTTCCACCCGTGTGACCGACAAAAGGTGCTTCCCGTCGGCATCAACATTGTACCACACCCAGTGTCGAAGATGGAGCATGGACACCAGGCTCTTTGCCGAAAGCACCCAGAGTGTAGTGCCATCAATCGGACCATGTGCCTCGAGTGTCCGAATAAACGCCCGATCCGAGGAAACGACAATCATCGTTCCCTTGTTCCTCTCCGGGAGGCCCTCACACCTCATGGATTCCGGAATCTCCAGAACATCGACCCACAGGCCGTGTGTGTAGTGAAATCGCCCGGGATTGTCGACCGACTTGATGTAGTCAATCATGGTGAGCTCGCTTGGCCCCTGGTGATTCCTCCCCCGCCCCGGGTGATTCCTCCTTGGGGTCGCTAAACAACCAAACCTTGGAGATGGTTGGGTCTGTGACGTTTCCCCGCCGAGTCGCTAGGCAAAACTCGGGCGAATCGTAGGCACACCGAATGCCGTCGGTAATCGCGTTAAAGTCGGACCGGCACCGACTCGCGCACGACCTTGTGTCGTCGTAAATGCCGGTGGTCTTCTTGAGCTCTGCGGCGATTCTGCCCTTTATCTTGTAGTCTCGTTCCCGGTTTGGAGACAGTGCCACCTCCTTCATGATCTCCCCGAGCAGCGCATCCGGTGGAATGTTTCGTTCCCGAACAATCTGGGCGACGACGACGGCCAGGTGAAACCGGACCACGTTCTTCATCGGCTGGGTAAACATGCGGTGAATGCAGGCCGGTGCCGATGCAAGGGTGCACCCCCCGTAGTTGAGTGCCGCATCGGCCCGCTTCCGTTTGCCGCGGGCCTGGGCGTACATGTTCTGGATCTTGATATCGATCGGGTCGACGGCAATGAACATGGGGTCTACCACCATCGCCACGTAGTCGTGCATCCTCGGGCCGCACAACCGAATGAGGTAGAGCCGAAGAAGATACCTCCAGTCGACCTTTCCGATGATGAGGGAAACGCCCCCGCCCTTGAGAACGCCCCAACGCTTTGCAATGAGCTGCCACACCAACCCCGAAGAGAACACGTCCTTCCGGGAGATGGAGCACGCCAACCCGTCGTGGAGATCGGTGCTGCGAGACCATCCGGGATCGACGAGGTTCAGCATGTCCAACTCGGTGGGGAGCACCGGTTTGTTCTTGATAAATGACTTGATGACTCTGTCAATCGTCTCGTACGGTCTCTTGTGGTTGTGGACCAGATTATCGATCGTCTGCTTGAGAAGAAGGTTGTAATGACCACCCGGCAGCCGAACAGACTTGACCAAGGGTGAAAATCCAACATCGGGTTGCGGCTGCTTCAGAAATTCGCCGAGCCTGGAAATGGGATGTTCGGCTGCTGCAGGCATTATAAATGGTGACGGTGTATACTTCTCAAACCGGACCAGCACAAATCCCGAAACCCGAGTCGTTCCATCGGCACAAACGAGTAGGAGGGTCCGGAGGCTCGTGCCCTCGGCCCTACACTCGTAGCCCTGTTGTCGTCGTTCGACAACCCCAATTCCAAACAGGGTGAGCGTCCGAACAAGCCCGGCCTGATCGAGGTCGGGGAGGTAGTGGGCGAGAACCTCTGGGGTCTCGATCGAGAAGATGGCCGCGGCATCCCCGCACGCGGAGGGGGCCGAGGGAGAGGAGAGCAAGCGCCTCCGAGCCATGACGGAGCAGTTTTCGACGATGGGGATCAAGGCCGCGGTCGGGATCAACCAACAGCCCGACTGGTACAAGTGGGACGGCGTGGTTATGGTGGCCGTCGTTCCCCACCGCAAGTATGGGAGTGCATGGGTGGTGGCGCTGGACCTTTCTACGAGCGCACTCGTTTGTCGACGCTTTGATCCGAGTGATTACCCCGGATCGAGCATGACGCCCGTCGGTCCAAAGATGCCCCTCGCAAACAGCGAGCGATGGAACACGACCATTACCAAGGCCCGGGCCCTGTCAGAGGGACTTTCGATGGATGCGGTGGGAAAGGCTACCGTGGAGTTTTGCATCGCGCTTCACTACAATCGGGAGAATCAGACGCTGCTTGGGGTCGACACGGGTGGACTCTACCAGCTGTGGACCCTGCGGAGCGGTGCAGAGATACTCAGCGGGCGGTTTGTCTTCCAGACCAAAGAGGGAATCAACATGGGTGTCGTCATGAACGCCATTTGCCACACCGAGTGAGCCCCCTCCCCCAACAACACGAACCCATACAACTCTCGATAACATGAACCCACCCCACCCTCAACGACACGGACCCACCCCACCCTCGATAACATGAACCCACCCCATCCTCGATAACACGGACCAACCCCACCCTCAACAACACGGACCCACCCCACCCCTGGCGTGCACTCATGATTACTCACGTGTCTTGCTCCCCGCAGGGATTGGATCATCGGAGTGACATGCCTGGACGAAGAGGGCACCGACTCGTCCATCTTCACCATCAACCGGATGACCAACGAGGCAATGCCGATCATCAGGGTCAACGTGACTGGGATTCGCTACGCCGAAATTGACGCCGAGAAGCCGGACATTGTGTGGCTGGCGACCGACTCGGGGCCGTTTTTCATCGACACGCGGTACCCGCACTGCATGTGGGCCATCATGCCCGGGGGGAGGTGGATTGAGGCCATGGGGATTGTCGACGGGATGGGTTGCACGCTTGACGTCAACCAGTACGCTGCTCGCTTCAAGCGGTGCGCTCAGGATCCAGAATACCGTCTGAAACTCGAGACCTGTGATCCCAGAGACAAGGACATCCCGGCCGAGATTTGCAACGACCTCTTCATGGCGGGGTACTTTAACACCAAGCGATACACCCTCATGGCCCAAGGTGTGCGCCCCGAGTATCTCCTGACTGCCGACGACGGTCAGATGCTCTCGATTGCCCAGAAGATGTTCACGTGGACGTCGATGAAGGACGGGACAATCATCCCGGGCGAGCTCGGGGGTTTGTTGTGCGGGGCCCTGGTGACGGGGGGCCTGGTGCTCTACCACGAGAACCGGAAGATCATCATGGTCCAGGCGCCCTGGGCCGAGCGGAAGACCGAGTACGCCGACTACTCGGAAAAGGTCATTGCCCGGACCGAGGCGGGCAAGGAAAACTCGATGACCCGGCTAAGCGACCTGCCCAACGTGGACACAAAGTACCTGGTGGCACGTGTCACCGAGAATATGGTCTTTGCGATTGCGGCCGACGATGGTATCTACCGATTCGATGTGAGCGATTCGCCCGAAGAGATTCCAATGGCCGAGCCAATCATTCTCAGCGAAGCTCCAATGGGTGAGATTCAGGCTCACATTCCGGTGTCGGAAGAGGTCATTGATGTGGACCCACGACAGATGCGGGGGGTTGACGAGGCCATGCTCGACGGGATGATCAACGGGGTCGCACCCGAGGAGGTACTCCCTGTGGAGGAATGGGATCTCATTGGCGCGGCCCCCAGGAGTGGAGCGGCCCCCGAGGAAATGGCGCCCATTGACGCGGCCGCGGACGAGATGGACCATGATGATTCCACGGACGAGCCCACGAGGACCCTGTCTAGGGCACCCAACATGTAGGGATGACACCAATACAGGCAGAGCACTGGTACTCTATTTCTGAACCCTAAAAGTAGTAGTGTGTAATTCATGGGATGGTAATACTACCGCGGTGAATTACGGTTTTTTCGGGGCGTGAAGATGGTGTTTCAATCGATGAATGCATGTGCGCACTAGCGATGCGTGAAGGACGAAGCGCTGCCCCCGGGTGGACCCAGAGCAAACTCACAGAAGCCGTGTACGTCCCCGTTTACCCGGTTTACCACCCCGGTCATCGTGTACCGTGTTCCTTCGTGTGTTAACGTTTCTCCGACCCGGGGCAACCGCTGGGTTTGGGGCCAATTGATGTCAACGTACGTCGGGCGGCCAGTGACGGACACAACCATCACAAAGGCATAATACTTGGGCGAGGGTTCCCGTTTTGGGGTAAACGGAAAAGCGTCGGCCATTTCGGCACGATCTGGTTTACTCCACGGGGGACGTAAATACAATGCGGTGTACCCTCTGCGGAAGGACCCGACTGGATACCGTGTGGGTACACGACGACCGAACGCGTCTCTGCTACGCGTGCTCGGTTGATCGGGGTACAATTCCAACACGCGCGGTCCTCGTCATGGTGTTGGGCTACATGGCTGCTCTCTGGAAGGTCCATTGACCAATCATGCGTGGTTGGATCCGGGCTCGGCGTGAATGGTGGTCCATTGACCATTCATGCGTGGTTGGGCCCGGGCTCGGCCGTGGATGGATCCTCAATGGGTCGCGATGCCCGAATAAAGTTGAAGAAGATGATTTCCGAAATCACAATGTCGATGGGGGGGCGGCTTTCGGCCCTGATCTTGCTTCGGTTTTCCTTGCGGTCTTTTCGATGGATGAGGATCCCGCAAAGGGCCACCTCGAACCGTCGCTCAAAACCCTCAAAGTACGCGATCGATAGTGCCGGTTCGGTGTTCTCGTAGACGATCCCGCCCGGGGACCGCACCTCGGGGCACACCAGAAAAACCGAGAGAATCAACCAGATCCGGACCTTGTCGGACCGGTTAGTGGTGACGGCCCACAGAAAAAAGTCCTTGATGTAGTTGTAGTTGTACTCGATGGAGATGTACGAGGTTTCGGGGGTTGTGTTCTGGAGTAGTCCACTCAAATCGGTGATGGTAGCGGGCGGCACCTGGTCCATGTCCCGCCTGATGTCCTCGGTGCGAGGCGGGCCGTAGATGACGCACGGGGAGCACGTCTTGCCATTCTCGTAGAGTGCCGCGTATTGCTCCGCCATAAACGAGAGAAAGTGTTTTTGGCACGCCTCGTCGTAAAACAGGTTGGCAAGATTTAGGCCCCCCCCCCCCCCCCCCCCCCCCCCCCCCCAGAAAAAAGGAAGGATTGGACAGCAATGCCGAGCTATTCAAAATCGGTCAACCCCGTGTGCTCTGTCTGTGGTGAACGACGTAACTGGAAGGCAGTGTGCCACGAACCCATGAACACCACCGACACAAAATGGCCGACACCCCTGGTACATACTCCAACCGTTTTTGTGCCGCGTAGGGCAACTCTGGTACCAATCATGGAGAAGTCTCTGGAAAGGGACACTGGGAGGTCCAAGGTGAAATAAACATGAGGCCCAATGAGAAATGTTCATGGTGTGTCTACTCGCGCTCGGTGCGCGGGGCGCGCGACTCCTTCTTCCGTGCCAGTGTAGTTCCGTTGAAGTTGTACCGGGTGCCCTCGTCCATCAACTCGTCAAGCCCGTGTTCAACCAGGTCGTGCACAAGCCGAAAGTCCCCCGCGGTAATCTTGATCCGGCGGGCGTTCCGGGCCGAGCGATTCGCCTCGCGGAAAAGACCGGTGAGCCATGCCTCGCTGTACTCCTGCAAGGCCCTGTACGCGTTCTCGGTAACCCGGTACCCTCCCTCAAACGGCAACGATGGATCGTTTTCGAGGTCGTGGATGATCTCCTTGACCAGTCGGCGCCACGGTGTCTCCTTGAACGAGAGTGTGTGGTCCTTTTGGGCTGCCTTGATATCGCGGAGGGCCACGGTTCCGGGCCTGTACCGACGCGCCTTTCGCTTGCGGGGCTCCTCCTCCGTAGTCTCCTTGGCGGGCTTCTTGGAGATCTCCTCGTCACTGTCAAAATCGGACAGACCGGACGTTTCCTGCTTGACCCGATTCTTGCCGGCCATCTTGGTCGGGTCCTTCTTGATCCCCAACGCCCGCTTGGAGATGGCCTCCGTGTCCTTGTTCGACCGACCCATCCTACCACGGGGCAAAAGAGATCTGGATTCGCCGTGTGCGTATCGTTTAATGGTGCCCTAAATACAAAACGGGGCGTCCTAGCACGCAGTTACCGGGCAGAATTGATCAATGCCTGGGTCTCCTCGGTAAAGTGATTGATAATTCCCGGATTGGCCTCGATCTCGGCGGCAATAGCCGAAAACGCGAGCTTGATGGCGTTGGTCGAAATCTTGGTCACCGCCTTTGACTTTTTGGCCGAGCGACGGTTCCTGAACTTCTTGCGCGCCTCCATTATCTTCTGAGTGGCGTAGGGCGTCCGCCGAACCACCTTGTCCCTCGGCTCAATGGCGACCAAGTGTTGGGTAAGCCGACGAAGAGTCATCGGATCCATGTAGCCCAAAACGTTGTCGGGAACAATGTCGAGAAACTCTTGGCTCGACCGCGTCGCGAGCAGCCTTGCCTCGATGTCTCGGGTGAAAAACTGCTGGGTAATGTACTTCTGACCGGGTTCCTCCACCGCCATGACCGCCGTCTCGACCGCCACGGCTCGGGCAGTGGCATTTGCTGGGGTCAGTTGGGGAATACACGGAGTCAATGAAAGCTTCATGTCTAACCACGGGCTAGCCAAAGGTACATCCGGATCAAGCCCAAATGGACCTCCGGGAACATCATCGGCGTCGTCCACGGGGGATCCTGGGTTGTACACGGGGGATCCTGGGTCGTCCACGGGGGGTTCTGGTGCACTCAGATCAAGCTCAGATGGACCCCCGGGGGCATCATCGGTGTCGTCCACGGAGGATCCTGGGTTGTCCACGGAGGATCCTGGGTCGTCCACGGGAGATCCTGGGTTGTACACGGGTTCCTCCAGATCCTTCGGGAATAGGTTATCCTCCGTGGGTGAACCGACCCGAAAAAACCGCCGACTCGACTCGAGGACGTCCTTGAACCTGTCGATAATCTCTTCCTCCTCGACCGGCTCCCCCCTGGTCGTGACCATCGTCGGATCCGCTATGAATCGTTCTGCGTCTTGGATCTCTTCGACGCGGTCATGGTGGCCGCCCTCGGCTGCTTCCTTTCGGGGAGGATCGGCACCATGAGCGAGTCGTCCACCTTTTGGTCCCGCAAAGGGATCATGTTCAGGGCCTTCATGAGTGCCGGGAGTCGGAAACGCTCGGTCCATGCCGGATGGGCGTCAAAGGCCGACAAGTCCGGGCACAATTCGCGCTCGGTCACCACCTTCACTTCGCAATCGACCGCGGGATCATCCTGAAACGACAACCCTTTGAGCTCGGGACCGGGCTTGTGGAGAATGACGTTGTACCTTATAGACGGATCTTTCAGCGTTGACAGGTACCCAAACGTCATCAGCACGTCAGCAAACACGCCCTCGTGCGCACCCATCTTTTCTCCGGCAATGGATGCCCGAAGCGAACCGTAAAGGTGCATCGTCGACTCCTCGGTAAGCATGGAGAGATACCGGACCATGGATCCCCAGGTAAGCCGGTGAGCGTTGTACACGGCAAAGTCCTTGGTTGGTTTCTTGGTGGGTACTGGACTACCGGCGTCGTAGGCCTTGTCGTGGTGGCTCGGAACATAGTCGATGGCGGCAGCATGAATCTCGACCTTGGCCCCGAGCAGGAGTGTTCTCCACACGGTGTAGGTGGTCCCCTTCATCAGGACGTAGCGAAGCCGGATAGAGTCCACCGACGTAATGACAAACGACCGAAACGGGTGGGGATCCGTGTCGTTGATGGGCGAATCGATCGAGTCGAGGGGACGACCACACAATTCCTTGACTGGAGCCCACGTCCCCGACGGCATCGGCATCCAACCGAGGTATCGAAACACCGGCGACATCAGCGTCTTGCCAAGTCCGTTGTTCGTGACCAGGCGCGTGTGGTGCTCCCACATCGTGTGAATGTGTCTCCACGAGAGCGCCCCAAAGATGTGAGAGAGCACACCCACAGTCTTCCGATCCATTGGCCACTCGTCAATCAGCCGGTCGACGGGGCACTCGATTGCAAATTGACCAAGCCCGGCGTAGTCGTCGAGGGACATGTGGGGGCGTCCAATCGCCCGGGCGTAGATAATACCGACCAGGATGGTCCGGATGGGCCTCGACGTCCAATGGTCGAGTGTCGCGGTGAGGAGCCCCTCCTTAAACCACGTCCTGACCTGGGCAAGCGAAAACCACGCCGCGGTGCTCCCGTTGAAATGCCGGCCCATGCACGCCTGCAAACGCACATGAGCAAAACATCATTTTCCGAGAGCGGGGACCGAGGAAAGCGTCCCCATCACGCCAAGGAAAGACGTACCGTGCACACCGGACTGCCCACAATGTACTCCGACAAAGGGTGGATCGATGCGTCGGGGGTTTCGCACCCCCGGCCCTTGCACTCGGACACGGTAATGGTCGGGATCCTCTTGACGCGTTCGGAGATGGGAACGACGACCGGGGTACGCGTCAGCTTCCTCGGTCCCGTGTAGAGCGCAGACTCCTTGATTGCCTTTTGGTCGACCTTGGTCCCATTCCGCGCGGCCACAAAGAACTTGCACAGCTGGTATATGAAAAGCGGGTGGATGTGCGTCACCCTGCCCATCGCGTCGAAGCGGAGGTTCTCGTAGACCATGAAGGTCGACATCATGGTCGGTTGGTAGCCACCCGGGGTACTTTCCAGCTGAATCGAAGAAATGTGCCGGTAAAACCACTCCTCGTCGTCCTTGATCGGAATCTCCGGGCGAGTACCGGGAGTATACCCCCGCAGCGACGGTGTGCAGTGCATCTTGCGCGCGGAAATCATCGGGTAGAAAATCTCCTTCCCGAGGAGATGAAACCGGTCGAGCGCCATCCTCCGCTTGCACAAAGGTACAGAGCAGTGGGATGTGGCCTTTATCGTGGTGATCCGACCCTGGGTCCTTTTTTGTGCGCACCTATATCGGTATTACGACACCATGACTATCCCTTCAAGTCCAAAGCCAGAATGGCGCAACAATCCTACCCGGTCATCGACGAGGTCGTCGAGCGGTTCATCAAGGCAGTCAACAACGAGAACGACAACCCCCTCTTCATCATGAGCCGACAAAGCGGAAAGACGACGGCCCTCATCCGGTTCATCGAGCGACTCGACCGGGAGGGCCGAGACATGAGGATCGGGGTGTACTCGACCTCGTGGGATTGTGCCAAGGAAGTGGTGTCCTACATCAGGCCTACGAGCGGTGCTGTTTCGGTGGTCCCGCTCTCAAAGATGCATATCGATGGCGACTTTGACCTGGTCATTATCAGCGAGGCCTACTTTGTGGAGCAAGACAAGCTCACCTGGATTACGGAGCGGTACCCGTACGTTGCCGTCACGAGCTCGACGCTCCACGGTGGTGGGGGTGTTCCAGCCAGGCTCAGCGAGACGATTGACCGGCGGTGGTACGTTGACGGTGAGGTGATTCAAGCGTACGTCCCACCATGGATCGACCTGGAAGAGGTACTCAAGCGCATAGAGGAGGTGGAAGAGAGAAGAAAGGCATTCGAGGTCGAGATGGTGCTCCACCCCCCAGTGAAACCCGAATAAAGTAGCAAGGATTTACATCTTAAAAATCCCCCCTGTCCGGGGATACCTTGTCGTAGGTCCTCGGGTCGAGCGTAGTGTACCACTCGGCGTAGCAGTCGTTGATGGTGGCGCCCGGCGGACAATCGAAGAAATCACGGAAGCCGGGTGGCTTGATGGTGTCCCTGTCGGCCAAGGAGCCGCGTCCGTACCACATGGTCCGGTAGAGAAACATACGGAGCACCACAATGATGGCAAACGCCACGACAATGTGCACACCAAATGCACCACCCACGTTCGAGTTGTCGGGGTCCACCTGGCGATGCACAAGATCACTGATGGCGATGCTCGACGCCACGACCACACCATCCATGAAGACGGCCGTGCCCATGCTCAGACCCGGACACACGGGGCAGAAACATCGTTCGGCTGTCATCCTGGGCACCACGGAAAAAGGGGGGATGTAATCGAATGGAAAATGGCCCGAATATATGCGACTACCACGAAGTTGAACACGAGCAGGATGGCCTTTCTGTTTGTCAAGGTCTACCTCGTGCTGGCCTTTATCAAGACGGTTCTCCTGGGTCTCCTTCTATGGCACGACACGTACGATGATCCGTGGATCTGGTACATGGCGTTTCAGACGGTCTCCAGCGTTGGCTTGGTGTACTACCGCGACACACACCTCGACACGAGTCGCCAAGACATCCTGAACATCATCACTCCCCTTGTGTACTCGATGCGCACCATTTCCATCTACGCGCTCGGTGTCACCCGCTTGTACTACCACGAACGCAGCGCCACCTTTGCCTTCATCTTCATCCTGGTGCTGGTGCTCGAGATTGGGATCTCGGTGGCCGCTGGAATCTCCCGTCAGACCTACCGGGGAACAAAACGCACCAAGTCTGAGGTGACCACGGGAACCTGGTGACCCGGGAACCTGGTGTCCAAAAAAGAAAAGCAATGGAGAAACTGGATGACGGCATCGGTTGCGTATTTTGGTCTGAATAAAGACATGTCATGGGCATACCCCGCGATGCGGACGCTGCGAGCACTGGTGGACAAGGATTGGTTGGCGGTGCTGGGATGGGGTGGATTTCTCGGCATGGTGGTCCTTTACATGGTACCATGTTCGGTGGTTCCGGTCGACGCCGAGTTTAGGTTGTTGGGATGCAGCTACCGCAACCACCACCTGTGTGTGGGTCTTGGCTGTTACTATCGACCGGTGATTATTCGTGTGGGGGAGTCTCGAAGGTTACTTACCAGGACCATCCCGTCGTTTGTCGAGATCCAACACCGCACAGGGTATTTCACCAGGGAAACGGCCAACTTTACGTGGGGGGAAACGGTGACGTGCATTGTAGGGAAACTTCCGGAGAATCCCCGCCCCGAAGACACGATGGTCGAGGTGTTGGTGTCGCTGATTCCGGCCATGTGCCTTGCGGCTCTGATTATTACACTCCTGGTGTTTCTCAAGTCACCCAATGTTCCCTATGTGCTTGGACAGCCGGTTTCGCCCGACGAGTACGAGATGGACTCCATTCCAAACGACGTTTACGATGGAGGTTCACCAGAGCCCGTCGACCACAAGGAGTTTACCATTGATGGACCCGGGGACGACGGGGACGATGAGGAGGACGACTGGGAGGACGACGGGGAGGACGACGGGGAGGACGACGACCCGAGCAACGGGGGTCCCGCCCAACATCTTGTGCAGCGCCGCAAAACGACCGACGCGTAGATGTTTACCCACTAAAAGGTGACAATGTCCAGAAACAAGACGGCCACTCCGAGTCCCACCTCTGTGGCGAGGTAGAGGGTGTAGAGGGATGCTCTCAGCAGACGAATCACACCGGTACCAATTGCAAACGCCACGATGAACACAACGATCGACGGGAAGAAAAACTCGGTAAAAAGATACCCGATTCCCATACTCGCGCAGATGCTGTCGTAGACGGTGATGCTCTGGCTCCCGACGCAGTTGGCTCCGGCCTTGGACGGGTTGGGCATGGCATCCCCATAGTAGGTCCACGACAAGAGTGCCTCCAAGATTCCGTAAAATGTGGGGGCCGGCCACAGGAATCGGACGGTGGGGCACGTGTAGTCGTGAAGACCGTACCGCATGAAAAACAGCATAATCTTGGGCATGGTGTCGAACTTGGTGCATGTCGGTGGAAGAGCCTTGATGGTGTTGGAAAACTCGCTGTAGGTGATTTGAGGAATCTTGATCCACTTGACCAAGGGAAACGAAAAGTCGGTGAGCTTGTGGCCCGTAAACACCCGATCCAGGTCGTTGATGACACCAATGACGTCGTTGAGCCCGGTCATGACAATGTCCAGCGCAGAAATGGCCGCGTCGACCACCACGACAAAACCAACCAGCAGGGCGTTGATGATAATGACAATTGGCACCGTCAGCTGAAGAAGAAGCGGACACATCAGTAGAATCAACCACCGAGCCGCAATGAAGACCCCACCGTAGAACAAGAGAGGCCACATGGCGTAGACCTTGAGTCCAGTGGTGATGATGATCAAACCGATCCCAATTGCAACGTCGGAGCACCCAAGAGCAATCATTTCGATGACCCATGATACGCTCTTGATGTAGCGCGACGACTTGGTGTTGGCGGCAGCCAGATGCTGAATGTGCTGCCGGGCCGACCGCTTGGCCGCCTTGGTAAGCCGAAGAGCCTTGTCCGACATCGCGATGAATACCTCACATGTGACGAATCCTATATGGAACATGTACACCCAAAAGGATCACTTGCCACTATGCAAAACAATTTTGAAGGGTGCGCACGTCCTACCCGATCGATGTTTGAAACCCATCTGCATTCATACACGCACAGGATGCCGCGAATCCTGCGGGTGATCATCATGGGGAGGGACTACGAAAACATGGCGCTCGAGATGAACGAGGTGCAGAGGCTGTACGGATCCTACAAGGTCGAGGCAATGCACGGGTCGTGCGTGATCCTGCTTCTCGACCATCCACACAACAACGTGGTCTTGCCCGAGGACAGGAATCGCCTTCAAGACGAAACCCCTTTCACCAAGTACGTTTTCTCCGAGTAAACATGGTTGGTAAACACGGCGATGATATTACTTGGTTGGGGTATTTAGCCGAGATTGGAACGGTAGACCGAGGACAGCCATGGACCTCGTGCCCACGGTTCGCGCCGTCGGCATTCTGGTCCTCACCATGGTGTGGATGCAGATGGGCCTCCGGGAGATCTGGGAGAACCAGGCCTTTGTGGACGGACACTGCCACCGCCCATTCACCAATCGATTCATTGGGGGCTACTGCCTGGTACATGGTGCTGCGGCCGACTACACATCGATCAAGAATCTGGTCCACACATTCTGTTTTGCGGGCATTTGGTCCATTGTCGTCACCGCCGTACTAGTGATTGCGTTTAACCAGATGCTGATTTCCATGGGTGTCGATGTGGTGACATCGTCCCTGCAAAAATCCCCCGCCCCCACCCCGGGGGAAAAGGACAAACTGGGGTATTCCATCGCGAAAATCATTCCCGATCTTGCGGGTAGTGACTAAACACCACTCCACTCTACACCTCCTCCGACTGCTGGACAATCTCGGTGTACACTTGGTACCCCTGGAGAACGCCAACGTTGGCGGGGTGGTCGAGAACACCGGGCCCGCCGTCGTTGGACTTGCGCGGCTTGAGACCACCGTTGAGCCGGGTGGTGCCGCGGTAGAAGATGACCGGCACATCGTTGGTCCGCTTGATCTTGGAATCGAGAGACTGGTGGGCACCCTTGAAGTAGGTAGCCGGGTACAGCTTGTAGATGTCCCGAGCCTGGTGGATAAAGTCGGGGTCCTGCCAGAGCTTGACCGTGTTCCACGGCGGCGTCCGGGTGATAAACGGGAGAAGATCGTGGTTGTCCTCGTCGTAGGCGCCCGTCGCCTTGTTGATCTCCGTGCCCTCGCCGCCGACCAGCCCGCTGTACTTGATGCCGTTGAGCACAAAAAGGTTCTCCGTGTGTCGAATCGCGCACCCGTAGTAGGTGGTCAGCGTCAAAAGGAGCGACCCGGTGTGCTGCGACGTCGACACGTGGGCCGCCGGGTACGCGTAGAGCAGCTCGCCCGTCTCCTTGCCCGGCCGGGAGCACAGGAGCGCCGAGTCGTTGACCGTCGCAAACTGCGGGCGGAGGTACCACCGGTAGAAATGTGGATCGAGCGCACCGTTGTCGTTGGCAAGATCGTTGCCGTCCTTGTCCTTCCAGTTGGCGCCGTTGCGGAGCCGCTCGGCGACCGAGCCGGCAGCAATCGCCCCAGCATCCGGCCGAATCTGGTCGAGCATTGCCCACTCCTTCTGCTTAAAGTCGGTGACAATGCATTGGTGCGCGTTGACCGCGTGCGGCATATCGCCATCGTAGCCGGCGTTCATCGAAGCGGTCGCCATCGGGTGCGACTCGATGTAGTAAAACGCCTGGACGACCACGTTCTCCATCTCGTTGTGCTCCACCTGTGGGTAGGCTGCGCCGCCCTTGCGGTACGAGGCCGGCGGCACGTGGACGTAGACCATGATGTTGGCGTCCGGGTACTGGAACGCGTTGGGCAACGGAAGCGAAACCTTGTTCCGGCCGTCCGTCGTCTTGAGACCCGTCACGTTGAAGTTCATCTCGCTCGGCTGGGTGAACTTGGGAAGATCGACCATGCCCGGCGGGACGAGCATGACGGCCGGCATCTGCCGCGACTTGCCAGTCGGCGTGTAAATGGCCGCCCGGGCAATCGATGCCGCCAGGTTCTTGAACGGAAACTTGCTCTTGGAGATGACGCCACAAAACTGCGCGGGGATCAACAGTCAATACCCATGTCACCGGGTGGGGTGTCACCGAGGTCCGAGGGGGGAAGAAAACGTACCATGTTGACGTACATCCGGTCGGCCTCAATCGCCCGCTGGCTCGCGTCGCGCATGGCCGCCAGGGTGCTCCCCCGCTCCAGGGCAGAGACAATGTTGGTCCCCTGCGAAAAGGCCTTGTCGTACCCGATGGACACGAGAGCCTGTTCAAGCTGGAGCCGAATCCCCTCGAGCTTCATGTTGAGGTCCTCGCGGGCGTCGGCCTCGCGCAGGTAGAGGTAGATGCTCTGCTCGAGGGCAATCGCGTGCCGGGTGAGCCGCTCCTCCCGCTGGTCAAAGGCAATGCTGATCGTCCGCGCCGGCGCACGCTCCGGCACCACCAGAGCCTGGGCGCCCTTGACCCACTTGCGCTTGAAGATGACCTGCCAGGGAAAATGCAAAAAGGTTAGCCCGCGGGTAATCAATGGATGTCCGTGGGTAATCAATGGATGTCCGCGGGGGGAAAATGCACCTTCTGGCTGCGGTGAACGCTCGTGTCGAAGATGGTCTTGATCGGGTCGCGAAAGCCGGCAATCCAGATTGCGACCTTGTCCTCGACGACAGTGGCCGTTCCGTCAATCTGAAACGGAATGCCCCACGTCGACTGGGCCGGCCCCTCGTGGAGGTTCATCTCCCCCATGTTCATGGTGCGGCCAAGATCGACCTGGTCACCGAGGATCCGCCGAACATTCTGCGCAATCGTACTGGGGTCCCGGCCAAAGGTGGTCCCGGGCATCCCCTGGTACGACTGTTGGTAGTGGTGAAGAACATCGCTGTTCGGCCGGGTCTGAACGTTGGCCATGGTTGGTTCACCCTTGCACAGCAATATTTGACTCCCGCAAATACATTTGACCGACAAGCACCCATGGCCATTGGACCAAAATGTCTGGGTGGGACCCAAAGGTCTCGACTCTGGAATTGGTTGTGGACGGTGTTGTGTCTGTTTCTACCGCCGTCGGTGATCATTATTGTTCTATTTCTATACCGAGGCTGTCATAGAAACATTCGTGCCAGGATTGCAGACGCCTGTCGACCGAGGAAATGTCCAAAAATCTACGGACCACCGGAACCACAGTCCCAGATTGTCCCGGACATCATTTGGGGGGTTTTATTTTCGGTCACCGGGGTGTTGTCCGTGTGCTGGTTGTCGGGGCAGGTGACTCATGTGGTCTTACATCCCATCGAGTGACCTTTTCCGCGGGATACTCGACGACTAGGTATTGGCGGCAATCTACATTGTGGGGTGGGTAATCAATTACACGGGGTCCATCGAGTAAACCACTAGTTCATTTCCTCAACCTGTGGGGTTTGTGTTTACTCGGGCATGTGGATCTTGGGCATGAATTCGACACGGTGTACCGGATCCTTGCCGTTGCCAAAGTGGAGCAGGCATCCCCGCACCTTGACCTTCTTCTTCTTGTCGTTCCACAGCTTGGCAACGTCGTCGACCAACTGCTTCTTCTTCTTTTCTCCCACCAGCTTTTCCTTGGATCCGGTGTAGGCCATGGCAATCACAAGATAAGACTTGGGGGTCGTAGAGATTGTAAAGCTCCCGTAGGTGTTCTTGAACGACGTGAGTACATTTCGCATGGTAAATGGATAGCCATTCCTCTTCATGAGTCCCCGAAGGTAGTCGAGGGTCTTTTGTCGGCTCGGAAGCGGCTGAAACACAACGTTCTTGGTGTAGACACCAAAAGCAGGCTTCACCGACGGGATGTTGAAAAACTTGGGATCGGTAAAAGCCTCGTCGACGTCGTACATCTTTGCACCGTCCGAGGCGCACACAACCACGAGTCCCTTGATCGGAACAGAGGATTTGACAAGGCGGCGGAGTCCCATCATCCCAAATCCGGTCTGCAGGGCGTGGGCATTCCGTTCGGTGTTGAGAATCCCGTTGGTGAGCATCCGCTTGTGAAGACAGTGCGAATCGTACATCTTCTTGTGCTGTTCGAGGGTGTACTGGGTGCACTTGAGCTCAATCACAACGGCGCTGTTGCCCTGAACCCCAATAGCGTCGAGGCTTGTCCAAATGCCCAACTCTGGCATGGATACTCGAAACTGGGACCGGATGCACCTGATTCCGCGGCGCTTGAGACCCGTAAACAGGTCGAGACACCGGCTGTGGCGCCGATCCGACGGGTTGAGCTTGACCTTTTTGTTGACCACGTTGGTAAAAAGGTTGTCGACCCACGAGCCAATCTTGAGCCCCTTTTTCTTGGTGATGCGTTGTTTGCCAGCGGTGTGATTTTTGGGACGCGGGGGACGAAAGGTCTTTCCCCGACGAAGATTGTCCCTCAGAACCGTTGTGATGCCCTTGCCAGAGGATGGTGATGGGCTGAGCGTCGACAAGTGCATTGCCAGGGTCGACGCCATCCCGGTGGACGTGTACGGGCTATACTGTCACCACACGATCAAGCACAAATGGTACAAGACGCTTGTCAAGGGAAAACCCCTCGGGTACGACGCCCTTCTCGAGCGGGCCCAGGCCACCGGTGACAAGAGCTTTGTCAAGTCGATCGAGACCGGGACTCAGGCCGCCATCCGAATCGAGAGCGCGATCGAGATGGTGACTCTGTGTCTCGAGACGTTTGCCAAGGACTTTTGCAAGAGCCACACCAAACTCTTGGAGAAGATTCGCACGACACCACGGATGACGGTGCACGGCGACACGACGCTTCGGTTTTTCAAGGATCACACGCAAATATTCGAGTGCCGCGGGGCCCCGGGAAACATGGCGCTCTACTCGTCGTACCACATTGTTCACTTTCCCGAGGGGGGGACGATCGACGATGTGGTGGGGACATTTAACCACAACAACGAGCTGATTCACCACTTTGAGGAGACGCGGACGATCAAACACTTTATGGTCACTGGAGAGAAGCTCAAGACTGCGCTCAGGCGGATTCTCGAGTGGATCAAGGACCACAACGGACTGTGATGGTGGGGAACGCAGTGCGTTTGTGCTCATTGGGCGACAATCGACGGCCTGTACCGGTTTACGTGGGCCTCGACCTTTTTCAGGTATTGCTCGTGGCGATTGTAGGCATTGAAGATGTCGCTGTCGTAGATCATGAGCAGTAGTACCCGAACCCCCGCTTCGAATTCGTGGATGTCCGATGCCCCGATCATGGCGTAGGCGTGGATTAGGTCGTCGATGGAGGAGTCTGGGTCGAGTGTGGGCAACGACTGTCCGAATAGTTGGCCGTAGTATTCACGGATGGCGCCGTGAAGCCGTTGCCACTCGATGGGATCCAGCCCCGACCAGTCGTAGAATTGAATTTTGGGGTACCTGGAGAAAACAGCTTTGCGTACCCACTTGGGCACGCTCCCCGGACTCACCCTGCATCCCTTGAGACACGCCACTGGATCGACGGGCTCAATGTCCACCGACTTGCCAACAATCCAAGCCAAGGTTACAATGACACCGAGGACCCCCACAACCGTGGACCCTAGATCCAAAACCATCCACTCTCCGGCAGACATTGCCCAGTAGGTGTATTTTTACAATCAACGAGTGATATACCGGGCGGTGCAGAGGAACCCTCTACTCATAGTTGCCAACCGGCGTCCCACGGAACGAGCGCGCCGTCGACGCCATGGCCCGAGCAAGGTAGTCATCGGGCGACATCTGACCCGCGCTGGCCGCCTTGAGCTCCGGAACCTCGGCCGCCGCAGCCGGGGGCGCAACCTCCATTTGGCCGGTGGTCTCCTCGATGCGGGCGGCAATGTCCGGCGTCATGGTCGAGCCGCCGCGCTTGCGGGACGAATCGCTGTCGGTACCGAGCATCATCTTGCGGCTGCACGCCATGAGAGCGCGGTCCGTCACCATGGCGAGCTGCGAAAAATCACCAGAGTTGATTGCCTTGTCCGTCACCTCCGGGGCGAGATTGAACGTCCGACACAGGTCATCACCCAGGGTGGCCGTCACCGTCTGAAGCTGTGCCTTGAGAAGCTCGGTCTGGGTCTGGGCGTTGAACGAGTTCTTCGAGGCCGCAGCGAGATCCGCCTCGAGCTTGGCCTTCTCCGCCTCCATCGCGGCCACATCCTTCTCCTTGGCATCGACATGCTTCATCATGTCGGTCAGTCGTGCCGCAACAAGTGCCCGCTGACCCTCGTCCGGAATCGAGGCAAGGGCCGCCTCGATCGGGGTCGGTGCGGCGGCCGGAGGGGCAACCTCCGTCTCCATCTTGTCGGCCATGATGGGTACCTTGGAGGGTCGGGCAAGGCTCTCCGACCAGTCGCCAATGCTCCCGGAAATAAGCCGACGCTTATAGTTTAGCAAGCCCAAAAGTGTGGGTGACCCGACAATCGAGTAACAATGTGGTCGTGCCGGTTCAAAGCACAGGCTGACCTCGTACGGCATCACATTCTTCCTTTTGGTGTTCAACGGGTAGTGGGTCATGGAAAGACCGGACGACTTGCCCTCGGTGATCATCCAAATCACCTCGTTCCATTGGGGGTGGATGGAATAGATCACGTAAAAGCCGCCATTGGGGACTTCAAAGTAATCGACAACGTGTCCAACAATTGTGTGATCACGTTGGGTCTTGGATTGGACCTTGAGCTGATTTCGAACCATGGCAGGGGTGGGGGCGTCGTGTGAAGATGCCGTCATCGTCTTCATCGTCTTGAACGCCGTGAAGATTCCGCTGTGCTGCGGGGCATACCCGGGTCATCAACGCGGGCCATCAAGGCGCGAGGGGAAAGCGGGCAAGGCGAGGGGAAAGCGGGGGAGCATACCTCGAGAGTAATTGGTGCGTAGAGCATAAAGGGGTGGATGTCCCGGAGCTGCTGTCTCGACAACGAGTACCCCTCTTTCAGCACAGAGTCCAGGTAGGTGCTCGGCCTGCCATGGACGAGGCCGAGAAAATGCATGATGACAAACGCCGGAAGAAGGAGCGATCGTGTCTGTTCAAGACGGAACAGGCCCCGGATATAATCAACATGACGGTGGCGCTGTTACGTGCCACAAAGTCGATCGAATCTGCCGAATTTGTGATGTACAACAAACCACCGATCCGATGTGACGTTTTTCTACGCGAGAGGGAACTGAAGGAGCGCGTAGATGCGCAGTTCTACCGGGTTGATTGGCGGAAAGACCTGTCGAAATAAACCTATCCCAAGGCGCCCGCATTGTGAATGGAGACTTTACTTTTCAAAGTCCATGAGACGCTGAACGATGAGGGTCAACTTGTGGTTTTGAGGACGGGTTGATTTGCCGGCGGTGGGCTTGGATACCTTGGGTACGCTCGACTTGGGCTGTCGCGTAAAGTTGAAGGCCTTGGTGAACTGAGCGACAACCTTCTTGGCCTTCTTTGCCGCAGGGGGGTCCTCTTCGAAGATGATCCGAATGGCACCAACGTCGGGAGGGTCGGTGAGATAGCCAGACAGCTTGGCCTGGCTCCCCGAAAAATAGTCGAGGTGGGCCCGAATGTCATCGAGGCTCAGTCGTTGGGCCTCGGTCAACTCGGGCTTAGTTGCCCTTGGCTTTGGTGACGGTTTCGGCGATGCCATCGTTCACCGAGACGGAGAACGACACCGAAAAGGCAAACACCGCAAACGAAAAGGAACAAATCGTAGCGAGCTCTCCCTTGTTTTGGAGAGCACCGCTATGAGAAAACATTCCACCGAGGTTAAATATGCTGGCGTACCAAAGAACAAACCCTGTGATGACCGACAAAAACAGACCAAGTGTCCAAATCTTGGCTCGACCCAGGTCACGGACACACATCAGCACGTGTGCCATGTCCCGGCCAGTGATGACCAGAATTGCAATTCCAAGAGCAAAGGTAATGCCCGAGTGGAACGTGCTGTTGAGGTGACCAGAGACATCAAACGGCAGGTTGTTGCACATGCAGGTGATGACCAGAACTTTGACGCCCCACGAAAAGAAGACAAACAACGCCGACAGTGTGCTCGGTCGAGACCCAAAGATGCCCGTGTCATCCGAGGTCAAAAGCGCAGTCACCCATCGTGGCGTCGACCAACTCAACACGACCGGCACCGTTGTGATGGCCGTGACAATCCCACCGGTCTCGTCGTCGATGCCTCGGATCCAGATGGCGTAAATGATAACCCCGATGACGCACAGCACGGAAAACGTCAGCACAAGCCGAATCCCAATGGGGCGACGCTCGAGTGACTTGAAACCCCACGTAAAGTGAAAGGGGCTGATGTGGAGATCGGGGCCGTACTGGATCCGCCCAATCACCATGATCAGCAGGGACAATCCACCGAGGACCGGTGTGAGAACGTACGAGTAAATGTCGGCCGTGGTGTCGATCGTGCGCCGGGAGAGCATCCGGAGCGACGAAAAATTGTAAATGTTGTGGCTCTGCTGGGCCCGGGCGTAAATGTTCATGCTCACGATGATGCCGATGAATTGGTAGACAATGAGGCTGTAGGCCACCGTGGTCGTCTCCCACATGCCCTTGGTGGTCCCGTCGAGCACACGCGTCCATGGGTTTCGGGTAAAATCGATCCACACTACAAGAAAGATGAACAACACAGCGACCAGGGTAACGGCGAGTGGGTGGTTGATCTCGTCGTTGTTGCCCCGGTAGATGCACAGTTTACCGTTGCCAGAGTAGATACCGAGACCCAGACGGACACCAGAAAGCTTGGTGCTGCTTCCGTGGATGACGGTGGTGCAGTCGATCCAGATGGGTATCGAGACGTCATCAAAGACCAGGTTGTGTGCGCCGCAGACACCGGTGTCGGATACGGTGTGCTGGTTGATGGAGTGACTCACGACCACGGGAACATCCCCGACTGTGGCGGAAAAATCAAGACCGTTGGTAAAGGTGGGGGTGCCACAGGAGGGCCCAATCAGGTGCGGATCCATCTCGGGCGGTGGCTTTCCCAGGTAGACAAAACACGTCTTGTAGACATCAATCAGCAGGGTAAACTCGGAAAGACTCGACGGGGCGACCAGTGAGTAGTCGGTGTTCACAACATTTCCAGAGTTGACAATCGACAGGTTGGTCATTCGGTAGGTGTAGAGGTACACTGGGAACTCCTTGACGCGGGAATCTGTGTAAAAGGACACGTCGGAGCTCGTGTTGAAAAGGGTGTGCATGTCAAGAAGATCATTGTCAACAAAGAGCGCCCCCACAAAGGTCACCGATCCGTCAAGAACGCGCTTTTTGACAACATTGGGTGCGGCGAGCGCGAGCGCAAAAAGGACCAACATTGCGTGGGGTTGCCTTTAGTAATGAATTGGGTGCCGACTAAAATACCAATGAAGCGCCGCGGCCAACTACATGGCCATGCTGTGCCGGAGAAGGAAGCGGGCCTCCTCCTCGCCGGGGGTCCTCTCGAGGAAAATCCCGATGAAACGCCGCGGATCGGGCTGGATCTGGTTGACCTGCTCCAGGACTTCGCTGACGTTCTCGACATTCACGAGTTCGGTGTGGTGGAGCGCGAGATGCGATCCAGTCTGCACGGTGTCGAGGTGGAATCCGGCCGAGGTCATCGCGTTGGCCTCGATAATGTCCTCGTTGTCGAAGTCGGCCGGAAGGTGGAACTTGCCCATCCGAGCGAGCGTCTGAGTCGGCTTCGGGCCACCAGGAACCACCGGGCTCCACCGGTCGGTCCAATCGGCGTCGTTCATAGCCAGGCGAGCAGACCGCCACTGCACCCCAAAGTAGTTTTGGAGCGGAACATCGACAGACTTGCCCCCGTGCGCCAGCTGCATCGACCGAACGTTCACACTGGCCGTGGTAAACTGGTAGGTACTGCGCATCGCCGGGTGCTCCACCCAAAATGGGTACCGAGAAAACTCCGAGTTAATCGACGCCATCACAATCGTCGCCGGAAAGCCAATAAACTTCCCAAGAAAGTTCTCCGTAAGGTAGGTCTTTTGGTCGGCGTCAAAGACGTCTGGTTGGTCCCACTTGTCCCCAAAGACAAGTCGTCCGGCATCATCCCCAGTCTTCATGAACCCCTGGGGACCACCGCCGTTGCATAGCGTGCAAAAAGTCTCGAGTCCCTTGTTGATGAGGTCGGCACCACCCCCAAACGAGATCCGACTCCGTTCATCGGCCGCATCCGCGTCTCCCGAACGTCCAATGTAGTTGGAGATGGCCGCCGCCAGAGCCTCGCACTGATCCGACTTGGTCGCGCCGTTGATCGCGGTAATTTCGTACTCGTAGATCTTGGCATTGGTGTTGGCGTTTCCCTTGATACCGAGCACCTTGGCCTCCTTGGGACCGTGTGTAATGTTGAGAGCACCACCGTCCGCCGACGCCAGAAAATCGACAATGATAGTATCGGCGTCGGCCGGAGTTATCTCACCAAACTCCCGATCAGCCGCACCAGGCTGGGAACGGTATTCTCGGTTGACCACGTTACCCCGACGGTCGGTCGCCTTCCACTCCGACAAAATCCGCAGGTAGAGCGGCGATTCCTCGGGAACCATGAAAGATGCATCGGGGTCGTCCCGAAGAGCCCGGGCGGCATGGTAGAGGAATCCGGGGGCATCCGGGCTCCCGTAGAGAACCGCATCCTGATCGAGCGTCGGAGCCTCGGCCCTGACCGGCAAACGGAGAAACGGGTTCATCAGGAACACCGAGTTGTTTCCGCCGCCCCCGTTTTCGCGCCGCTGAAAGAGGTGCATCCCGTTCCGCCGTTCAGCGTTCTCATGCTCGAGAAACTGCCCGTTGGCTCCGACCCCAAACCACTTGAGCATCTTGTTTCGTTGATCAACATTCGCCGTATCAAACCCTGCCTTTGTCCACTTGACGGCCGCATCGTGTCCATCGGCAAACGGTGTCTCGACGAGCGCGGCCCCCACCGGCATGCCCCACGCCTTGTAGTCCCACATCTTGGCTCCGACTCGAAAGTAGGTAAACGCCGTCGTCGGTACATCGGTGATCCCTCCGGTGGTGTCCTCCGACTTGGCCACCTCGGACAAGACGTTGTAGGCCACCATGGTTCGCTGGATGTTCTGGAGGCTTGGTCCCCGCGTCCCAGCCACAACGGCCCTCCCCCCAAAGGTGGACCGGCCGTGCTGGTCAAAGTGGATCTTGGACGGTGGAACGTTCCGAACAATCGGGATTCCAAAGTTCTCCGACCCCGTGCCGATGCGGAGACCGCTGTCGCAGTAGAGAACCTCGAGGTAGTCGCCAAAGCACTCGTTTTGGAAGAACCGGGTGTCAAACACACCCGAGGCCGCGCCGTGGATCATCGAAGCCAGACGCCCCGCGCTCACGGGAAACATCCGCGCGTCGTGGCCGTTGGACTGCCCCTCAAAAGCCAGGCCCATCGGTCGAATGTCGAGGGTGCCGTTCTCGCCCATCTGGTAGGACCGGTCAAAGAAGTTGGCAAAAATCTTGGGGACCTTTCCAATCCGGCGCTGCTTGTTGTGCTGGTTGTGCCTGCTGCGTCGCGTCATCGTTTCCTCCTTGTCCGTCTCGGTGAAGATGAGGCATCGTGGGTAGACGATCCAGTCGTCGTCGAGGAGGTTCTCCTCGGGTACGTGACCTCCCTTGTAGTCCGACCGAGCGGGCGGGTGAATCTCCCCCTGGATCGTCACCTCGCCACTGGGCGGGTGAGGACTCGAGGGGAGGTCCACCACCTTGAGGCACCTCTTGGTGATGAGCCCCGCCATCCTGCCCGGGTGATCAGAATCGGTCACGGGCGCATATATTACGGTGTCGGTAGAACCAGCTTCACAATGCACCCCTTAATCCGGGTCTGGCGCCCATAGTCGATGTAGTTCAAGGTGATGTTCCTTTTCTGGAGGGACTTGTCGTCGATTTTGTGAAAGCCGTAGAGTCGGTTTGGATCGGTGGCATCGGACATGGTCTGCATCGAGGCGCTACACGCGAGGTTTCGGGGGTTGTGGCGCTTGGTGCAATCGTCACACTGGATTTCGACCATGTGTGCGGTGGGTTCGTACACCCAGAACCAATGGTACCCGGGTCGTTGTTCCTTGGAGAGCTCTGGATCATGCAGGAACCGTTCAAGTGTCCGGCCTGCGGGGAATACCACACCATGAGCCGATAAAAAGGGATAGATGAATGAGGGGGCGCAACGAGGAATCTCACCCCGGATAAACATGACATCGTTGGTGAAGGACTGGTACTTGAGACCTTCCACCCGAGTGACGCTGGTCTTTTTTGTCCGGAACATCCCGATGTGACGTGCAATTGGTGCTCACACCCGGATATAGCGATGGCGGCCGGAGTGCTGGGTACGGTGTCGACATGGACCAACAATCTTCTCGACATGTTGGAATACAGCCAGAAAACCCCGGTGGTGGGGTCGATGGAGATGGCGGCGGCGGCCGATGGAGCCTCTCGATGGAGCGCGATCGACCCGACCATTTCGCCGACCGAGGACGACGACTGCGTTCTCCCCGGACTCTACGTCAAGAAGCCCCCCGACAAGAAGAAGAGCGAACCGTTGGTCAAGGTACGTGAGAGCGTCAAGCGACAACTCTACCAGGCACTCGACCAGAAGCTCGGCACCACCGGGATCACCCTGTTCTCCCCGTCGACGGACGAACCACTGATTGGTGAGGCGTACCGGGCCGGGATTGACGCACTTAGCGCCGACATGGTTGTCGGCGATGTGCGAATCAAGGGAGGTCCGCCGCAGACCACGGTCGAGCACGACATTGAGCAACTGCACTGGGGGCGAAGGAGCCGCAGATTTCCGGACAAGGAGGTCCCCATCTGCATCTACGGAAGACGCGGTGAGGAAGGATGCATCCACATGCCGTGTTTTGCCTACAAGCTTCCGAGGAACCAAGGGGCACTCCAGACCTGGCTTTCGCCGTCCCAGCAGCACCTCTTTGATGAGACGGGCGAGATTCCTCCCCGGGGTCCGTGCCTTCTCTGCATTCGCTACGGTCTCGAGGAGAATGTGCTGAGCTACGGGACCGAGATGAACCCGATGCGCACCTCGGAACGCAAGGCCTTTGTGGTTCCACCGTTTGAGATTCTGATGGACATGCCGGGTGGCTACCGATCGGAGCATTGCATCAAGCCCGATGATTCGCAGGTGGTCACCTCGCCGTTTCCTCGGGTTTCCGGGGTGGAACTCGTGGTCAAGTTCAACCAGGATGGAACCAGGTGCTTTGTGGATCAGCCCAACCTGGTGTACAACACGCCACCCGAGGCGTTAAACTGACGGCAGGTCTCTCAGAATGTCGGACGGTGGATATGATTATGCACCGGCTGCGTTACCTGCTAATTTACAAGTGTGGAATCCCAGACAAGAGTGTCGACCTCTTGCTTGGGCCATTTGTCAACTGGGAGATCAGTTACCGGGACTACGGGCCGAGTGTCGAGGTCGAGGCCAACGCTCGGTCGATTGCCAAGACCTCTCTCCCGACGACCTACTACCTGCTGATTTTGCGCATGTGTTGCCTGTGGGAAATCTACACCAAGCACACGGCGTCTGTGGACTCGGCATACACCTTTCCGTACTACATTGGTGTGGTGATGGATATTCACGTCCCCGGTATAGAGATGGGGTCTCTTGTGACGCTCCATGGTCTCTACACCGACAACAAGGCCCCCGAACTCATCAAGATTAGCGACATCAAGAATGATTCGTCGTCGCAGATTGATCCGGTATTGATTGAACGCCACTGGGTATCCTACTCGTGTCACGTGGATCCTCCACCCAAGAGGAAGAAGACGGCCGGCAAGTCGACCAAGCCAACCAGGGGAAGGAAACGAAACACAAACAAGATTAGCATCAACACGATGATTGACACCACCAAGGCGTCGGATGTCCCAGAGACACCGACACGGCAGAACGTCAAGTTACTCGGGGAGATGCTCACCAAAGGACAACCCAACCAGACGGTGTACCGCTACGTGCAAAAGACATTTACCAAGGGACTCATCAAGTCACCCGAAACCAACCCCGTCATTGTCACCATGGTCCGCATGTTCCTGATGGGGGTGTACCGCCACGCCAAGGTGATTGCGGATCCGGCATTCCGGCTCAAGGTACTGAGGGCGTCTCCCGCCGAGCTGTACACAATCATTACCAACTCGGAGTACAATGCCAAGCAGCTGTACTACATTTTGGCCGAGTTTACGCTGGCGGCAACGAGGCATAATCACGCGCTTGTTTCCATGCTCAAGAAGACGGCTGGGCACAACGAGTACGAGATGAACGCGATTTTCAACGGTGATCACATGCGGACGGTGCACCACACGGCGCATGTCGAGCTGAGCAAGCCACCCAGGACACCGGTTGTCCCTAAGATCCCGAGCAACATCCGGTTGTTCTGGGAGTTGGTGCGGCACCTCATCATCAAGCACAAACCCAGTCCCAAGAAGGTGGAGATGGCCATCAAGGGGATTGGGTATACCCATCTCTACAACGTTTTTCGGCGGCAGCCCAACACGCTCCGAATCTACATGGACCTGCTCCAGGCGGTTGAGATTCCCCGGTCGGATCTCGAGCTCATTGAGAGCACAATGACGACCGGGTCGAACGAGCAGATCAGCAAGTCCCTCAAGAAGATGGTGATGTCGATGACCGAAGTGGGGCAGTGTCGTCTCTACATGTACGTCCACTACATTACCAGGCGGGCCATGCTCAACTACATTCCGATCGGGCACAAGAAGACGTTTATCCCTGGACTCAAGCCCCGGCTGATTGTGTGTGAAAACTGCTTTACGATCAGGACGCCGTGCATCATGTCCGACTCTGGGACCAAGGCCAAGTCGGAGGGCGTGGAACTCGACATTGTCAACTACCAGCTTCGGTGTAGCCAGTGCAGATCGGACAACCTCAGGTCGATCGATATGCGGTATTACTACGTCTACGGACCCTCCATGTCGGAACCAAATCGGTCGAGGACGTATTGTGCCTGCTCTCGGTGTGGAATCATCACCACCTACAAGCTTGTCATTGGTACGTCCGAGTTTTGCCAGCCCTGCTACAAGGATGAGATGGCGTCGTACCTGGTTGCACGAAGGTGTATCTGTGGCTCAAAGCTCGACGAGAAAACCAGGCACGTGATTGTCAACGCGATCAACAGCCGTGGAGAGGTTGCCATCTACGCTCTGTGTCCGTCGCACAAACACGTTCAGTCACAGTGTCGACCGGGTGATATTCCACCCATTTCGTTTTTCCGGACTCTTATTCGACTTGGTGACCGAAAGCGAAAACGGTAATCCGCGATCTAGGTGCGCACCATTCACCGTGGTGCACCACCCGGGAATATACGCTCGGACTGGTCACTTTCGCGATGGCGGACCTCTCGTTTCTGGATGACGTTGAGCCGGAAAAGCGTCGGCAGTGCGAGGCGGACGATTGCGACAAGTGGGCAAGCGGCAAGGAGTGCGAGGGATGTGGGGGTGGCTTTTGTTACGCACACTCGATCGTCATGCCCGAGAGCCTCGTCACCTGTGAGGAGTGCGCCGACGACGCGAGCCGGAGCCACATCTCGAACCTCAAGCTTCAGATCGGACAGATTGACCAAGAACTCTCCGAGTGGCGAAAGGAGAAGAAGAAGATCCACAAGGAGTACAGCGACTCGGCGTTTCTTCCGGCCGACTGCGAGAAGTACCACGAATCGAACACTCGCATCAACAAGAAGTACGGCTCTGCGGCGAAGAACAGCGCTCGGAAGAACCATTCCAAGGGCATCCGGGCGCTAAACAAGTTCAGGCGGGCGCGGGGGCTCAAGCCTATTTCGGACAAGTAAACGACGACAATGGATCATGTCACGCAAGATCACAGAGCCGGAGAAGAAGTTTGTGGCCGCGAGGCAGGGATGGCGGTGTTCCGTGTGTAACAAGCTTTTGGAGTCGACCTATCAGGTGGATCACACCATTGCCCTCATGAACGACGGGGAAGACACCATCCGAAACATGACGGCAATGTGTGTCCTGTGCCACGCCAGAAAGACGCAAAACGAACACATTGAGCGGGGGGAAATCAAGCGTGGTGTGGTTGGGGAGAAGAACCGACGGGAAATGGTCGAGGACCGGGAGGACAGGGTGGTGGAAGGCGGTATATTTCTTAGGTGCTCGGTGTGTCATTCCCTGCGCCGCTCTCATCTCAGCTGGGACCTACACGATTGTCCGGGACGACCCATCACCAAGGTGGATCTATCCGAGTTTGCATACACACCGAGTAAACCTGCGTAGTATATGTGGATTCATTCAGATGGCTACAGATGATCCGTCATGGTGACCGTCGCAGAGGGGGTGGGTCTTGGTTTTATGGCGGTGTCGGCAACGATTGCCACCGTCACTCTTGCCTGCTCGTGGAAAAATGACTACAGGATGATCATTGCCCTTGCGGCGCTGGGGTCCACCTCGATTCCGGCCGCCATTGTGCCACAGCTCGTAACCAACAGCTATGAGCGCGACAACATGAACAACTACGTGAGTGTGTTTTTTCTGCTCGTCTACCCGGCCACGATTACCATTGAGATTGTGATCCAGTGGTATGTCACAACAAGGAGGATTGACGAACTCAAGGTCGTCCCGTGGATCATGATGGGTGGGATGATCCTACGCTTGGTGTTTTACACGGCGTGGCTCGGTCAGTACGCCGGCTATGGGCACCACGAAATCCCACTGGGGGTGCTCACGGCTGTTTTTGTGATCATCTTTATCGTGAGTGTGGCGGTGGTGGGCCACCGGGTGTACACTGGTATTTCTGGCAGGGCACCCCGGGGCTACACCCAGTACTGATGGAGATTAACACGGACCACGCAGCCAACATTGCCATCTGGGTGGCGATTGCAATTGCCATCCTGGTGGTGTTGTGTGTATTGGACTGTGTCTTTCGTTGGACGGGGCGGTGCTGGTCCATCATCTCAATGCCGTTTCGTTGTTGCTTCAACGGGTGATACGGAGAGGGATTTTGTATTTGCCCCGATGGAAGCAGAAACATACCCGCAAGGATGGGCGAAGTGGGCCATGTGGCCGACTACATCGCGGAGAACTACTCCTCCGAGGGAATTGAGTTTGAGACGGAAGCACGAGGAGTCTTGCGCGTGTCACTTCCGCCAAATGTCCGAAACATCGACAAGTTCTACGCGGACATCAGGACGCTGGAAGGGGTTGTCGCCATGGACCAGGAGATCAACAACCGTCACGTGGTCGCCAAGATCATGGTGTCAGACAACCCAATGGTCGAACAATTGAACAGGGACACGAAACCAAAGGTAAAGGTGAACAAGGCATGTCGTTTGTTCCAAGGCTACATCGGGTCCAGCTCCGTTTTCATCGTTCTTCTTGTCACGCTCATTTTGTTTTACTGGCAGCCAATCCTGCGGTTTGTGGAAGCGGCCTACGTTCTCTCACTTGATCCCAAATGAACCAACCCAATGGCCCCTTGTTGGAGCGCATCGAGCTTCCTCTTGTAGTGGGGAACAATGAGGTACCGCATGTCGTGCCACAAGAGGGGAATGGGCTTTTGCTCCCGTCGAATGAGATATAAAATCCCATCGAGCTGGAGAGACCGCTTGAACCCACGAATGAGGTAGATCTCGCTGAGCAGGGCGTAGGAGTCGGGATGTCCATTGACATCAACCCACCGACACCACCACCGATTGAGCCAGGGGTTGTCTGTCAGGGAAACATCCATCCCCTGAAACTCATTGGAGTTTCGAGCAATGGGCATGACTTGAAACTGAGTCGGATACCGGGTGCGATAATCATGTTGGATTGTGTGCGCACATACACCGGTACGTTGTTCGATAGATGAATGGCTTTCAGAACCGACGACGATGGCGGTACTTGTGAACTGGGAAACCTTGCCGGGACAGGGGCCTGAGCTGGATCACTACGAGTGGGGGACCATCTTTGTCGTACGCAACGAGAGCATTGATGTCATCAACGAGGTCAGGACCGTGCTCGAGGGACTCTCGTACGGCCGGGTGGACACGGAAGGTGATTTTACTGTGATTCAGCTCGACACGCGGCCCGGCGTTGGGAGGCGGGCCACTCAGGGGCTGGTGGGGGAGAAACTTGCCGAAGATCTCTACAAGGCGAGCGTGCGTGGGCGGTTTGAGCACCCAGAACGCCCAGAGTAGGGGATTACAACCCAATTAGCCCGATGGACCAAAACGGTGTCAGTTACCTGTGTAACCTCTCGAGGAGGCGACGAAGACGTCGAGTAATGTCTTGTTGTGACTCGTGGACTGCCTTGGTCCGTGCCGCCTCGACGAGCATCCCGCCACGTTCGTAGGACTCGGTGATAAACTCCAGATAGTTCTCAGTCTCGACCGATGCATCGATGCTGGTCTCTAACCGTTGATGGAGAAGGTTGGAGAGTTCGGGGTTGTTTCTGACCTCGTGAAACCGGGGTAGACGAAAATCATGATTGATGAGAATCGCCAAGTTGTAGATTTGACTTTGTCGTTGGCGAATCGCATGTGTGATGTCAACAATGTCCATCCCGGTTGTGCTCTCGTGGGGAACGTGCATATGTCAACCCTCCATCCTGATTATAGTGACCACCCTGTCCTGTTTTCCGTGGGGAACGGGCATTTGCGCCGACTCGGGTCACATCCATGCACTCCAGGATGGAGTACACCCTGGAGAGCATCGTCATCACGGCGAGTCTCGTTGTGTTTGTTCTTCAGCACTTGGGACGTCGGTTTGATATCCCGTGGATCAAGGTGTCGTTCTACCTGGGATGGATTGTCTGGGTGTTTCGGACACTGGCACGGAGTCTGGGCGTTGTCTACGGGTACATTGCCACTTTTCCGTCACTTGTCCAATTCTGGGAGATTTACAACACGTTCCGGGAGATTGTGCAGCCGATCTGGGAGATGATCAACATTCCCTTTGACTATCGGGATGCAGTCTTTGCCACCGCCGAAAAGGTCGCATCGATTGAGCACATGCGCGTCGGGACGATCATATTGGCGTGGCTTGGATTCATGTGGTGGCGAGGCTACATGGAGGAGCTCTACTTTGGCGTCATTGGGATCATGGTCGGAATCATGGTTCTCACCCACTTGGTGGCCGAGGCTATCCAACCTCACAAGGACGGGAATCCTGACAACTCTGGTGACACCTCCGAGGAACAAGGTGAACTTGTCCCTGCCACGAGAAGTCCGCCTTCCCGCCGCAGGGGAAAGTCGCAGGCCATTGTTCCAACGTCCAGAGCGCTTCGTACCCGGTAAACAAACATCCCGATGGTAACCATGTCCGGTATAGAGAGGGGTGTTCAATGAACTGGGTTTACTTTGTGAAAGCGCGCACCGAGACCTCGTCGGGGGTGTCGGTCAGCCACGCGTTGAGCATGGAAAGTTTGGTGATGTGGGGCGGGTGCCGTTTCCTGGTTCGGGTCTTTGTCGTCTCCACCTCGAGTTCAATCGTCGGGTTGACAGTGTAGATTGACATTTGCTTCGGGTCGGTCTTGGGCTGCAACTTGAGCATCCCCAGCCGTTCTAGCTTTTCGCACACAATGACGCAGTCACGCCACTTGAAACCAGTCTCGGTGTGGCACTTCCACGGCGTGATGCCCTCTCGCCCCTGATTCACACATGCCCTAAGAATCAAACCAGCGTGGTCCGGAACAATAGATTCGTAGAGAGAAACGGGAATTTGTATTCTCGCATGTTTTCTGAGTTCGGACTTGCCGATGACCTTCTTCTTCTTGACCCTACTCGGCATCGGCCTCCTCGCTGTACGGCACGTACGAGTGGGTCGCCGCAAACTCCTCCGGGTTTTTGGCCTTGGAGAGCTCCTCACCGAAACCTGGCACCCGAAGTACCTCACCGGATGCCGTCACCATCTCCGGCTCGTCGGCACCGCCATTGACCAGCCGGCGCATGTCGGCCTCGGTGACCGCGGCATCCTCAATGGCGGCGTTGAACCCGCCATCCTTGGTGATGGTGTGCCGGTTGAACTTGATCGACACAATGACCGGCTCGGTGGCCTTGACGTTGTCCAGCTTGGTGAGCGACATGCCAATCCCCCGGCGGTACGGCGAGTGGCTGGCCGCCAGGTACGTCAGCAGCTTCTTCATGGCCTGGAAGTGGTCCGGATCCTCAATCACGTAGGCCTTGGAGCCGTCCTCCATCGTCTCCATCTTGGCCTTGGTCTCGTGGTACACACCCTTCATGAAGGTGGGGTCCCGAGCGCTGCGCGAGAGGTACGAGTGCATTGCGTTGCGAGTGCCGTCAGTGTTGGCCATCGGCACAATGTACTTCTTCTTGTCACCGACCTTGGAGATGTGGACACCCGTCGTCACGTTCGACTCGTCCATCTGGGACCATGCCGAGATGCCCTTGCGGTTGTTGGCCTTGGCCCGGTCCTTGAACTGGTCCAGGGTCGGGCGGAGCTTGATGTCGTTTGTGTGGATGGCCCCGGGCATGGTCGCGTGCTGGTGGTGGCTGTCAACGCCCGCACCGCGAATCGGAACGCGATTGGCCGTGCGAACCCAGTCCGGATCCTTGGACCCGGGAACGCCACCCTCGGCACCGTGAAACGCGCTCACACCAAACTGCGCGGGGCTCGCGTTGGTCGTGATCTGGGCACCCGTCGGGTTGAACAGATCGGCAACCGCAATGCCGACGTGGTCGACAAACTGTTCGCCGGTAAAGTGCTCGCGGAGCGTCTCTCCCTTCTTCATGTTCGACGGGTCAAATCGAAACATGAACTCGACCGTGTTGTTGCCATAGTCCACGACGGGGGGAGCGGGGGCAGCCGCCATCTTGATCACGTGCTATACTAATCATCACGACGCATATATTGACAGATGGTACACCCGATTGGAACAACCAGGGGAGGGAACCAAATCATCACCACTTGTCCCCGCGGCTAAAAAAGGACTGCGCAATCTGGCTGACCTTGCCGATGATCTTGTCCCGGGTCTCGTTCGAAATCTCGCCGGCACACGTAATGCAGTTGATCTGGTGGATGTTCCCGGGGATAACCACCACCCGAAGCGTCGGAAGGTCCAGCTGCTCCCGGATCTTGGTGATGGTGCTCTGGTTCCGGCCGACAATCGCCCGCGCAATCCTCGACGGCACCACAAAGGCACCCTCGGGAATGCTCCCAGCGTCCTCGGTGAGCTCCCCGGTCATCTGGTCAAAGAGCCGGTAAAAGTTGGTCGTGTTGGGGATTCCCTGCCGAAGGTAAACACCCGTCGTCAAGAGCCGGTGCTTGCAGTGCCGGTACTCGGTGTTCTCGGCCACCAGCTTGCGCACCCGGTAGTAGAAACCGTCGGCCTGCTTCCACGTGAACACGTGAATCCGAAGGGCCACCATCCCCTTGACGCAGTCCTCTCCTTCCTCAATGACCTCGATGTACGGCTTGACCAGGTAGAACTCGTTGTCGATCGTCGGGTCACAGTGCCTGCCGGGGGAAATGACATTAGCATAGGGAGGTGCAAGTAGCAGAGGCGGGTGGTATTACTTGAGCATCCCGTCGGACCAACGCTTGATGTCCAGACCGTATCCCCGGTTGATGCCGGAAATCGTGCACTGGATGGAGCACTCCCTCCACCCGATGCCCCTGTGACACGGGCAGTCAAAGCTGTTGCGAACATCGTTGACCACGTCGTTGAACAGCCCGATCACGTCGTCAAACAGATCCTCACGCACGTAGACAATCGGGTTGGTGTCAGCCGGAAGGCTAAAGTAGTGCTTAGTCTCGGACCGAAGTCCGTGCGGCATCTTCCACGACTCGAGGATCTTCTTGTGCACGGCGATGGCGGCCTCGGTCCTGCTCTTGAGAACGTGGTCGATCGCAGTGTCCATCCCGATCACACCGTCCTCGTTGAAAACAATGTCGGCCTTGACGCTGAGAAGGTCGGCGGGGGTGATGTCCATCCGGTTGAGCGACCCCCGGAGTTCATCGTAGTCGATATTGCTGCACGACTTGAGCCGGCCCACGAAATCACCAACGCTGAGAGCCATCTCGGAAATGACCTCGTTTCCGGGGGACAAATCCTTGTATCTGTAATAGAACCAGGCTGGTAATTGAGTGCGCACGCCGGGCCATAAAAGACGGAAATGGGGCGCAGCGGAGGCATTTCCGAGATGGCAGCCTCTGCTTCGGCTACGGGGGAGGTTCCCAGGTGGATGCCAAAGCCACCTCCATCGATTCTGGTCAAGTCCAGCACATCTGGCGACCCGAAGAAGGGGGTGACGTTTGCTGTGGGGCCAAGGGACACGAGGGTGGACGCGAGGGGGGAGGACGCGAGGGGGGAGGACGCGAGGGGGGAGGACGCGAGGGGGAAGGACGAGACAATGTCCAACAGGAGCGATGACGAGCAATTTGATGACCAGGATGGCTCTAGCTCGGATGAACTGACAATGGTGGACGATGGGGATGGGAACCAGAACACCAATGATGGTGATGCCGCGAGTGCTACCGGAACGGCACCGATCATCAAGTACGTGGACAAGAAGAACCCGGAAAAGACGCAGGAGTGCCCAACTTGCGGAAAGAAGTACGCCCAGGTCCGCATCCACTACAAGCGGTCGAAGGAACACGAACCGGAGAGGTTTGCGCGGCTTCAGAAGGAGGCTGACCCGGAGAAGAAGGGCCAGCCCGACCGGAAGAACTTCAAGAGCACGTACACGTACGCCAACGCGGTTCAGGAGTACATTGACCGGATGCTCGAGAAGACCCAGGGTCCAGATATCCACCATAAGATCAACAAGCTGGAGTGTGCGTTGATGGAGACCAAGACCCGGATCAGCGAGCAGGGGCTTCACATCAAGGAGATGGAGCAACGCATGAGCAACCACATCGAACTTGAGAAGAAGATTGCCGCGCTCGAGGCGGCGATCAAGGCAAACGACGACACGCCGGCAAAGCGGGCCAAGGTGGAGCAGCGGGTGTCTGGGCTCGAGAAGTGGACCGAGGACACCAGGTCGTGGAACCGGAAGAACTGGGCCGACTTTGATCGCCGCATCAAGGAACTGGAGTCGGCCGAAGGCAAGAACAAGGGCGACGGTGAGAAGCTCGAGGCTACCCAGTTTCGCATCAAGCCGGCTGGAAAGGCCGTCAAGATGTCGATTTTCTTCGACAGGAAGATGTTTACCAAGGCGATGGATTCTCAGCAGAACGAGAGTGCCGAACGCCCTCGGTACACCCCCATCCCGATCAAGACGAAGAACTCTGGCAACGCGGGCGCGGCGTAGAGACAGCCATCCATTACACCAGTTCATCCGTGTATTCAGCTATGCAGCGCAAGCACGTCGGCTAGAACCTTCTCTGGGTTCTGTGTGGCATCCACCACGTCCCAGGTAGGCTCAATCGCCTCGCCGTGCACCCTTTCGACCTTTTCAAGGTAGTCCTCGGTGGTCGCCTCCTCCCCGGGACGGTTGCGCTGCTTGATGCGCTCGAGGCACGTGGCGACGGGGCATTCGAGCATGATGGTCGAGGTGGTGTACCAGTCGAAACGTTGGTTGAGAAGTAGAGAGAATTCCCGGATAATCTCGGTCTCGGTCTGCGTCAGGTTTCCGCATGAGTGGGCCACCAGGGCAAACAGGTAGGCCGAAACGATCGATCGCTCGACAAAGATGGGCCACGGTCCACGGTGACCCTTGACGGCGTCCTCAATGCGCTTGGCAATACTGAGCGACACCTGCAACTGAAACGGTGTGGTCCATCGCTTGGGATCGTTTTTGGCCTTTTCGAAAAGGGTCCAGTCCTCCTCGATCGCCTCCTTGACCACCGTGTAACCCTTGGCGGCCAGGTTGTCGAGCAACTCCGACTTGCCCGCCCCAATGTTCCCCTCAATGTACACGATACACGGTCCGGAGACAATGTGAGACAGGTATCCACCCATCATGAAAATGAGCAGCCAAACTTGTGTCTGGATTTTAGTGGGGTCAAATACCAACGTGTCACTGTTTACACCGCGGCCGTCGCGTAGAGCGCTGGGACATCAAAACAGTCGAGACGAACCTCATCCTCCATAACGCTGAACATGTACCGGTAGTTTCCGCACCAGAACTCGTGGGACGTCTTCAGGGCGGGGTTGTACCGGGGGAGAATCACCACGAGCGACGGATCACAGCTGGGGGCACGATCAATGTCCTTGAAAAACCAGAACTCGGTGACACGCCCATCGGCCCGGTCTTTGGCTCGTTTGCACCACACCTGACTCGCCCCTTCGTCCATCCGACCCTTGGCGACGAACATCGAAACAAGCGGTGCGACTGACGGCATTCCACCGGAAACGGGTACCCATGTGTGTCCCCGTGCGCACTATATGAGCCTCCATGCATCGTTGACAACCAGGATGCGAATCGTTGCTATCGACTCCTTCGACAACCCGAATGCACCCATGGTCAAGCCGAAGAAGAATGCCATGGTCGTACAGAGGGCGGCCGCATATCCAAACCCGGGACCACAGCGACCACGAAACCAGGATCGTCGACTGGGTACAGGGAGAACGGAGATCAACGGGGGTGTCCAGCACACGCAGATCCTCTTGCTCACATCGGGTCCCAATCCCCTTCTCCAGGCTCAGGGGTTTCCGGTGCCGGCACCGGGAGCGGCTCCGGTGGTGGCCCCATGGACAAATGATTTCCGACCCAACGGAACGGTTGTTGGGGTTTCACCGGTGGGGGCATTGACAAGATACACTGGGTATCACTCGCGGGATCAAACCGTTACAGCAAGAGCCAGTCCACAGATCCAAATCCTATGGGAGCACGAGGTTCGAAGACCCACTGCCTACGCCAACGATACGTCTGGTAACGTCTACCCGGATGGTTCGATTCCACGACGGGTGCGACTCGACATCCGGGACGAGTTTGTGGCACCGGGTTCCTCAGCGGTAGCGCCCGTCTACACCCGGCGCAACCGACGGGTTTGGTGCCCAACCGGCATACGGAGAGGTGATGTACAGCCAGGCGCCAACTCCCACACGATGACGGCCATTGGATGCACGTGTAGGGACATGCTCATGCGGGGATTTATCGAGGCACGCTATGGATGCAAGCATATCATTGCCTACAACGCAGCCCAGGCCACGGGTAACCTCATCTAGGGTAAACCACTCGATCGGGATTACCCACGAATTCACACACCTAGTCCAGAGTGCGGGTGGTACGATGCCCACGGGGATGGATTGCCCCTCGATAGGCACGTACCGGGTTTTTTGCACCCCTGAGTAGTATCCAATCAAATGGTTCAACAAGGTGATACCCTAGAAGAAGACTGAAATCATAGGATGGTCCAAAGACGAGGCAGACGGCACCATCCCCTCGATAGACGGTACTCCTTGAAATGGGCGTGTAACACGACAGAAACTCGTCGGAAACAGGAAATTCCAGTTGTGTTTCGAACCCACGCCGGAGAACCGCGTCGTTCTCGATCCAGAGAATGCTCGAGGTGGGGTACATACGATGAATCGTGGTGAGAATGGCCCACGCATCGAGAACAATCCGGCTTCTCCACCGCACCCGCGACGTCTTATCGTGGATACCACGGTGTGTTTGGCCGTCGTCAACCCAGTGTGGGAGTTTGTCGTCTGGTAGGGAATCCAGCGCTCGATGGTAAGAGGTGTTTGGGGTACCATGTAGATGGATCCGTGGGGAACCCATTAATCGGTCTGGAAGATACCCCCATATGTGAATCGGGATGGTGTCGTCAATCTCCTTGAGAATGGAGTCGATAGAACGCACAATCGGCCGGTCATCTCGTTTGAACGACGACATGGCAATGACGTACCGTGGTGCCACCAACGGTGGAGGTAGTTCATGATGTGTGGAGGGACGTGAAAAACTCTGGACCGCCACAAACACCAGAACCACGACAACGAGGCGTCGCCTTTGGTACATTCTGGTGCGCACCCAAGAGGTATGTGTGCGTGTATACGACCGGGTGGACCATAACCCGATACACCCACTCGGTGCATGGGGGACGCCAAACGTCGCAAGCTCGACGATGAGCTGCGCGATGCCCTCCCACCGGATCTCTACAGGAAGATGAAGGAGTCGATGGCTCCACGGTCGTCCGACTTTGAGTGCGGCATTTGCCTTGAAAACCGGTGCAAGAACCCGACGATGCTCACGTGTGGTCACTTCTTCTGCCTCCGATGTTTGGGTTCCCACATGCAGACGCGCGACACGTGTCCAACGTGCACCGCTCGAACGAGCAAGGTGTCTGTTCAGGGGACAATGACACCAACCTACCGCGGCTGCCACCCATCCGAGGAACCGGTTCCAAAGGATGCGAAGGATGACCGAACGATGTTTATCTTGATGCACCACATTCTGAGGGAAGGGTGCGATACCTACGAACCCAGTCTGCCAAAGTGGTGCAGACCCGACGTATTTGCACGAGTCGGAAAGGCCACGTTTCTCGATGAACAGTTTCGTCGGGACATTTTGCACAGGAAGAAGGAGGTGAAAGAGCTACGGAAACAAAAGGATCAGATCATTGCAACGGAGAAGATGAAGCGTCAAGAGTTTCGGGACCTCATTTGTACATACATGTGCAAGTAAACTGCCACCCTGGAATGATTGTGTGGGTATGGGGATGCGCGTATCACGGAGAGCTCAGTTACCATGTACGGTACGTTTTTCATCCCGCACAGGCAGGTGGGTAACCTCCCCATTCGAAGGGAATGGTGGCACAACGCGACCAAGGAGTGGGTTCGGACCATTCTCATGTCGAACAATCGTGCAAAGGCACTCGGCTTGCTCCCCGTGCTCCCGATTGAGATGTGGGGGTTTATCGTCTCGCTCATTCTGACGAAGACGTTTAAGAACCACGGACTCGACCCGATCAAGACGATTACCGAGTGGAACAAGATCCTGGACGCCCCTCTGGAGCTGACCCTGGCAGGGTCGAGTGTTCTTCATCACCACCATTGGAGGGGATGGGACGTAGGTGATTGGGATCTCTACGTAAGAGACATGCCCACCAACGCTGCACTTGTGATCTCCCGAGCCATGGGGTGTACTCCGATGGTCAACCCTCTCAACGACCCGGATGATGATACAGAGCTTCCACCTGGATGTAGTATCAAGGTATATAATTCAATGCCAATGGTTCGTATTGTGTGGGAAGGATTTGACATCAACGTGATTGTTGAACTTGTGGATGGATTCACAAGCTACGACATTGTCGAGGCTGGGTACCACTACGATTTTCGGACAAGGGATGGAGAACACATCGGATGGTGCGATCCCGAGAAATTCGAGATCGGGCATTTGGAGAAACCGGCCCAGTGGACCTTCAACGTGCTGTCTCAGCAGATTCTCAAAGAGGCGATCAAAAGGATAGTGTGGGAGGAAAGACTGAAGGCTGACCTTGTACGATATGGAGATGACGCCGAACGATTTGAAAAACAGATGGAACAAGAACTGAACCTTCAGGGTAACAAGATAACCAGTGCAGGCCGGATGATGACCGCATACCAACGGAATACCCTCGATAGAATTTGCACCTACACCGGTCGAGCAAAATCGGCTGGTATTCCGTTGGTTATCAACACGGTAGACGACATCGATAAGGCGGTGAAGATTCTGACATACCTTCAAATCTACGTCATGTGAGCTTTCACGGGAATTGGATGTTACTCTGGAATGGGTAGGGATACATCTTTCGATCGTGGTAATTTGTACTCCTATGACACTGATTCAATACATTGGAAAAAGGCACACAGTGTGATGATTTTCAAGTTTACCTAGAACCGCGACCCAGACAGGAGAGCATCAAGCTCGGTGTCACCATAGACACTGTGGATTCGGGAATGCGTCGACTTGAAACGATCACGCAAAGTTCCACGTTTTGTCTTGAATTCGACCCCAGAGGTCCAACTACCAAGAACGCACCCGAGAATAATGTACGCAAAGATGGCGTACATCGAGTTCTCGTCAATCCCGGTGTGTTCTTCGCACATGGGTGGAGGGGTGTCGATCTGGTACTGCGCGGTGCACTTTCCGTAGCACGATCTCCCGTTTTGAACTCCACACAATCGAATGAGGTCCACCTGGGCCTCTGCAAAGATCTTCTCGCATGCAAAGCCGCCCGTGTGGTAGTACATGGCCGCCTGAAGAACATGGCTGTTGCAAACGCTGTTGTTCCCGTAGATGTACTGGTCGGCCTGGGCCCGGACAAGGAGGGTGGTAATCTCGTTGGTGGGGCTCGGTGTGCAGGAACACTGGTCGTTGCATGTCGTCGGTCGCCCCGTCGCCTTGTAGAGGGCGGCCCTGGCGATCTTATAGTTCTCCTCCGACCCAAAGGAACATATTCGATTCTTGATGCATCCCGCGTCGGGTGCACATGCCTCGTTGGTGGAGGAGTACCCAGAGCCAATGCTTGAACTGCTGTACGAGTGGGCAGAAGCCACCGTTGCAAACAATAGTGTGGTTGACCATCCCATCACTTAGCGTGCAAGTAGTGCTTTGCCACCCCGATGACGCAACCCAGGACGGCCCAGATCCCCACGTCGATCCACTGGGCCGTCTGCTCGTTCATGAAGATTACCCGACGGTGCTGTAGGGATGTCAAGACCTAAATACATATCGGTTGGTGGATCAACGATTTCCGGGGAGTCGAGTTCGGCAAACGCTGCCTCGAATTCCGCGTCGTCCATCTCGGGAAGACCGTCGCCCATGGCGTCTGTAACGTCCTGAATCTGGTCCATACCATCGCGCATCGCATCCATGATCGAGTCGACCATTGACGTACTCACGGTCGATGTGATTGACTTGATCGATTGCAGTGTACTCTCGTTCCAAATGGAAAGGGTGTGGGTCGAAATGATCTGCAATGGGTCGGCCAATTGGGTAAAAAACGGGGCAATTGTAACACGCACAGGGTGATTGGGAGGGTGCGCACCACGGCATCCAGTCGAATCAGTTGTGTCTCCTGGCTCACAATCAGGGCGTCCATTCGAGCCACACCGCCACGCCGAGCCCGGCTCCGAGGATTCTTCCGGCACTCATGTATCATCTCCCTCCTCCTGTGTTTCAAGTAGAAGATGCTCGAGCTCAATCGCGTCACCGTATCCTCTAGTTGTCGGATGGCGGCCCCTTTGGTTTTGTTGCTCTTCCTCCACCACCACCACATGGTGCCCGGTGTTGTTCATCTGGTGGTGCAGCATATATTGCCACGCGCAGCAATTAACACTCGTTCCGATTCCAACCAATGTCCACAGGAGCCATGTCGCTATCGCCATCCGACGATGGGGATCGGAAACGGTTGGCCAGTTCGATCGATGAGGAAGGGATCTCGACACCGGCCCGCATGTACGAGATTGATGGACGCGGGTACAAGGTCCAAACTCTGAACAAGGCGATCCGGTTGTGTGGAAGCTCCAGGCTACGGATATCGGAGAAGGAGCCGTATGACCTGGTGAACGACACGGTGTACGTGGCGTCGGTCGGTGTCATCAGGTGTGTCGACAACGAGCTGCATGTTCGGGGTGTGTGGAAGCCGTGCACAATCACACTCCGCGGTGATGGGATTCAGACGCTCCACAAGAGCTACGCCACGGGAGAAAGGCCCGGGGCGATGAACATTGCCGGGTACACGTCGATCCAGGTGGAGTCGTTGAAGCCGTACCATGGGCCTACCCGAACGCTCTCGAGCATTTCCGACCTCATGGTCAACTACTCGGCTGCGACGGATGTGGTGGCCTACAAGATTGGACCCGACTTGTACAACGTCGCGTTTGCGTGCGAGAACAAGTGGAAGTGCATCGTGTGTCACGAGGAGTTTGACCGACCGATCGAATGGGCCGACCACTACGCCATGACCGTCGAGCTCCCGTACGGCGCAAACACGTGGCGCGCCGTCCACATCAATGTGGATAAGAAACCCACACTCTCGAGGATCCCGTACAAGGGGGGGATTTGCTGTCCGGTCAGGCACCACGAGCAGGGCTCCATGAACGACAAGAAGTTGTTCTGGACGGACAAGGGAGAGCTGCGACCATGTCCGAGGAAGATGTGGGCCGAGTTGATGTCTGGGATGGAGAGCAACATCACTGTGACACCCACGTTTCGAGATGAATGGAGGGGTGTCCAGTTCCCGACGTGGGAGACGGTCGGAGAAATGATCAAGGCTCGTGTGAGGGAGGCCCGGGACTCGTGGGAGAGAACGATCCAACGTGGCATCTGGAACGATTGGAAACCGGACCCAAGACACGCCAACGGAGGAACCTGGGTCCGTGTCGGTAACTCGGTGGGCGAGTTTCGGAAGAGGGCGTACCGGGAAATTCGCAGGATGGACGACAAAATCGTCATGCGGCAGGGAAGGCCGACGCGGTGGATCTCCGAGACCAAGGACAAGGTACATCTCGAGTTTGATATCCACGCCGCCGATACGGTGTGGGACGTCAAGACGAAGATTGTCAAGTACCGGAGGACTCCACCCATGGGAAAGCTTCGGCTGTATTACAAACAGGCCGGGCAACTCGTTTTGATGCTGAATGGAAAGACCATGGACAACTATGGTGTCAAGGGGTCCATCTGTGGGTACGACGTCTGGCTTGGGAGGTTCAATGGTCGGATTGAGGAACCACCAGACGAGTTGAGGAAGGATGTGGTGACGAACAAGACGCTCGAGTACACAAAACGCTTTCTGCGCAGGTGACGCTGGTGTTATATCACAATACCACGTTATAGTAAACGGAAAACCCGCATACCCCATGTCGGCGCCGCTCTATGGAGGTGCTACCGACGATGACCCACCGAGCATCATGTGGTTGCGGGACATTGAGAGACAGGGTATGCCCACGCTGAAGAACATCCGTCAGATCAAACGGAGTAATGTAGTGTTTCACATGAACCCAAACCTGAGTCCAGAGGCCAAGGAACGCCGGCTGCGACTTGGAGTGCTTGTCGATAGGCTGTGTGACGAGGACATGCCTGGATTTGTTGAGCCTCCCGATCAACTTGTCCGGGATGCATCCAATACCAACCCGAAGAACCCATTTGCCCATCTCCTCTTTGACATTCACGGGTTTCACGGGAAACTACTGCTTTTTGAGGACAAGAAGAGGTCAGGTGGCGACAACATGATTCGAAACGGGAAGTATAGCCAGCCAGAGCATTTTATGCTCGTCGTGTGGTTTCTGACGTTTACCAACCGCCCGTGGTTTGCGGGAATTGCGGTTCCAAACACCGTCATTAGCGCCGTCTTTGAACGACCGATTGGGATCGAGATCAAGCAGAACGAATGGGCCGTACCGACTCCAAAGTTTCCGGGAATCTCACTCAACACACCCTTCAAGGGAAGGAACAAGGCAAAGTGTACTCCGATCATCTACGTGGCCTACAACTCGAAGGAAAAGATTCAGAATCGCTCGAGCGTCAACTTTGCAGGACCTCGGACGGCGGAGGACTTTTTGAAGAGTCTTGTTTTTGTTGATGATCTTTCCCTGCGCTATCCATCGAGGCACGAGCTCTCCTCGTTGGCAACGGGCGACGACGAAGTCCCGATGGATGAGGAGCTTCTGGAGGACGATGATATTGAGTAAATAATACGCGGTTTTTGGCGTGGCTTTGTGTATCGTTGTTACCGGTTGCGTTTGGTTGGTGAAATTGGAGCTTCTGTTGTCATGGGTGTCGATAAAACGCGTGTGCACACGATGCTCCAACCCCCCAGTATCCATGCCGCACCCCATAACCACCGGATCACGATGGATTTTCCAGTGAACCATTTCGCGCGGATTGACGAGTACCTGGGGTTTCCGGAGGGAACTCTGGATGGTACGGACATCCAGGGGCAGCTCTTCGACGAAGGGGAGGTGAGGTACCGGGAGCTAATCGACTACGGTCGGTTTCTGGCACTCCTTGGTCACAAGATGTGTACCTGGGTGTTCAAGGACAAGCACATCTACATCGAGCCGTGGGCCTCGTGTCCGCATGACCGCATCGAATGTGGGTACGCCAAGGTCTGTACCTTTGCCCGGGTCGGACGGCTGTTGTTGTCGGCCAACGGTTGGTGGTACCTGACCCGGCCCAGCGACAACCTTTTGGTTTCGAACCGTTCTCTCCACCGGAATCCCATTGCCATCATGGCGTACGTGGAGACGTCGAGCCGCATTACGGTCGAGGCAGAGACCGAGGGGATTTCCTTTGAGCCTGTTCCCGAAGGGGACATTGACCTGGATCTACCGTTTTACCGGATCGAGTTTGGAGCCATGTACAACGGTATCGATCATGCGATTGTTGTTCGTGATGGGATGATCACGCAGTCGTATCTGAACCGCAGGAAACCGTTTACCATGCCCATTGACGGGATGCACGAAGCGATCATGGCGGGGGACTACAACAAGGTGGCCTGTGTCGATGACGAGAGCGACGAACGTGCGCCAATCAGGCAGTTCATTCCAATCAAAAGCGCAGAGGGGGTGTAGTCGTACCGGCGTACATTGAGTATACCATCACTCCGATGAGGCCCGCGCCAATACCACCAAAGATAACACTTACCGCAATGAAGAGACCGTAGCCGTCAAAGGTGGTGGGGGTGTAGTGGGTTGGCTTGGTGACCGGGGTCGTTTTGTGGGTGGGTGGGGAAGTGGGCCTTTTTGTCGGGCTCGGTACAGGCGACGCGGTTGGGGCGTAGCATCGTCCTGTGTAGCTCCCCACGGGCGAAGGAACCACCGACTTGATGTAGAACTCGCCGGTGACTGGGTCTCCCTCGGCGTCGGCGGGCTGCCAGTATTCGCTCCCGTTGACCAAAAGGCAGTCGGTTGTCGTTTGAAGCTGAACGTACTCGCTATTGTAGTACAGGATGTTGAGATCATCTGGGACTTCCGGAACTGTGATGTAGGCGGGGTCGGAGTTGAGGTAGACGTTGTAGAGTCCATCCGTGTCGGTGCACTTGGCCGGAAAGATGGTCACGTTTGGTTGGGTGTCGTCGTAGGCACCGGCGGTCTCAATGGCAACGCTGTAGGTGGAATTGTCTTCTCCTCCCCGATGGTATTCCGTGCAATCGGAATCCAGAAAATACACGACGGTAAAAGCCAACCGCAGAGAGGTCGACATGGTGGTCGACCCACCTACGATAAACCGTGATCTATCTCTCAGATATATGCGTGATCAATCAACACACTCCACGGGGTCGAGCAGCTGCCACCATGTTCGACCGATTCGACGTGGGTCATGTGCTCGTCAACCTCTGCTCCGCCTACGTGCCGGTCGGGCTTGTCATGCTCATCATGTACGGTGCCGGGGATGTCATCTCACACTTTCAGAACGATGGGTGTGAGATGCACTTTTACAAGAACAACGGGGTGAGCCGAGAGAACATCCAGGCAATCTTCTTTGCGGCGCTGGGCTCGTGGGCCATTTCGACCAAGATCTTTGGTCTCAAGTTTCACGAGGTGTTTTCCGACATGTTCAACCCCAAGGCGTTTTTCACCGTGGCGGCCGTCGCTCTGGGGATTACCGCGGTGGTCATGACCCAGTTTGGTGTTCTCACCGGGTCGTGCCGGAGCCTGGCCAGCACTGACTCGGTGGTCATCAAGATCAACGGTGAAATCACCACGATGCTCCTCTACGGTGGGGTGGTGTTTTCGCTGCTGCTTGTCTTTGCCCTCAACAACCTGGACGTGGTTTCTTACCGGTCGCAGTCTGACACCAAGACCCTCGTCTACCTCTACACCAACGCCTGGACGCTGATGGCGTGGATCTTGCGGCTCATGTTCCCGATTGTCACGCTGGTCATGCTCAAGGACGACGGCAAGAACTCGTTTTATCTCAGGCACGGCAACACCCTCCTCGAGTCGACTACCTGCCTGGCGGCGATTTCGCTGGTGGACACGTCGACCGCCGAGTTCAAGGCCTTTGAGAAGATTGAGCTGGCCAAGGTGACGTACCCGGGAGGCAACATCAAGGTGGAGCCAAACTCGACCATGGTGGGACTTCTCTGGGCGGTCATTGCCGCGGCGGCGCTCGAAGGGCTTTTGCGGTTCTGTGAGCTGGTTCCAATCTACATGAAGAACGAGAAGGCCTACCCCATGTTCCTCAAGAAGTTTCAGGTGCAAATCATGAGCTGCGCCAAGATTCTGGGGCTCTTCTCGGACGTGGTCATCTCCATCTTTGTCTTTGTGTTCATCATGAGTAACGAGGTTGCGGCGTGTCCGCTTCTGGATCCCACGGACGGCACGGTCGAGTTTGCCTACTGGCTCTCGATCCTGTTTCTCGTGCAGGGGTTCATGTCGGGCGCGTGGAAGGACTACACGTTCAATTCAAAGTTTGACGAGAAGGCGGCAGCCAACGCGGGCCGCACGTGGGGGCAGGGTGGCTACTCGTCCATCTCCGTCAAGTCGGCCTCGGGCTACTAGACACCACACACAGGAACCCCTTTACTTGGCCCAGTCCTCAATGAACAGATCATGGATCAGAAGGATGATGGGGAGTGCCATGACGGCGAAGAATCCCTCCCCAATGCCCACAATCTGCCCGGCGTTGTTGTTGTCCGACTTTTTGAGCTGGTCCATGGCGTAGAGCGTGTTGATGGCGTAGATGGACGCAAAAATGGAGGCCAGAACGTGGCACAAGACCATCACGTTGTAGATGGGTGTCCGCCACATCCGGACGTAGAGAAGAAGCCACACGCACGCGAGGCCAACCCCAATGGTGGTGGTGACCTCGATAATGTTGATGGTCACCTGCTCCGTGTAGATGGAGAGATCCTTGCCGTAGTGCACAAAGGGGGGCGCATCGCACTCGTTGGTGTTGATCTTGTCCATGAGTCGCTGGCACCCGTAGAAGAAATTCCGTTCACGGCACACGGTGCGACCATTGCTGTCAAAGAGGATGCCTTCATCCCAGTGACACCCGGTGGTGTACGTGGGGTAGCTCTTGTTTACAAAGCTGACCTTGTTCTGGGCGGTAAAGAACACGAGAAGAAGAAAGATCCCGATAATCACCGTTTGGATGATGGCAAACTGTTTCAGCCCGGAGATGGCCATGGCCCCACTTTGTCAAACGGAGTTTAATGGCTTATATCTAGTACCTCGAATCACCCAAGGGGATGAGCTTTTCGAAACGACTCTGACTCTTGGGACCCTTGCGGAAGACAATAACGTCGTCGTCTTCCTCAGAAGTGAGCATGTCCTTGGGCCAGGTGAAGTAGACACCCGCACCAAGGGCCAGACACAAGAGTGGCAGGAGAAATGAAACCGACATGGATGTCATCATAAACATGGACATGTCGTCACCCACGTAGCCGGTAAGGGCGTGATGGATCTTGCACAACTCGCTCTTGACCTCGGTGGTGCACTCGGCCGTGACGGGGGTAAACAGGAGGGCGGCAACCGGGTCCCAGATGGTGTCACAGCTTTCAAGGGCATCTCCGACAATTCCTCCGGCACCCTTCATCACCAACTGGGCGTTTGCAATCACTTCGTAGACGATCATGACAATGAAACAGAGGATCTCCAAGGCAAGCGTCCAGAAAAGGCCAAACCAGAAGATGCGCCACCGAAGCCGCGGGGTGAAGACGCTCGGGCTGCCGGCAAGAAGAAAGATGGTCGCCACGACGATGGTAAAGACAAAGAGAAGCGTCACAATCACATCTTCGTAGATCTTGAGATCCTTACCCGCGAGCTTGGTTGTGGTTTGGATCCCGTAGTGGTTAAACAGGTCGACAACCTCGGTTGCGTTGGCGCAGTCCTTGATCCGGTCGGGAAATTGGTCCACCTTGGTCGAAATGTCGTCGATCTTGTCTCCCACCAGCTGAAGCGCGTGGCTGTAGATGGATACAGATACGATGGTGGCGAGTGCAAGAATGGCCAAAAGGCTGCCAACCACCATCATCCGGTTGTTTCGGTAACCCCCATTCTCCCCGATGAGAATGAACAAGAGGTAAAAGAGGAAAAGCACCGCAAACACCACTGCCAGGTTGACAATGCCGTAGACGGCGACGCCACCAAACATGGTGACCCTTGGTGGCACGGTGTATGCGTCCCAAATACGATCTACCGGGCAGGGATGCCGACCCTCTGTAGTGTTGAGATTTCAACCACGAGCCAGGACCGACGAAATGCAAAGTGTACCGTGTTCTCCCAGGGGGGGAGTATCATGGTTGGTTCTATTGTCCACGAACGGGGGAGCGGGGGCATGAGCCTCTACAGCGGAGCCTATCTCAAAGACATTGCCCGCAGGGTGTGGGAGGGCACCGGGCTCGACCAATACACCCTGGATGACTACCAAGAAATTCCACCGGGAGTTGTGCTCAAGGCAACCCCATCATAGAACCATCCCAAGCAGTTGTAGGTCGACGACAACGTAAAGTCCGTATACCTTGGTTTATTCACTACCAGCGTCACCGGCAACGGGGTCCCCCGAGAGCCGGTAATTGTACAACACCTTGAACCCCGCATAGAGCTTTTTGTAGCAGGGAACACCATCGGCCGTGCACGAACCAACCAGGACCCCTTTGTCGGGATCGGTGCACGCCTGGTGGATCTTGGGCATCAGTGTCTCGAGATCCCGCTTGACCCCCTGAATGGTGAGGCCGCAATCGCGACACATGGGCAAGCGGGGACGAAGCTGATCGAAATCGTCTGGAAGCGATTTGAGAGTTGTCTTGTACATCCGGTGATACCGTTCCTTGATATCCTTGAAAGAGACGCCATAGCTGCACCGAATGGTGTACTTGACCGTCCGATTTTCGCGAACTTCGCACTTGAAGGTCTTTTCGTTGCAAGGCTGGATGATTCGGCGGATGTTATCCCCAACGTTGGTCGTCCCCATGGCCAGGTATGCCTTGAGAAGATCATCGAGCTCGGGAATGCCCCCTTCACCGGTCAGACCGTAGAGATCGTCCCGAACAAGATCCCCAAGAGTCGTCGTCATCCAAAGAATCAGCTTGAGAAACGGAATCTCCCGGTCCGTCTTGGTGGGGTCAAATGCCAGCTCGTTCTGGTCGTCCGTGGGATTGACGGGACCTTCGGTCAGCCGCACCATGAGGGGACCGGCCAGGCGAACCCGCCGGTCCTTGCCACCGGTCATTCCTTGGACGCAGGCAATCGTCTTCTCCAAACGACTCTTCCCGACGAGCCCCTTGCCCTCGTCGGTTGGGTCGTTGCGCATGTAGCACATGCCGAGGGGTTCCACTAGCTCCTGGCTCGGGTTTCCGTACTTGGCCTCGACGTTTCCCCCGTCGGCCCGAATGCCCCGTGTGGCCCCGAGCGCGGAATCCATAAAGGTCTTGGGGATTTCCAGCTGGCTGTCGGAGGCATCCTCGCCAATGAGTAGAAATGTCCACGGGTGAAGCATCGACAGGGAAAACTTGTGATGGGATGGCTCGACACGGAACGTATGCTTGAGACCGCCGGCAATCTTGACGGCGGCCCGCCGGATAAAGTTCTTGCCGGTCCCGCCTTCGCCAACAAACGCGGAAATGTACGTTTTGATTGAGTAAAACATCGATCCAAAGACCTCGAAAAACGAAGCCACCAACCGGTCCTCGTTGGGTGTCATGTCGTCGCGGTATACCAGGTACGTCTCATCGGTGCCATCCACCGTGCGAGTTGCAACCCTCCGGGAAAAGTAGGCCCGAGGCGCACCAGGTCGCTTTCCGCGGTCTGATGCGTCCTGATTCTTGATGCAGATGCGTTGCAGGTACTGCGCCCCCACGTAGGACATGAAGTTTGGGCAATACTCGTGAACCAGGTCGACCGTCAGGGTGCTCACCCACTGCTGGAGATCGCTGTCGGGGGTGTTCTTGTCCTTGAGCTTGACAAACGAGATTATCGCCCCGTTGACAATGCGAAACAACCGCTCAAAGCTCTCGGTGTGTACGTCGGTAAAGTGTCGCCCCGAAGGGATGCACGGGATGATGTCGGCATCGGAATGAACAAGGTGCAGTTGGGAGATGTGCGGTCGACGGGTGATCTTTTTCTGAGCGACAGCGGCATTGTAGTTGGTCATGCTTTCGCCGGGATGTCGAGACCGAATGTAGACGTCTCGATCCCAGTCCTGGCGTTCCTTTGGATCGGGTACAATCAAAATTCGATCGTTGACGGCCCACTGTCTCCTCCTCGGCATTTGGATCTGGCGAATACCGTGACCCAGACGTGCCTCGAGCCCAGCAGTGGGTTGAGCCGATGTGTTTTGGTCACCGAGAAGCTTCAACTCGATGCGTTGCACCGCAAAGTCAAACAGGTGTGCGGGGGCAAAAAAGTCACCCTCACTGGCCGTAAAGTAGCCAAGCTCCTTGAGAAGATTGACAAAGGCCACAATAAAGAACGACATGGGTGATTTGGCCTCCTTGTACACCCGGGGGTTTTCCGGGTCGGCGTAGCACGGCGGGATCTTCGCTCGTTCCCCGGCACTCCTCCCCTGGATACCAATCGGTAGAAAAAGCTCGGTCGGGACAAACTTGCCCTCGGAATCAATCCACCCGACACAATGCTTCATGTAGACACCAAACAACAACGTGAGGACCGCCGTGATGAGTGGAATGTGACCGGGCTTAAACTCCCCGATGACCCACGGCCACCCTTCATCCTCGGTGTAGGGGAGCTTGTTGTCCTCTTGTAGCGTATCTTGCTCGTCGGAAAGAAGATCCCGAACCGCTTCACTGTATTCAACCAGGGACTGACCCTCAAGAATGTGATTGAAGGGGAATACAACGTCCCCTTCGTCGTCGGGATCCTCGTACTCTTCATCCGGTTCGGAATAGTTTTCCTCGAGGAGATCAAGGTCGATCTTCAGCCGTTTGGTCCCACCTGGCATTGTCAACTCATCGCCCGTGCGCACGCGGGTATGACGCCAGCACCATTTCGGCTCAAATATGGTGCGCAACAATAATACCAGCCACAACCCCACCATGTCGAACGCGCGGCTGTGTCGGGTCATCGAGTCGATCGCGGAATGTCGTGATACGGATGGACACGACGAGATTCGCAGGTGCGTCGAGGAGGGAGCATCCCTTGACGGCGATGGGATCTACCATGTTCCACTCATCTCGGCCATTCGACTCAAGCGACCCGACCTTGTTCGGCTGCTCATCGATCTGGGGGCCGATCCGCTGGGAGGTCTGGACGATCTGATTGGTGTGGCCATTTCCAAGTCCATCAAGTGCTTGTGGGTGTTGTTGGAGCACATTAGGGACGAAAGGACCCGAATCCGTGCCATGAAGGCGATTATGGGTGCGGACTACAACTTTATGGCGTGGAATCACCGGGTGTCGAGAAGGGAGACATTGATTGAGTTTGTGCGGCGGGGGTTTCTCGATGTGGAAGCCTATTGTGGAAATCCCCCACGTTACTACCCGGTATGGGGTATAATCCCACGACTGGTGCAGGAGATTATCATCTCCAGGCAGACGAAGAGGCGATGGTCGACCACCGCGGTATTAGGCCCGATGTCGAGCCTGGCGTTGTTTGGTGCGAGTGAACGATTCTTTTTCGATGCTCTCGAACGGACAACTCGGCCGGTGCCGCGATCGAAATACCCGTTTCTTCTGAAGCTGCGGCCGGTGGTTTACCGGCGGTGGTTTGACAAGACCCACATGGGATGGAAGGCGTCTCGGCACGATTGGTTTACACCCCAGTTCAGGAGGATGGTACAGACGATCATGATGTGCTGGTATCGAATACGCATGACGCCAGAGTCGGAGCATGTTGTGGTGCCGTCGATGCCCCTAGAGATGTGGTGGGAGGTGCTTTTTTGGTGCGCTAGATTTTGACACCGCTGGTGTATTTCCCGGTAAATGTGATGAATCCTGATGTGGGTGGACAGTTTCGGGGATGCCCAGGTTTAGGCGGAGGATACCACCGCCTTTGGGTAGCCATGTCACGTTTCAGGTCTTGGACATTGAGGAACAGAAGATTACCTACTCGGACGATTGCACCCTTGGAAACACACCGGGGGACTGGGCATGGTTGGCCGAGCCGGACGAGTTGAGGCGGCACTTGGCATCGTACGCAACGGCCTCTACCCACCCAAAGTACCAGAGGGTGGGTGTGCTTTTCTATGGAAACACGATCGAGGGGGACAGCGTAGCTTGCTGGGTCAAGTACCACCGCTCGTTTCGGGTCGAGGTTCACGACTCGGTGGACATTGGCGAGCTCATTGATGCCGTCAGGGGGAAGATGTACGACAAACGTCCTTTCCACTATGTTGTCGAGAAGAAACCAAGGCGCTACGGATGGAAGAGTCGGCCGGAGGATGTTCGACTCCCCAAGTTGTACACGATCATCCACGTCTTTGCCTACACCGAGAAGCAGTGCAACTCGATCAAGTGGGGGTTTAAGAACGCCGATAGGGAGAACGACGAGATTACGCTGGAGATTCACGAGGACCCGGACGAGTCGGTCAAGACACCACTCAAGATGATCATTGACTCGGGGATTGAGTACGGTTCGTGGATTACCATCCCCGTCACACACCGCAAAACCAGGCACGTGACGTCGGACTACGAACTTGTGCTTCCAGGGATCAAGGACATCAAGGTCGACACGGAACGCATCGAGATTGCGCCTTTTCGGTGGGCGTCGGTCGATATCGAGTGCGATTCCCCGAGTGGTCGGTTTCCCTCGCCGGAGGAGCCGGATTGCAAGATCATCATGGTGGGTATTGTTGTTCGGGAAACGGACAAGACGAACCGCCAGATTTTGGTCCGTCTGTCGAGAGGGGCCGACGATGCGCCGAGGATCCAGCGGGTCAAGCCGGTACGGAAGGAGAAGTACATTGAGGAACACTACGAGGAACATATTGTCGAGAACGAGAAGAAGCTTCTCTTGCTGCTCAGGGCGGCCATTGTGGTTCTCGATGTCCGAATGGTGGTGACGTTCAATGGGGATCGATTTGACTGGAAGTAGGTTTCACCTGTTGCCTGCATATTGTATCATCCATTGCCCACCTCCCCGATGTGTGCTCACTGGGGAATCTCCACAGGTACCTACTCCGGCGAGCACACCACGCCGGGATCGACATGGAGTTTTACAAGACACTCGGGCAGTATCTGCTGGAACCGTGGAAGGAGGTCAAGGTCGGTTACGGGATGGATAAGCAGTACCTCGATCCGGTGGTGGCGTCGTTGGAGAAGCAGTCGGCCGTCAAGTTTGACCTGTCGGGTCGGATTGGTACGGATCTTCGGTTTCTGTTTCAAAAGACAATGAACGGGGTTCCCAGGTACCGGTTCAAGCGGTACGCCCTCGACCCGGTTGCTAAGCGGCTTTTGGGGAACGACGATGATGGAAAGATCGACATGCCGGCCAAGGAGATGTTTCGGATCTGGAAGAGCGGGACACCCGATGAGGTGCGTCGGTTTTGCGACTACTGTGTTGTGGATGTGCAGCTGCTCGTCGAGATTATCGACAAGGAGGAAATCATTAGTCAGCTGGTGGCCATGGCGAACACGAGTCACACCAGTCTCCATGGGATTGTCAACGAGGGTCAGTTTCGAAAGGTTGAGAACGCCACGATCGTCAACGCCGCGAAACTGGGGGCTTTTACCAACAACAACTTTCGAGGGATTCCGGACATTGAGATGAAGGGCGCGATGGTGGTCGAACCGGTCAAGGGGGCACACGGGGCACCGAGCATGCTGGTGGACGAGCCAACGGACGAGTACATTGATATGGACACGCTTGCCCCGGATGTTCGACAGTTGGTGGAAGAGACGCTCTCGGATGACCAGAAGAGGATTTACAAGTCCAAGACCTACGTCGCCGTGCTCGATTTCGCCAGTTTGTACCCGTCGATCATGATGAGCTTCATCATGTGCATCATGACAATCATCCTTCCGGGTAAGGAGGGTGACTCGAAGGTTGAACGGGCGTACCGGGATCCCAAGGTGCCGGAGACCGGGCTCGTCATTCACGAGGAGATTATCTACGAGGATGACGACCCGAAGAAGGGGGTTCTCCGGAGAAACCGATTTGTCCAAAACGCCAAGGCCCCGTTCACCAACGGCATTCTTCCCAAGTGGGAGGCAGACCTCAAGAAGATGCGGAAACGGTACAAGAAGCTCATGTACGAGGTGCCCACGATGAGGGGGGTGTACGACGCACGGCAGCTCGCCACGAAGATCTCGATGAACTCGGTCTACGGGGTGCTCAAGCTATTTTGTGTCTACATTGCCGAGTCGGTGACCAACCGTGGTCGGGTAATGCTCAACACGCTCATCTCATGGCTCACGAGGTTGGGCTACGAGGTTATCTACGGGGATTCGGTGTTGGAGGACACACCCATTGTGGTTAGGATCAACGGAGGTAGACCAAGGATCATGCCAATTGGGGACATCGTCGACGACACGTTTTGGGAAATATACAACGGGGACAAGGAAGCGGCCGATGTGTCGGATTACCTGGAGGTGCTCGACGAAAACGGCTGGACCCGGGTCAAACGGGTTATTCGGCACAAGACATACAAGCAGATGTGGCGAGTCACCACGCACACGGGTGTGGTCGACTGCACGGAGGACCACTCGCTCATCGACCCCACTGGCACAAAACTCCGTCCCCGGGACGTGAGTATTGGGGACGAGTTGATGCATCGCGTGGATTCGATCCCGTTTGAAGAGATGGAAACCTCCATCGGGGTCGAGGAAGCCGAGGCGATGGGGATGAACTTTACCAACGGATCGTGCAATGACATCAGGTATTGTGACAAGGTACCGGATGAGATAATGTACGGCCCGATTCAGGTGGTTCGGGCGTTCTTTGAGGGATTTTACGCCTGTGATGGCGACAAGAAGACTGCCATCTACAGGGATGGGCTTGTCTCGGGTAGGTTCGATCACAAGTCGAAAACCAGCGTCGCACACCTTGTGTTTCTCTGCCAACGTCTCGGCTACCGGGTTTCAATCGACACGAGGACCGACACAGACATTTTTCGGGTCACTTTTTCACTCGACGCCTCTGGGTGGTCGCCGATCGGAATTAAGAAGATGACGAGGCTGGAACCCGGGGAACGCACCGTGTACGATCTGGAGACGGAATCCCACCACTTCCACGTCGCCCCGGGTAATCTGGTGGTGCACAACACGGACTCGGTGATGATCAAGCGGGCGTTTGAGACGATTGAGGCGGCCTGGGAGCACTTTTTGTCGCTGGAGACCAGGCTTAATGATGAGCTCTACAGCCGGGAGGGAGATGTCAACGCCCTCGAGTTTGAGAAGCTCTACAAGTGGTACCTTCTCATGGGGAAGAAGGCGTACATTGGCTTGAAGAAGGAAAAGCTCAAGGACCCGTACAAGCTGAGCTCGACCGGGACGTGCGACGTTCGGAGGGATCGGCCGGCCGTGCTAACGGATCTGACGGTGCTCATGGGCAAGATCATGTCGACGTGCAGCGCTCTCTCGATCGAGTCGACGGGGCTCGTCGTCATGGAGGGCATGCGCCGCCACTTTGAGATGATTGTGAAGAACAAGTTTCCGCCGGAGAAGTACGCCGTCACGACGACGATCCAGACGATCAACGAGAACACCGAGAAGAAGGCCCACATGGTGCTGGCACGGCGTCTTGAGGAACGGGACGGGGTTTCGTTTGTGGAGGGGGACTCGATCGACGTCGTGCAGATTAAGGGACACAAGAACACCCCGGATGCCGAGAAGGTGGCCACGCCGGAGGACATTCGTGCCGATCCACGGGGCGCCAAGATTGACACCCACCTGTACTTTAAGAAGAAGGTGAAGAGCCAAACGGAGAAGATGGCCAAGTGGTACATCCCAGAGGCAACACTCGACCTCATGTTCAAGGAGTACGAGGGGGTCCTCAAGCCGGAGACCAAGAGTGGTGAGGTCAAATCGAAGAGTATTTTCAGCATGCTCGGGGGTGATGAGGAAGGAAGGAGGAAACGGTTGTTTGAAAAGTCGTACAAGAGGGAGATTGAGAAGAGGGCATCTGCTTTCGGGGAGAGGGGTGCATCTGCCAAGAGACGAAGGGTGGACGACGCGTAGGGGGAGGACATGTCAAGGGTGGTCCCGATTGTCGTGATCCAGGGGTGGACCACCGAAACACATTATTGTGAGGAGTGCTCGGAGCTGTTTACCGACCGGTACCGGTTCCGGGTGGATGGAGCCACGGGAATGCGTGTTGTGCTTCGTCCGTTGATGTGCGTGTGCAGGAACTGCGCCATGATGATGCAAACACAGCACGCATTGGATAGTAAACTTCGTATTGAGTAAGGTATTTCCGATGCCGTCATCTGTTGGTAAGAGGTGAATGGTGGGGGAAGGCGGTGGAGGTCAGTTACAGAGATGGACTTTGACGAATTTGGAGGCCCAGGCATTCAGCAACAGTCGAAGGAGAAGAATTTGCGGGATCTTCTCTCGCGACACGGCCTGGAAGTCGGGGTCGGTAAGGACGTTGATCGTGTCGCGTACGAAGTTCTTTCCGCCTTTCTACAGACGATCCCGCCGGCGGAAACGCGCCTCATCCTCGACAGTGTACTCAGAAGTGTGTCTACTCCAAGCCCACACCACGTCTACCGGCCGTTTGGGGGGAGTGGATTTTCCGGTCAGATGTCACCGATTCGTGAGCACTGATGGAGAGACCCACCAAGAGGGCCAAGGTTGAGCCCCAGACGACCGAGGAGACACCGGCGGATAACCTCCTGATTGGGATTGTCCGTGAACAGCACCAGCGCCGGTTGAAACGATGGTCTACGGCTCGACTGAGGACCATGGAGAAACACTGGCTGGACTACGCCGTCGACGTTCTTGACCTGGCGGAAAAGGACATTTTGATGGTGGTGTGCTCCAGGGTCTCGGGGGCCTCGGAGAAGGAGGTCGACGTGGTTGCACAACTTGTTGGGCTGTGCTACCGAATGGACCGGAGGAACCTGGGCGAGCGAATCTTCAAGACCTACAAGGCTCGATTTGTCGACAGTGGCTCCCCCATGTGTGTGTTGGCCAGTTCATGGCCGGGTGTTGCGTTGGAGGGAGTGAAAACGGGGGTGCTTCACGTATTGGGTGAGTGTAGGCGGAGAGGGAGGGACACCACCGGTTTGGTTGTCTACCGCCTGTACCAATCCATCCTGAAACATACGTTTGGTGATGATGCCAAGTGTGTGTCTTACTACCATCGGTTGAGTATAAAAGAAGTCGTTTGACCCAGAGTAGAAACGGGATGTCGTGCACCTACGGGGACCCCATCCCGGGGGGTGGGAGGCCTCCGCCACCGCCGAGGAAAACGCCGTTGGAGTTGGCAATTGAGAAGGCGGAAAAGGAGGCAGCCGACACTCTGACCCGCCAGCTCAATGGGACGTTGGTGGATCTGACAAAGAAGGACGTTACCATGAACGACAACGCGTGGGGTTTTTTCATGCGTGTTCTTGTTCTTGCAAACAATTACCTTGCCGTGTTGGATGTCATGGTGGAGCTTGCGAGGAACTCGACGGATGCGGGTTACAAAACCAAGGTTGCGAACCTTGAAAGGGACAAACCAAACCGTGCAGATCTCGAGACGATCCAGAATTCGAGCCCAAACCCCAAATTCTACGAACTGTACATGTTCCAGGTCATGACGGACGATGTTCTCACATGGATGAAACGGATGGCCGAGTTTATTCGTACCGAGGATATCGATCCGGACAAGATGATCACGTCGGGATGGACCCCAAAGAAGGACCAGGATGATCGGTTTACCGCGATGAAACACGATCTGAAAACTTTTTGCGTGGCAATGTTCGGTGACGAAGATCGGAACACCATCAAGCCCATGATCCTGGACGAGGAAACGGTATCGATTGTGTGGCCAGATACAGCTTCATACAAGAAGGACGTTGTTGACGTCGTGATCGGGGAACAGAAGGTGATGATGGATGAGGTTACCACGGGGTACACGGTCGGTGCGAACGAATTCAAATTCGTTGAAGGACTCGAAACCATTGTGGATACGGCACAAACCATTTTTCGATACCGAAGGGTTCGTGGTGGGATGAAAAGCTACCTTCAATCCCCACAAAGGATTGGTACGCTTTGGAAACAGATGGAAAAGATGCACCCACACGTCGAAAAGGCGGTACTCGACAAGGATCCAATCGTTTTCAATGATGTTCCAGGGATCTTTGGAGTTGTTCAAACCAGGTTCAAAAACAATGTGGCAACGCTGGCGTTTCCATCGGAGGTCTGGAGGGCACTCGACGAAGATGTAATCAAGGTGTTTGACGATGTTTACGCCAACCTGAACAGGACGTGGCCTGTGTGGGTCAAAGCGTACAACGACCACTTTGCCAAACATCTTCCAACGAGTGTTTTTCCAGCCGGGTGGTCAACACCAGAGGTCGAGGCCGCCATTGGAAACCTCAACAAATGGATCAACGATGTTGTTAACCCGTGGATCAAGGATGGGGGAAACAATCTTGGCCGGATTGCCAGGGCGTACAAGGTGGCGGAGGGACTGGCGGACGGAACTAGCATCACCGGAAAACTGGTTGCGGAGATCAACGCGAAGATCGGTGCCATTGATGTTCTGTGCCAGGAACTTTCCACACTGGGGACACCGACTGATGCAGCAACACTGTCGGCCGATCTCGAGATTGATGGTGTTCCGGACATCTCGTCTATCCGTACCCCGGGGTCGTTTGGGTCGGTTGAACTCCGAACGTGCCTTGAAGGTGTCAAACAGGTTTTGATCAAACCCGAGAGACGGTTGAAAACAGAGCTGTCGACCGCAAAGATGTCGAAGGCTACCAAGGCGATTCGAGATGGGTACACCACGGCAAGGGATGAACTGGATGGAGTGAAGACGGAGCTGGTGGACAAGATGAAGGATGTTACCGCAACTACGATGGAATACCTCAAGTATCTTCATGAGAAGGGGCGTGATGTCGCGATGGGGAACCTCACCATGGTTGATTTCGACACCGGGAAAAACTCCCTACGGACCAAGGCAAAGACGAGTTTTGATGCAATGCGTACGACATTCGGTGAGTTCAAATCGAAAAACCTGGCACGTATGACGGCAGGGATGGATCCGGCGATGGTGGCTAGTACCAAGCTGGATGATGGTGTGTACCAGCCGATCATCGACGAGACGGATGCATTTTTGAACAATCACGGTGGACTGATCGATATTGTGGTGAGCACATTTGATGACGCTCTCATCAAGAAATGGACAACCTTGTGGAGAGAGCTTGAACGGCTGAAGAACGACATTGAAGGTATCGACCCAGCCACTCTCACGACGGAAGCGGAATTTGACGCCGCACTGAAGGATATCGATGCGATTGACGCCCGTGTCAAGGTGTTTGTGAGGAAATTCAACAAAAGCTCGAAGGAGTACCAGGAGAAGAAGACCGAGTTTTCGACAAATATGGCACCTGTGAAGGGTGTTGTCTCTTCGGAGGCAAAATCTCTCTGGATGTCGATGATTGGTCAGTTTGACTCGATCAACCTTCCCGCCAACCACTTTACCCGTTTGACTGGAATCGAGAAGGAACTTACTGATACGAGGAAGGAAATCGAGGCAAAAAAGGGCGACACGACGAAGGCTCTTCGGTCGTTTTTCGAGACAACACACAAGGACTTGTACCCGGTGGAAGACCCTGGTTTCAATGCTGGGAAGGTGTCCGAGATCGTGGAGCTCATGGAACTTGTCAGGAAAATGGATGGACTTTCCGGGACGAACCTCGACAAAATGTTGACCGAGTTTGAAGACAAGCACACGCTCTTTATGGTGGAGCTCACGGACATTGAGACCAAGGTCACGGCAAGAAAGGGACAGGCGTATGCCGACGGTCTTACAAAGGAATACGATACCCTCGTCAAGGCAGTCAAGGTACACAACACGAAGATACGCGAATGGGTGAAAACGATTCTGCTGCTCAAGATGAGATACACCTACCAACTGATTTTTGAAAAAGACGTGGACAAGATCTACCAAAAGCAGAAAGAACTGTATCCGAAGGCAAATGCGATATCGGGCATGAAGTTTGGGTACCCTCTCGACGATTCAAGCGCTATTGCGGTGAAGGAGAATACCAACAATCTTGTTGCGATGAAGAGAGAATTTGACAAGATTCGACCAGATTTTGAGGCGTACATGGCAATGGTTGATGAGTCTGTTGCCAAGGCCACCGACGAGATGGACAAATTGTACGAAGACTATGTCAACCATGATGATGGTCCAGATGATCATGTCACCAAACTCGCGAGGATTAAGACGACGTTGAAACAACCAGATGCCTACGCGGTGCTGATTGGTTTCAAGAATGATGTTTACTACGGGTACACAACTACGTTCGATACGGAATCCATCAAATGGGGCAAAACGATTGATTCGGCGAAGGGAAAGAGTGTTGCGGCGGCGACCCCGGGAACCCCATCACCAGGGTCTCCGGCGGCGGCTCCGGCAGGAACTCCGGCGGGTTCTCCGGCGGCGGCTCCGGCAGGAACTCCGGTGGGTTCTCCGGCGGCGGCTCCGGTAGGAACTCCTGCAGGGTCTCCGGCGGGTTCTCCGGCGGTGGCTCCGGTAGGAACTCCTGCAGGGTCTCCGG